>Ga0056129_1000178_pt1 | contig 13624 bp, 12 predicted proteins | sample WorMetLIZISLAND1_FD_71118 | JGI IMG/M metagenome (GOLD analysis project Ga0056129, IMG submission 71118) | Marine gutless worms symbiont microbial communities from Max Planck institute for Marine Microbiology, Germany - Olavius loisae LIZARD... ...
AGTCAATGTAGCCAACTGGAGGGAGATAATTATGTCAGCGCTGAGCCCCATCTTTCACACTGGACTCAAACAGTGTGGTGAATTGTCGCTTTCAGTATGACTGAGTTAATAGTTTCTTAACGGCACATTGGCTCAATTAGGCTATACAGTGCCATTCACGTTGGATGTTCTGAAATAAATATCATAGTAACATTATATGCAATAGCAGACAGAAGATGGTAAAAGCGAATGACATAAAATGCTAAGGAAATTTCAGTGTGAACGTGAGTTGTGGAAAACAAATATCAAATGGCAGCACTCTAAATTCAGATACTTTTCAAACTTTGAAAAAATTTGAACTTTGATTAACATCCCTAGCATAAAGTGATCGGCATTCAGTAGTAAATATACGGAGTACAATGAAGTAATTTCTAACCAGCATTTAGAGGAGTGACAGCAAATCTTGGCACTGGCAACTCAACTCCTGCACAGAATAAAGCAAACATACGTCACGCTGTTACCTACCATTTTTCATCAATGTTTCATTTTACCACCCAAATGTGTTTCATGTAAAATACACAAATCATCCATAAAGTCAATGGGCTAAATGTATGTATTCTGAATCACAGACATTTAACGTCTAAATTCGTCAATCTAACATAGCACCGAAATCATCATCTTGCATATCAACGGAAAAAGTTTAACTGCAGCTAAAGACATGTGAGTGTCTGTAAACTGAGTTTAAGGACATGACAAGCAATTAGTGAAAGTGAACAAGACGGACACACCCCAGGTTGAAAAATTTTTTCCTCAACCAATGATCGTTCATCACAACCAAAATTAATCGAAGATCATATTACTCTACTGCTCACGCAGACTAGCAGCTTTGATTGTCGGCAGTGTAGAAGCGCTTTAGCATGCAGCATATTGGTTATAATCAATCATCATTTTCAAAACCAAACATCAATTAATTAGTCTTCATTTAACAACACAAATCCCCATGAATTTTCCCAATCCCCACAAACCGGCAAACCCATCCCCATACCCGCCCACGTTCCCTCCACACTATCCCCATCCTAATTGCAACCAATTCTGTCTCCAATACCGGCCCTCAAACTCGTCTATAATATGTATGAATGTGAATACAGCAGTTTTTCACTACCAGTGAAATTTGAGAGCTGGCAAAGTTGACAAAAGTACAAGAAAATGGAGGAACACGTTATCCATTACTACAGTAATTAAACATCAGCCATTTACGTCCCAGTTGCATTACACTAAGTACATATAACTCCCATGGAAATTATCACGGTTACTGCAGTAGTTCCAATTACTGTGTCAATCTCTCACAAGAGAAGTCACATACCAGAGTTGCAAATGTCGAGCATCGGCATGAAACCATTCTGAGCTGCCGATATCAACTTCAAGGCAATGTAGAACTCATTTCGACCAAAGTGACCCAATCTTTTGGCACCACACATATCAACTATCTGTAACAAAATTTTACAGCTCCAATTAGCTATGGTAACAGTAATTCTCAGCGATGCTGTAGCAGTACAATACACTGACAAGATCACTTACGACATATGTTACATACACTATGTCTCAAAGAAGGCACCAACTTTAAAATGGTATAGCTCAAAATCATAACGATTGATTTGGATGACGGTCAAGGTGCTATCAAGTTACTAGGTCAACTCAGCTGTCCACCTATCTGCAGCAGGTAAATCGAGTGCCAGCCTTATTGCGACCACTTTGATCGAAAGTCAGGTGTCACAAAACACCGTACCAGCCACTCCAGTATCAAATATACCCTACCGTATATTTGATAACGGTGTGGCCGGTGCGATGTTTCGTAATGGATCTTTCCTCTATATAAAAAAGATACAATTGGCGTGTTGCAATATATGAAAAACAGGTTTACTTGAAGGTAATGAAAAGTATAGCCCTAATTAGGACTTGACTTATACCATAATGCCGCTGCGATTATAGAGATTTACCGTTGACCGTACCATCAGCACCGTCCTATACAATATATTTATCCACTGTAAACAAGGCTCAAATGCACATTGAGGCCGGTGGTCAATACACTTTGGCAATGCCGTACCTGCTGGCTGTTGGAGAGTGTTAGATATCTGCATGAATAAATAGCGGAAAACATGTTCGGGGTCAGTGTGGACAGTGCAGCCGGTGCGGTGTTTTGTTCGACACACTAACCGCTGTGTCACTCACCAAGATACAATTTAAATAGTGTTCCTTTTATTTTTTTAGCTTAGCTTACTTTTCTAATGGCTTTCTATGACACATTTCCAAATACGTTTCTATTGACTCTTTCCAAGTATGAAAATAAAAAAATTAAAAAATTAAAACACACTGTTAACACAGTTACCATTACATCAAATTAGCAGATAACTGACAGCAATGAAAGTTGTACTAATAAGCACTGTAACACCTCACCTGATTGACAATTTCAGGCTGCAAGCCAGAAGACAAAAACATATCAAATGTTTGAGCACCAGGCAGCTGGTCGGAGCCATCCACGTTCAGTAAGCGAAATAGCTCCCAGTACCATCGGCGTTCCTGTTCTGAAAGCGTCAATATATCCATTTGATTAATAAACTAGGTGTCGATATCGTCAATACAGTTTCCCTGACTTTTATTGAAAACAAATTATGAATGTGATAAAACTTCAAACCGCCATATTACTTTCATAGCATAGATACATTGGCATAGATAAAATTTATTTATTATAAGTTTTTGCACGATGCTGCGTACAGGGCCAGTTTTGTACACAGAGGGTGCACTTATATTTGATACTTGATGTCGATGGGCTCAGCAGCTGAATCTTTCACGCGCCGATATCTGACCAGTATTTGTAGAGTCCGTTTAAAATGACTTCGTTGACTGTGTTTCAGTCACGCGCTGTGGCAACGAGTTCCGAATATTACAGAATACAGACTCGGATATTAAAGAATGTTTTCCCCACTTTTCCGGATGCTATTGGCACATCTTGAGACATAAACTTTACTAGAATGTCCTCTGAGATTGTATACTTCAGCAGCCATCTGGAAAACGACTGGCTATCGACACGTTCCTTCCCTTCGGCAGCCGACGAGTACGAAAAATGGACTGAATAAACCGAAATTATTGGTTAACACCAAGCCAAAGCAATACGGACCCACAAGTAAAATTTTTCAAAACTCGAAAACTTCTGCTCAACAGGCAAATAGCATCACAGAAGCCAAGCCGTTGTTATTGACCAATCACACACAATCGCAGAGAAAAACAAGAAGCCAAGCTGTCGCTAGGATAGCCGACCGTACTGCCTCGCAGCATCTTCGAGGTCACGTGACGTCATCGGTCACTTTACCATTTGATAGTACATATGCTATTCCCTATTGATGGTCCTTTGGAACCTAGTCTCATCTCTAACGGTTTCCGTGATATTCAACGTCGAATGTAGCACAATGGTTGACATTACCTTGATAGTTGATAGGCCTACATCTAAATGAAGGTCAAGGTCATTCATTTTGGTACCAATCGATTTCTTATATTCGACTTCCTATAGGCTCTCAATAGTAACGTTTGCACTAAGACGCACCATTTAACCACAATACATTCCGTACAGACGACGACGACAGACGGACGCAATACTGCACAACCAGCGCGACCGTTAGTATGGTCGGCTAAAAAAAAAGAGTCGGCACCAGACATGGCGTCTCCTAGAAAACGCATGCCTCTAGTTAGAAATGCTGCTTATCTTTAATTTTAGCCAACAGTACTAACGGTCGCGCTTATGCTAGTGTTGCGTCCGTCTGACGTGTATCTGTGACGTTATGTATTACGGCTAACGGTGCATTCTAGAGCAAAAGTTACCAATGACAGCCTATAAGAAGTAGTATATAAGAAATAGATTGGTACCAAAACGAGTGACCGTAACCTTTGTTAGAGGTCGTTTAAGATCATGTGAACTATTCAGTCACATTCGCCATTGGATATCCCGGAAACCGTCAATGGGAATTAACTGGTCACGTGACCGATGACGTCACGTGTCCCTAAAAGGTCAAACTTGTGACCCCAATATCTTGAAACTGGCAGATGACTCCATTCCAAAGAATCACCAATGGGAAATGGCCCATGGGCATCGAATGTTCACGTGACTGATGACATCACGTGATCCCTGAAGGTAAAGTTGTGATGTGAGCTCATTCCAATATTTCGAAAACAGTCGGATATGTTATCTAGCAACAATCGCTAATTAGGCCTGAATAGTCTGCTGTGAGGCAGTACGATCAGCTATCCCAGTGATAACTTCGTTTCTTGTTATTAGTTGTTGTATACCTGTAATTTTACACAGAATGTCAATATAAAATAATAAAAGTTATGCCATGTCGGTACGTTTTCACCAGAACGTAAATGGAAGTAGGCCTACAAGATTTTTTTCAGAAATTAGTGAACAGAAACTAAGTTGCCAGTAGGTAGGTCTTTCCAGTCTCCGTCGCCAATCTCTGGAAGTCCCCCGCACATCTCACATCAGCACCCTCACTCACGATTTTCCGGCAGCGTCTTAAAAGACTTTGCTCTTCCGGCGCTCCTGTTCTGACTTAATTAACTGACGAGTTTGTATACATTCTGCTGTGGACCTAGCAGTAACTTTGTTATTCAGGCCACATCAAAAATGTCGTTATGATGATGATGATAATGCAATTGGCAAATATAGCTGCAAATTGTTAAACTGTAAGTAACTATCTCCCACCTAAAAAATTCTGTCAAACTTTTAGTTCAACCATATTTCTGTAAAGGTGACCTGACTGTTGCATAGCATGCAGGTAGAATGGTTAATGGTGGCTTGGATCGAAACATGACCGAGATAGACTATGATCAAGATGATGTAAAAGCAGGGATGTTAATGAGGCCAGAAGTGTACGAGGCCGAGTCCAAGACCACAAGGTCGAGGCCGAGGCCAAGGGCTATGAGACCAAGGCCGAATGATACATGGCCGAGGCCAGACGGGATTAACAATAAATGCGCACGCTGATGACAGACACAGTAAATATGACTGATTCAAACAAAACTAAAGACTTCTGGCCTCGTTAACGACGTTGATGCCGTTGAGGCCAAGGCCGAAGCCGAGGCCAGTTTTTTGGGCCTCGAGGCCGAGGACTTAACATCCTGTGTAAAGGTGACATTCATGCATCCATGTGTACCTGCTCCAACTTTTAGTTGGCCACGCCGAGAAGACAGTTGGATCACGAGAGAAAACGTCATGGCTGCCATCGATATTTGCACCATTACTTATAGAAAGTATACCATTAGTGACACTGCTGCTGTAATTACAAAAAAAACTTAACAAGAGGTAGACGAAAACTAAGAAAACCAATAAGTAATTAGCAAGACGCCTAATACATTTAACGATCATGAACAAGCCACAGTTGGGGGCCCAGAATGGCTGGATGGGCAATTGAGCAGGCCTTCAGTGGGCCACCAGGTGTTGCCTCCATGGGGACCAATAACAAACAACTTGCTGGCTATTGATTGATTGAGCATGGTTTTACGTCTGCACCAACACTATATAGGTTATACGGCCGACGGTTTTTACTGGCTAGTTCAGGGGTAAATGGGTCCATCACTGAAACACAGTCACTCATTATAATATGAAAACTCAGGCCGGTGCAACAAATCCGGGCGGCATGTACGATGGACTGCGGCTCTTTGGCAGTAGCGCCAGGAACTTAAATCGTTCTCCCATCTTCTGGTGATTTGTCAGCATGTCGTATGAGCTAAGCAGAGCGTCTTTCTGTTTATCAGTTGCAGTAGACATCAGCATCTGCAGCAGTGCAAAAAATTATCAGCAAATCTGTATGAATAGAAAATCACACACTGACAGCCAACTGTATTGGTCAAACAAATTATGAGACCGGTGACTAACGGACAGTGGTGCATTATGGGACCACACGGGTTACGTGAGTTCATGATAAGGAACCAAGCAAGCAACCATACCTTACGGCTATTGTCCAAGCACGGCGTTTCTCCCTGTTCTACCACAATGTCCGAATGTCAGACGAAATAGATGCCAAGAAGATCTTAACAGCTTCCCCCTTGGAGATCTGGAGAAGACTACTAGGACGCCCTCGTACTATGTGGATGAAGACTATCCAGCAGGACCTGAAATCCAATAACCTCTCACTGAATGAAGCAATTGATGTGGCTCACGATCATCCACTCTGGAGACTGATGTCTATGTTTGGCCCTATACTTCTAGTGGTGCATACCCGAACAGAAGAAGACGGTAAGGAGTCATGATCATCGTACAGTGAGTTAAGGTGACCGTAGTAAATTTCCTGTCGAGACCTTTGACTTATACAAGTCACTGGCAGCGACCGAACAGTACTTAGGAAATTTGCTAAAATATTCTGGAAAAATTTCCCAATATAGGTATAAGTAGCAGCATACAACTTCAAAAGGTATTTAGCATGTGATTAACTGCTGACAGTTTACATAATATCACTCAAAGACCACTGCCAAACTACAAGGCATCAAACTGTACCTGTAGTCGAAGGACGACGCCCATGTTGTGAAGAAATCTGTCTTGAGTGATTGGACCAACTGGCAACACTGATTACCAAACCACACATTATTATTATTCAGATTAACCCTTTAACGCTCACCGTTACCATATGGGCACAACTATGCCCTGAGCATCAGAGTGCCCGGATGTCAAGAATTACAAACGACGGCTTAACCTGGTCTGGCGCAGGATGCTTTATAGCTGTACCCATATGGCAACAGTAAGCGTCAAAGGGTTAAAGGACATTGCTTAGCAAACGGTCACAATCGACAAGCTGCCAGTAATCTTCTCATTGAAGACATTAACTTTCACAAACAGACATATTAATGACTGCAATGATCAAACAGAATCTCAGGTTGATGGACAAATGCCATCACATGTGTGCTGAGACATACCTTTGTCAGCGACACTCTGTGTTAAGTACTTGAAGTCGACATCGGCAGTCAAATCAGCCGTTCCTGGCTCTTGTAATGGATCAAACAACTTGTGGTCTCGGAAAGCCTGGCATTCAGACATACAGCTAATAAGTACGCTGCCAGACACTCAGGAATTGTGCTAAGAAGGAATCAACAGATTTTAGGTCATTTTTTAGATTATATTCCCAGCCAATCTCTTAACTCGCTTGAAACTCTGGAAAAAAGACTGGAAACTGACTGGAAACTGACTGGAATCTAATAATATGGTCACAGTGTGGATAGAGCAGATACTGGCACAGGCACAAAAGCAGTAAATGACACAGTGCTATTCTGCAGAAGTTAAGAAAAGAAAAAGATACACACAAAAATAACACTAATATTTGTGCATGACATTCAACAATAACAAATCACTTAACAAATTATTTATCATAAGATCCTTACATTAAAGTGTCATTTATTTGCATGCCGCAGTACTTGTTCGGAAACAAAAAAAACAATAATTTGGTCATCACTCACACAGCTTTCTGTGTCGCTTCTTTCACTCCTTTGACAAAGTAAAAAAAAAGAAAAACCACTGCATTTGGTTGCTCAGCTTATCCTGAACTAATTCCTGAGATGTATGCCAGTTGAACAAAAATAAAAGTTACTAGCAGTAATACAAGTAACTGTAGTATTTGTATGCAGAATGTTGTACCCTGAAAGTGTCTGTCTTGTCGCCAGTATGACCGTAATCGGCAATCAGTGCGAAACCGTGATATCTGGCAATACGATCGGCAATCTCTGTAGCTATAATTCCCGCCTCCGGACTGACTTCTACATGTTCTCGACAATCATCGTCATCAAGCTGGACATACCATCCAACAACATTCCTCACATTCTTCACATTCCTATTATTTCACAGTAACTGAAACATTATAAATAACTGAACAAATTCCATCACTACAAAATCAGGCTGTTTTTGCATTACCAGAAATCAAGATCTGTTGGTGAGAACTGTATTTGTGAGACATAGAGATTATTTACAATCAGCAAATAACAACATAACATCACCAAGTGGCACAGCCTTAGTCTCAACTGAAAAGAAGTATGGTTTGAATTGTTTTCTGAAATATACCAAATTGTCTGCAGAATGTAAAAAAAACACGGCGATTGACATAACAGCTATAATACATCCAGACGATGTTAACGGAGATTGGAGACAATACTGCAGTTGCTGACACAGACTTAGTTACATTACGCCATTTCATATGTGTTCTCAAATAAACAAAATGCATTTCAAAAGTCATAAATAAGTTACAAAACAAGATGCTCAGGGTCTGTCGAGAAAGCCGAGTGCTACAACTAAAAGCAGATAATGACCGAATCTTAATATCTTTTACTATATATTTACTTACTGCATGTATCAGCAACAGCCGATTGTTATGTAAAACACACAAACACTGAAAGCTAAAATTGAGTGACAGAGTGTGTTTAGATAGACCTTCAGCAGCAGCTTGGAAGCTGGCGTCTCCGACGGCGACAGAACGAACCGTAGATGATCAGCTTCATCAACGTCTACCAGCATCTCATGCCATCGTCCATCCTTCTTCTGTAAACACAGCACCTCTTAACAATGATATGACGCAAACCAACAATATTTGAACAGGTCAAACAAACAACTTGTTTTAGAGTGATCGTTCTATAGCAACGTGGGTCAGCCAGATTCACTGATGATACAAATTAGGTACTGTTATCACTGTCATCCAGAAAGAAGTGAAATAAAATTATTAAAATAACCTCTCCCTGAATGAAGCAATGACGCGGCTAATCATCCACTCTGGAGACTGATGTCTACGTCTGGCACTAAGCACTCCTAGTTGTACTTGCCATAAAAGAAGATCACTGGCATATTTAATTATCTTTATCTCCAATTTGAACTGTCATTACTTAAATACAAACTTCTCAGAACTACCTCATTGTCTTCGGACTGCCTTAAGGTTTAACAATAACGACTATATGACCTCATTGGCTTAACACAACCTTATAGTCTACCGCAGTGAAATTGAAATAAAAACTAAACTAAAACCATCAACAAGGGTTCAGAGTATCAGGCATAAAGTAGTGCTGCAATGGTTTCCACGTTCAACAAATTGGTTCCACTTTGGTCGGAATTTCCCGAAAGTTCGGTTTTGGTTGGCATCACTTTGCCAAAATCTGTGCACAGATTTCAGTATTTGTGGCTTTACTTATTTCATGCTCGGAAATAAAAAGGGTCATATCTTAATAAATGAATAAAACCTTATACACAAATAATTAAAGTGCTATGTTATAACAATAACTGCCACATTCCATGCTTGTTGTATGGATCGTGGCAAAATGGCACAACATATAAGCAATAACTTCTATAAGTTGGCCCAATCCAAATGGCGGCATTAAGGGGCAGGGGCAGGGGCAGTTGACAGTGATATGATTTTCAAAAACAAATATGGCAATAATTGCGCTTTTCCGCTGGCGAAATGTATTGGACGATAACGACATGAGCATTTTTCAACGTGTATTCTCATTAGGTGAATGTGATAGTAATTATCATCGGATCAAGCCCTAATAAACGAATATTGTATTGTATTGTATTATTGTATTATTAACCTGAAATTTATGAACCGGAAGAGCGTCGAAAAACTCATGAGCGACAAAGAACGAAGGTGCTTTAGGAACGTCGACCAGTTGACGGTACCAGTGTACTTTGAAGTTGTGGTGACTGACACATGATCGATAGCACGGCTCCGACGACCAGTTGTGAGCCGCGGAGTCTCGTGATTGGACGCTACCTGTCAGCTTGTTAAACTGCATGTCACTGAGGTGTGGACTCACTTCCACGAGGTGCAGAGAAACAGCGTCGCGCACTCCGGGAAACTGAGCGAACACCTACTCTGAACAACACGGGTCATCTTTAGCAGCACAAGTAAGTAAGACAGTAAGTAGAACATTTATATAGTGTGTTTACTGTAAAAAAAAACCTCAAACGCGCTTGGAGTGCTCGAAGAATGAGGAGTAAAAATGTTTGAGCTGGTTCTTAAAGTTAGACAGAGACCGTGCATTGTTCTTGAGACAGACAGGAAGAGGTTCCAAGCAGACGGTCCAGCATGACAGAACGCACGTCCTTTGTATGTTGACAGTCTAACTTGTGGAACGTCAAGCTTCCATCATAGTTGACACTTTCAAAAACTTGGCACAGCTTTGTCAGTAGTTAAACTTTAGTGTGACCTGCAACAGTTTTGACTCGGAAAAACTTTAATAACAGGCTGCAATAACTGTCAGGTCAGACCCTGCAGAGTAGAACTCTCTGATGCACATCAACTATCGAGTTTAATAAAAGAAATTATGCCGAACAGTTCACCAACGTAGTTTGGCATAACAAATGCAAGCTCTGACCGAAGGCGACAATCAAATTTTTCAGAAACAAAAAGAAGCAAAATCGGTACAATCGCAGGAATTAATACAAAAGAAAGAAAACAACAAAAACTGTGCAAATATGGACTACTATATAAACAGCAAAGTGTGATATATTGTCCCACAATTCACATCATGTTCACTCTGCTAAAAATTACTCCTTAAATCTTCATATATTTCTCGAGGGCTGAACGTGATGTGAATCCATGGAATAACAAATCACAAGTGTTTCATGTAATTTATCAGTACATATTTGTTTTGTTACACCATCTTCAAAGTTTCATGCACACACAAATTATGCCAGCAATGATATAAAACAGTGGTGGAACTTAGAAATGTCAAATTATAAAATTTATTAAACATCTTAATGTGTCTTGTGACTATTTAAATGTAAAATAAACAGATAAACTATAAATCTATGTTTCGTTGATTTCAGGGTGCAATTTTGTGGCATAGGCCAATAGGCCGTGTGAACGTCAGCCAATAAGAATTCAGTATCGTCGATGTTCACTGCTATAACAGTAACTACTGAGTACACTGCTTTCTGTCAGTATTTTGAACCAAAATCATAATATACCAATCACAAACCAGTCAGTGAGGAAAGTGACAGATTGGCAAGATGACTTGACTATGCTATCACCAGTGACTGTAACTTACCCGCAGCATATCGTCAGCCAGCGTTCCTCGTCCCGGGCCAAGTTCAACGACCTGTAGGTTGCCTGGTGCGCCAGCCTGAACCCACTCATTGACGCACCAAACGCCAATCAGCTACGCAACACATTCACACAGTAGCAACTATGCCAACGTGTGTGCAGAACAAAAATATCAACAAGTCACAGATTCTGAAAACACGTCTCAAAACAGTTTGTACCATTACTATGCAACCCTTCAGAGGGGGCTGCATTAAGTGTCACACCCTGTCCATCCATTTGTCCGTCCTGTTCCTCTGATTTTCTCGAAGCAGGAAAGTCATAGAAACTTCTAATTTAGTGGAAACATAGAGCTTGACAAAAGTAACTAGGGGGAACAAATTTGAGGTCTTAAAGTCAAAAATCAAGGTCACTGGGAATGATAATCATTTTCTGCTCATATCTTCATCAAAAGTGGATCGATTTATGTCAAACTAAGACCAAAATCAGCCCATTCTACACATACCACCGTATACATTTCAGCAGTGAAAATGCTTCGCTTTTGTAATACTTGTCTGTAATTATCTGGGCATGTTGCAGTGGCCACCTGGCTGTGTACCTACTTGCATTAATATTAGTGAAAGTCTTGAAAAAGTTTTGTTAAAATTTATGAACAGTCTTCCCACATCCAGCATGTCTTTAACAAGTTACAAAGCGTCAGCAAGGTTTATCATAACCATATCAAACTAACTAAAACAGCTAATAGTGCAAAACTGCAAACATTGACTGACTGACATACGAAAACAAATCAGAGCCTGTAGTTGAACTGTCAGCCAATGTAGCCTGCTCAGTAACATAGTGTAGCTATGTGACTCTGATACCAAGGAAATATGCTGAGCAGCATACTGTAACCTGCTCATTAGCACAGCACCAGACCAACTACTAATCTCGTGTACAGAACAATGCTGTTAATGTGAAGTTCAATTACTGTGTACATCTGTAATTCACTGAATAATTAGATACAAGAACAGGCAAAGTATGATACGGGCAAATTACTTCTCCAAACATCTGGCTAATTTCTGGCGATGTAATAAAATCTCCATGCTGTCCAAATACATCTCTATGCATGTAGTAGCCCTACAACAACAAAACAATCTGAAATGATGAATAGTTAAAGTTTTGAGAAAGGCAGAACACCGGCAAACAGATATCACTGCACTAACACACCAGTAAATCTAAATAAACAAGAAATTAACAAGAAAGCCCAGCTATCACTGACAACCTAAGCAACGAATGGGCGTTAACTGCGAACAGTTTCAGAGAGTTACTTAAGACCCGTTTGTTTGCTGAGTACTAGTGGATACAGCGCATTAGAGGTACTGCACATTATGTGCTACATAAATCTACTTACTTACTTACTTTACATGCGACTCTTACTGTTGGAATCTCATAACACAGGTTATTCAGTTCACAGTAGAATGTTAGCGCTATAGGGCGTGAAAGAAATTCAATGATAAATAAAGCCATTTTGACGCAATAACCGACGACAGACAGACAGACAGACCCCTTTCAACAGCAATACCAGACTTATACATAGCATCACACAGGTAAAAATGCTTGTCACATGTTAAAAGTATCATACTGATAGATTATACAGAAGCAAGTACAAGCAACGCTGAAATGTTTAACCAAATGTTACATTAGCTACATTCTAGTATTGTTGTAAATTAGTTATCAGCATTTCATGCCTGTCAACGTCACTTAGCTACAGTAGAAGCTCCAGCAATCAGCATCTTGTTAAAAAAACTCCAAAAATGCCACGAAACGCACTCCAACTGAACTTGTGAGGACTTCTTTCATGTAATCTGCAACAGTGATCGGACCATGATAGCGAATCTTTGACGAGAGATGTTGAAGTAGCGTGGCTTTCGCAGCATTCTGAGATCCGGACACTTCACGCGAACCTAAACAGATTCATAAACTGCAATACCATGGTGACGACAAAGTGATAAAATGTGTGGATTGATATGGGAGAGAAATCTTGGAATTGTCTTCTCTGCACCTGGTGTTAATTCTTGCATGAACATTAAACAGTGAACACGCAGAAAAAAAGGTCCCAGAGAAGTTTTTAGCATGAGGTGTTTGCCATATAAACGCTCGCAAAAAGCTTGGCCTACTTAGATTAAATTATGTCGGCTGCATATAGATCTAATATTTTGCTACAAAATAGTTTTTGGATTGGTGTCTGTAAATTTTAACGATTTGTGAGTATAGTCCTACCACAACTACTCATGGACATGAATATAAATTTCTTAAGCCTTGATTGTATCAGTGGTGTGCGGCAAATTTATGCTGAGCATGTGATGAATCTGTGGAACAGTCTGCCACCAAGTGTCAGATTCACATCTCTGTCACTGTTTAGACACAGTAACACAATACAATACAATGAGAGTTTCGTCGTGGAACCCTCCCGGGAACCAGGAGATCCACGACGTAAGAGTTTAATGATAAAAACTGCACAAACAACGCAGTTTTACAAAATGATGTACTGAACAGTGATGTTAAATGAGGCCAAAACCTCGAGGCCGAGGCCGAGGCCGAGGCCA
>Ga0056129_1000180_pt1 | contig 13555 bp, 10 predicted proteins | sample WorMetLIZISLAND1_FD_71118 | JGI IMG/M metagenome (GOLD analysis project Ga0056129, IMG submission 71118) | Marine gutless worms symbiont microbial communities from Max Planck institute for Marine Microbiology, Germany - Olavius loisae LIZARD... ...
GCGTAGCGTCTTATTATACTGTGATGGAATTTTTGTTAAATGACGAAATCATTGCATGTTTAGCCTAGAAATGTGTCACTTGCTTAATTATAGTTTTTGTTTTTATTTTGTTCTGGAGCTTCGCGCTTCATATTCTGTGTCTGTACTCTTTACCCCCGGGGAGCCCCGGGGCCCCGGGGGTGAGATTTTATACCCCCGAATCCCCGGGGGCGAACGTTGTGAACGGGGGTGGCTTCCCTATTTTAAGTAAATGGAAGGCACAGGACGGATGTACAGAGAGATGGACACGAGTGCAATGCTTAATGCAGCCTTCTAGGAAGGGCGGCACAATAAATAATTGCACTGAAGCTATCTGTTGTCAATGGTGTTAACTATGTCAGTTCAACCTCGCCATCATCGACAACACACTGCCAGCGGTCTTCCACGACAAATGGCGACTCACTTCCAGTGTCATGGAATGGTTCGTCGTCCGATGCCAACTGTTCTACAATGCCGTCGTACAGAACACGCTCGTGTTCCACTGGGAAAACTCCGTCAGAGAACGGGTTCAAGCTGGAAGACTGGTCGACGGACTGAACAGCAAGCTGTGGGTGATTAATGGCACCAGATCGACACTCCATTGTCAGCTGATCATGGTTCACAGCAAACCGATCAGGATTCAGCAGTGTTGTTGAAGTATTTGACTGTTGGCTGAATGTTGCACACATTCTGTCGATGACTGATGAGCTGCAGAGGTACGGCTGCGACGCATTAAACATCGGCGACTGCATGCTTGTGGGTAACAGTCGTGATGGCAGCTGCTGTCTGGAACCCGACAGCTCGCGATCAGAATTTCCCTCATCGCTGTAATCATCATCTTCTGGGTATCTGTCCCATCTTTGCATGCCGACAATAGCGGGAGCTTTGAACGACTGCTGAACACTAGCTGGATCAAAATAGCTATTCAACAGTTCTTTGCCAGATCTGCTGTATTCGTGCACTGCTGACAACGGCAGTGCACCATCCATTACTCCTGTCTGTGTGCTCATCAGTTCACTCGGAGGCTGCTGAATTCGTGCCTGCATCTCAGCAGGCAGGTCAACCTAGCAGACATAAACATATGCTTACAATGTGTAGTTCACAAAATACAGTTTCACAAATTAACAAGCAAACTACCAACGGTGGCATTTACTTCTGCTGTTTAACACTATACCTATGACTAATACTACTGTTTAAAAAGCCGATCTCTGACGTACGTTATAGCATGGAAGAGTCGAAGAGTTTTCAGATGCATTGATTACATGGTGGAAAAAGTCCTAAGTGACGTCAAGCTTCAGATATAGGATAATTTTAACATGCATATACAACCAATTTACAGGCATCCAGTTTCTGTGATCAGATTTATTAGCAAGTGTTAGCATAAAACATGCTGACGATTGTATTGTATAATTGTGTTTACATTGTGTTTTTTTGTAATTGTATGTTTTTAATCCAGCCTTCGGGCTGCAATATTATCAATAAAGTTGAGTTGAGTTGATTCACTACGTCACACTTATGTCCAAAAACTATAGACTAACAAAAGGATGGACTTCAGGTAAATAAGCAAAATAAATGTTGATTTTTACACTGCAATAACATAAACACATATATTCGACTGCCATTAAATTTCACGATTTTGTATATAACTATTCTGCACATATTATTTACAAGCCAAAGACAGTACAGTAATCACAGTTTATCAAAGGCCTTAACTAAATGCCATCAGTAACTTCAAATTTTTCCGCAACTGCACTGCAAGCATCTAAACACTGCAGCGTACTAGTAAACATAAACAAAAGCTTCAAGTAGCTTAGTGAATAGTGATGGACCAATCACAACTTCTCATTTCCAATTGAGAACACCTGCAACAAGCAGTAACAATATTTGTGCCCTTTCACTCTTTGACACCCACCCACTGTTGCGATATGGTTACAGCTATAAAGCATCCTGTGCCAGACCGGGTTATGCCGTCATTTGTAATTTTTGACATCTGGGCACTCTGATGCTCAGCCCTGAGCAGCAGAGTGCCCGGATGTCAAAAATTACAAATGACGGCTTAACCCAGTCTGCCACAGGATGCTTTACAGCCATACCCATATGGTAACAGTGGGCAACAAGGGGTTAATTTTTCACTTTTTGCTGACTTGCAAAAATTGTGAAATAAAGGATATGCGAACATTAACAGTTTTACAGTACACGAAAGTCAACAAAACTCAAACACCAGCGTTCACAAATGCGTTCACAGTAACTCTTCGAAGTTTCTATTATGAAGACAAACGGAAACAAAGACAGGCGGAAATACTGACTGCCTTGTGGACGATGTGTGCCCATTTGACATCGATGTCAAATCCCGGATTTCGTATCAGCCAATCACGTAGGTTACGCAGAGTAGGTGCCTTGGCCCCCGTTATACGTTTGCCAGTATTGCGATTCACCACTGTAACATTCTCATCACCAGTCAACTGGTCAACGGTCAGTTTTGACGGATCAACTCGTGGTCGTCGCCGATAAACTGGCTTCATCGTCGTTCCAATTACCTGCCAGCAAACATCTTAGGCTAATGACCCACCATCAAACCAAAAATAAGGATAGTTGTTGAGTTCATGTTTCGACTAGAAAAGAGATTAGCTCTAAAGTTAACAATTTTTCTAAGAATAAACATAGAGTTAATCACCTACAAAACTGACGATATTACAAGTCTTCAACTTCAGTGTTAAGTTCCAACATTGGACACGTTTCCAACGTCTGCTCGGCCGGATTTTATAGGTTGCGGCAACTTCAACGTGTTCGGAGGTCACTGGACACGGAGTCGGCTGCAACCCTCGTGCACGCCTTCGTCACGTCCCGCATCGATTACTGCTATGTATTGTTGGCTGGGGCACCGAAGGCTACAACTGACAAGCTACAGCGTCTTTTGAATGCTGCAGCACGTCTTCTCAGTGGTACGGAGAAGTTTGATCGTGGACTGTCTCAGCTTTTGCATGTCGACCTTCATTGGCTCGATGTTCCGGAGCGAGTAAAGTACAAACTCGTGACGATGGTGTATAACTGTGTCCACGGCAAGGCTCCTTCGTACCTGACCGACTGCTGCACTCCTATCTCAGACGTTGCGACACGGCGTCATCTGCGTTCTGCCAGTCGTCCTCAACTACTCGTCTCTCGACACAATCTCTCCACATATTGTCGTCGGGCTTTTTCTGTCGCGGGTCCGGCTGCCTGGAACTGCCTGTGCGACAAACTGCGAGAACCGCTGTTAACTGCGAACAGTTTCAGATAGTTACTTAAAACTCGTTTGTTTGCTGAGTACTAGTGCATACAGCACATTAGAGGTATTACACATTATGCGCTATATAAATCTACTTACTTACTTACTTATTTACTGGATAAGAAAAAAGATAACACAAAATGCCAGATAACACCAAAGCTAATCTGAACATTTCTGATTAACAACAACCAGCTTCTACAGAAATGAATCTATGTTTCTCGCTAATCTCTAGGGACAAAGAATTTTCTAGCCAGTTTTCAATTCACTTTTCTATTAACAGAAAAGCAGTTTCTAATTACTGAAGCGAAGTTAATAAGTGACATTCCGATTAAGAAATATCGATTAGAAAAAGCGTTAATCTCTTTTCTAATCGAAACAAACTCAAACCAGTATACACAGCATCTTTGATAATTTGTTTAATCAGTCAACTTCTTGACGTTCATCTATGGGTTGGGAAGCGACACCACAACAGGACTGCCAGATCATCCACAATGTGTTAACAACATAACCTAAATTATTTCAATGAAAATACAGGCCATCGTGTACCACCTCCACTGCCCTGCCATATTCCGTCGCATTCCACTGATAGGTCAGATGTGGTTGTTTTGGACACAGAACCTTCACTACCGCTGGACCACAAGTTTGGAATAGTTTACTGCCCATGAACACACAATCTGGAGTGTCATTCAAACAGTTTGGGTGGTCACACGGTCAAGCCACGGTGCAGTGTCAACATTTTAAACTGTGTCATATGGAAATCCTCTTATTTACTAACTTAACTATGGTTCATCAACCAGCCAACAGTTTCACGACACAGTCAGTGACTGTGCATACTGAATACCTCGCTCAGCGGTGTGAAAGTAGGATGTTCCTCGAGCCAGATGTCCAGTTCACGCAGTAGTGGTGCGTCTTCACCTGTCAATATCTGACCGTCGTTGTTGACAACTGGAACCCTTGAGTCGGGGTCTGTGCAGCGCTCGGCCAGATTCTCATCAATCTTTGGTCGACGCGCGCGGTGCAACTTCTTCTGGGCATATGGCGGCGTTTCAGCATCCTAAATACAGCAGATAAGTTACACAGCTGTATAGAAGATATAATTGAAGAAAGAAGGCTCAGGTGGCTGGGACACGTCTTGAGAATGGACAACTCTAGAACAGCTCGTCAGGCAACACACTGGGAACTAGAGGTTACAAGAGAAAGCCAGGACGACCGAGGAAGAACTGGGTAGATGTCATCAAACGAGACCTCTGACAGATGGACTTCATCTGGGAAGAAGACGAAGAACTGGCGAATGACAAGACAGAATGGTGTCGACGTGTGGCCCAATGCAGCCATCTGGATGCGGGATGAACTAAGGTAATAGAAATGACATAAATCACCACATCAACATTTAACCAATGTATCACCAGTCAAAATCTGACAAATGCAACATCATGCTTTCTGTAAGAGTTGTATTGAAATGTACTATAATTTCTTTTGCTATTACCTGACACTTCGTTTGCAGAATATTGCATTTTCACACCTCAAAAATACATGTACTAATTAGATTTTATTACCTTACAATCAAACCTACATTTGTAAATTTTTTTGTAATACACACTTCTTATTTTTAGCGACTATAATATACAGTGCAGCAATGTAATGCTGATAAGGTGAAAAACAAATTACCGGTAGAAGATATCAAAATAGCAAATTGCACTGTTTGTAAAATCCAACAAAAAAACAATGCAGAACAAAATTTATACACAATCAGAAACGCAGAGAGATTGAATGAGAAGATAACAACCTCCATGTATCGTCGTGGATCACTGGCATAAGCCATGTCATCTAGGCCAAACTGACCGCCAGCACCGCAATGGTCAAACTCATCGGTCAGCCCTTCACCGTGCCATTTACTCACTGTCAAATACAACAGAACTCTGCTCTATCTTTGCTGCTGAAGTGGGCGGCTGAAACCAGTGAGGCAAGTAATAGCCATCTCTGACAAAGAAACCAGTTGTGAAACAGACATTGTAGCAAATCACGAAACAGTAAACAGTTTAACCTCCTGTAAGATTACCAGGAAGCATGATGCCTGCTTCATAATGGATATCGAGCCAATGCATTGACAATTTGACATCCTGGACATAATGTGTTCAATTTTCATTACAATCACATGTCTGATAAGTACTGTGCAGACAGTGATAAGCTCAACCAGTATCATTCTAGCTGTTTACAGCCTAAAACAGATCGAAAACGCCACTCTTTGCCAGGGCTGAACTTCATGAAGACAGCTAGAATTTCAGATTACCTGTTCACATAACTAAAACAGGCTGAAGAATAAACATCCTAAAATTAACTCAATAACAGATGGTTGATTACCAAATACCCACAAATCATTAATTCAAAAATTATTACTTAATATACGTAAATCACAGCTTATATACTGACGGCACAAAATCATGCTTACACATGTATTACTGGTATAAAATTTCGATTACAGTTGATGTTAAGCTAAATAATATGATAAGCAAACATTGACTAAGCTGTGTTATTGTGCAACTACGACTTCATATGCTTCAATTAATCATCTGTGAAGAATATCCCAGAAATGTATACAACCCTATACATAGTAAACGCCGTTCTTACTTCTCCCAGCTTCCATTTCTGCCTTCGACCGACGATGACGACGCTTGTGAAACGTAACTTTCAAGCCATCGGCCTATTCCACAAAGTCAACAGTGGACTACACCTACTGCTGTTCCACTTTAAGCACCATTGAGTCGGCAGCAAAAGCGTTAACACATGGCCGACTTAGTTACTGCTTCTCATATTTCATCATGAGCTTTAACACAGATAACTGCCTGCCTAGATGCTTCAACACAAATTCTAGTACTACTAAAAATACAGCTTGCATCACATAACAGTTACCACATCTGTGGCCTTGCAGTGAGTGTAAACTGTACGTTGACTACAGGACTGCAGATTTGTGGGCCTCAGTATTAACTTCATTACATTACATACTGTGCAGACCACACAGCTTCTACACACACTACCATTTCATTGGCCGTTCATACATTCAACAGTGATAGCCACTGGACTCCAACAAAGTTTTACATCCTTGCTCACACTTGACCTTATCAGTGACAACAGTCTGTGCATTCATAGTCACGTAATGAAGTGCAAATCTATAAAATGACACAAAACAAAAATAGACAATTTGAAGAGGTCGTAAGTTACACATTAAAATACCGATTTACATTAACACTGTGTTAAACCAGTCTGTCTGATGCTGCCGACACACTCACAGAGATGAGACTGAGCACCATAGCACCACGCTTACCTACCAACTAACTTATGATTCACTGACTGACCAGTGGTTTACAAATGAAGCCACAACTACATTAGATGAACACAACGTTCATCGACCTCTTCAACAGCGTAGTCCTGTGAGCCGCTGCCTGGAGTACCAGGAACAGACGTGCTTGGAGTTGACGCAAAGCCGTGGTCATTCTGGTGACTTCGGTGACTCATGCGCCATCGGCCGGTCTCCACGCAGTAGCAGATGTGCTCCAGACGGTAAAATATGATACGATCCTACAATCAAAACAAACCGAACGAAACACTTTAAATGTCATGTCAAAGTTTACGTGAATATATATAAATATTAGATATAAAATGAGAATTCAAAAGCAGTCGATCCCTAGAAATTATACATGATTTTTATGGAAATTCATGGAATCTGTATCTCAGACACATACAATTTTTACACTGCATACACAACAAAATGTATACTTTATATATAAATACAATTAATAATAAACGTATGTTCATGTTTATATTTTTGGCCTGGTTAACAGACATCAGCGGATGTTACTGGCAGTCCTATTATTGCAGCCTTCATTTCTGATGGCAACACTGTCTCTATATTTCAGCCTCAATAACCCTATCATTCAGGCCTCGATTAAAAGTCCACCCCATCTCAACCATATCATGCAGGACTCCTCAAAAATTGTGGGTTCAAAAAGGTCAAAAGTCGCTGTCACAAAAACAAAAACAGGTGGTTAATTAGCCAGGAGGGTTGCATGCTGTGAGGACATATATTATTGTTTCATTCACAAACCTTCGGCCAATGGTAGTTCCAATACGGTGCAGACTGTTTGCCGTCGGCATTCTGTTCATCGTTATCCATCACATCATCTTCTTCCTTCAGTACGGCCTCCTCAGACTTGACATCGCTGCCGTCTTGTTTACCAGCCTCAGCAACTCCAGTGTCGGACGTGGACTCCACGGCACTGCTGGCTGTCACTGTATCTGCAACATGCTTCTTTGCTTCCATGTCGTCACTGACTTCGGTCTTCACCACGTCTGACAAAAGGCCCGACTCCGACTTAACTTCGCCACACTGTTCAGTACTGGCAGTACCAGCCTGATCAGCAGATCCTGCATCCGGACCATTTGCTGATGTGGGTCCACACTCTGTATTCACACAAGCACAACTAACAACTTCTCTAATAGTATATATATATATCAACACATATAGTATATGCATGCAGAATGTATCTACATTAGCAGCTTATCATTATCGTCACCAGTACTGTCAGTGTAATATCACAGATAACTAGAGTTTGTGATCTTATCATGCCGACGATGCCTATGTCATGTCCTTCATGATGGCCCCATTAAAAAGCCAGCCTTCTCTACACTTCAATCAATCAAATATGGACACTGATGACTAGGTTTGCTGCTATTTACAAATGAAGACAAGGGAAAACATTGCACAGATATGTACTGTGCTACATACTGAAACAATCGGCATCACGGCAATCACTCTGCCATTGTGTGAAAGTCCTGTTCAATTCTCACAGAAATGCAATCGTGCATTTATTATCAAAAACTGCAATGCACAATCTTCAGTATGTTACGAGAGATAAAAGACAGCAACTACGTCATTTCGGTAATGATCTCAAAGACTGTATAGTAAAAATGTCATGTTGTTACTTGAAAAAATAAAGAAAGGTATTTAAAAAAACAGCTCGACGAAAACCGTCATACGCCCACGATTTGTAGGAAAAATTAAGTATAACATCCAGAAGAAACTAAAGTGGATACAGGATTCAACGTGGTTTGCAAAGATTTGCTGTAAAATACAACAAATGACTCAGTTACTGTGTCACGTCTCAAGCTCAACTGACCTGGCATGAGTTCCTTCAGTTGCTCAGTGTATTGCTTGTAGGCAGCTGCAAATGACAGCTGAGGATCAGTCAGTATGTTAGTCTCTGTGTGTGAAACACCGTGTCTAAAACACAAACCAAAGCAGCAGAAATAACTACATAGTCACTGTTTATGCTTACATGCTTAACAACCATCAGTGTAAAAGCAAAATCACAAGATAACAAAAACGTGCATCACTAGTTATCTGTGATTCATTTGTCATGTTGGTTAATGCTAAGAAAGCGTTCATTCTGGGTACTGAAGTTGCTGAACCATGTTCAATATCAAAGTCCTCTTGAAAGATGACGCAGATACAGTCAGCTGTTGTGCTGAGTGGGTTAGCAAGGGGCTCAACAGTCTTATCAGGCGTTCTTTGACATCAAATGTCTAGATTCAATGAGATTCCCCGTGCTAGAGTGCATTCAATCTGGTACACACGCTTCTGCAAGCATTAAGTTACTTAGAGCACTGCGACATGCCCACTCAGGCCAGTGAACAGCCCAGTCCTTGTAGGCCGTTTTGCAGGTGTGAGAGACTGCCATATTTCAGCCATGTCACATTCACGTGATGTTTATTGCAAAGTGGTCAGTAGTACAGGTGACAACAAGTTTTAGTCATATGGCAGACAGTCTAGTCATACAGAAGAGCACTCATAATGTCTGACAATGATGGACAGAGTGTTATGTACTGTGCCAGTACTGATGTAAATAACGGTCATCAAGATATCATCCAACTTTGTGACGTATACAATAACAGATCTCACAAGCACATAACACTGCATATCAGTGATCAACTTCAGAAGCAAACTAAAATGATTTCATTTAGTTTTGCTTAGAGTAAAACTAAATTAAATGTAAAAATCTTAAGCTAAAACTTTTCCAATGTTTTAGTAGTGTATTTTGTACAATAAAAGGAACTGTGTATTTGCCGTCTTGTTATTACGGGTAAGTTGTGTGTTCAGTAACTTGCCCGTGTGCATGCAATAATAGTAGGTCGATATGCAGCGTATTTATCGATTTCACATGCAATGCTCACTGGCCTAAGTGGGCGTAGCACCGTACTGTGAGTGGTATTAAAACACACAAACAGCGAACTCACTTTGCTGCGCCGATGAGTAGGTCTTTATCGTGCTGGCCACAGATCCACCACTGCGGCATGTACGAGCTCGGCTGGCAGAGAGCTAGGCGGGCATCGAGCCAGGGATGCCAGAGTATTTGCTCTCTGATCTTGTTGAGTAGGTCAATGCGAGCCAGACATCGATTGGCACGTTCCTCGGTGATTGGCAAGACATACAAGCCATTGGGCGGACGCGCTGGTCGACACATCACAATGCATTACATGACAGTGAACAAGCAAACAACAGAAACAAATACAGAATATTATGCTGTGGCTATACTTCATTACTTAGATGCATTACAGCTGACTGTTAAACAGCAATATAATCCAAAAGACAATGAAGCGTATCCGGCATTGGACGGCCATCATAACGCGGCAGTGTCCTTTCCGTCAAGAACTAGGTGGGCAGTCACAATTGTTTTAAAAATATTTAGTAAACCATATCAATTCCTACTGGTAGGTTGCCACCAAATTAATGCAATGAAAAACAACGACAAATTCCATAGCAAGCTTAGCGATGAGGCAAATTTGTAACATTCTTTGTGAGGAAAACCTAAACAGCAGTATCTGAAAATTGAAAAATATTGCAGCCAATAAAAACACCAATGTGCAAGAGAGAGAGAGAGATGGACATGCTATAGCAATTGTGTACTTCGCAGAGTCTTCATAGACTGCTATACAGATGTGAATAAAAATGCTCCGTGCTCAAAATATACAGTAATCACGTAAATACATTACCACACAGCGGATAAAACACGATATCTGTAAGCACCACTTTCCTGGAATTTGCTCGGTATTGCATTAATCATTAGCAGACATATGTTGCAATATCAAAACTGTTGGTATCCAGTGGAAAGAAACACACAACTGAATTTCTTAAGATGGTCTAGACTACCCAATTACCAGCAACAGCATGTGGCTGCGAGCATGTCTGCCATGACCACATAACAAAGTGATTACGTACCATCTTCCTCACACATGAATCGCCGACAGACTTTAAGACACATGTGGTAGAAAGCACGGAAATATTCAGTCAGAGTGTTGTCCAGCTTGCGTTCCAGTCGAGCCAACATGCGGAACTTGTCCCATATGAACTGACCAGTCTCGCAGTCACGCTCAACACCAAACGTTGAAACAATGCGATAGAAATCAGCCTCCTCGCGGCGTGTCCAGTGACTGAAACATTGAGCACACTCACAGTTATATACCCACACATTAAAGAATTATGCAGTTTATTTTTTAATCATCAACATCTTTCCTGTGTTGGCAACAAAAGTTGTTAAAGCGTGGGAGATCAACGCCAGCCTCAAACAAACACTTTGTGCCCAATCTTTCACTTCTTTCTGATGACATTACTATACAAGCCACAAATTTTCTGCAGCTGCCTCTCAGCTCCTGATTGCCCATCAGAATTACAATCCATTGAAGGCCTGTGGACAAAGTACAAGAATGCTCTTGAAAAATGCTCGACTTAGCTGCCCGATAAGTACTTCATACACCACTCTTATATGCCGAGAAATCCTGGATATCCGCGGTGACTTTCTCCATAATTAATCAGCAGAAGAAAGCAATGCAGAGGGGTGACTCAGAGGAATATCAGAGTGGCTGGGTCTTCAAGCAGCAGAGGGCAGAACAAACTGCATCTTCTGCAGATGCTCGTCTACTGCATGGTGACATAGAAGATGCACTTGTCAAGTTCCGTCAACTGAGACAGAAGCAAACGACCAGGTCAGCACCATTAATGTCCACAGATGGTATGCTGTTATCCGACAAGGATTCTGTTATGGCGAGAAGGCAAGACCACTTCATCATTCTGCTAAACCAACCTTTGTATCCTCCTCTCTCCACATTATTGTCAGAAACAGCAGCACCTGCACTGATCCTCTCACTGAAACATTCCCAAGTGATTGAATAGTAACTTTAAACAACACTGCACAACGACGGCAACACATGGTCGTCCGACTTACGCTGAGCCTATAAGTAACATAAATTGATACCAAACAATGTTAACAGTAACATACATCAACAATGTACAGTCACGACATGCATTCAGCAGAAAATATATAAATATGTAAATTTAATCAGAACAAACTAAACAGTAAACACCATTTGATTGGATTGAGCAGTGTTTTACGTCCATGCCAACACAGTATAGGTTATATAGAGACGGTTTTTACAGGTCAAAAGACCCAACCAACAGTATGAAAGTACGACAGTAAACATCACTGAAAAACAGTCAATTAATCAACTCCACAATAGACAATAAACAAGGTTTACAAAAAGTAAAAAATTAAAAACAACAGTAATAACAAGGTGCTAGCACACATGAAATAAATTCTAATTATTTTACGGAATTTTTGTCAAATTATACACACAGTTGTTCGGCGAGCAGAAGAGGGTTACTGCTGACTCCGTCGAGACCGAGAGATGGGAGACGTGAAGGTGACGGCGGTGAATAGTCGTCTTCGTCAGACCCAATGTGATCTCTCTCGCGGCGATGTTCTCGCCGATGCATCTTCTACAAACATCATATGTGCTACGTGTCAATGACTGGAGATTATTTCAGACGAAAAAAAACTGCTGCAAAGGAGACTGAACCAATCGAAGTACATTATTCGTATTTTACTGATATCTAACACTGTGGAGTTTAGCTCTCACTACTTCATCACATTCTCGGTCGATGGGCCCTGATGCTTGGAAAAGACTTCCTCTGGAGCTAAGATGACATTCCGTTAAGTCCACCTTCAAGCGTCATTGAAATCCAAGCTGTTCTCTCGAGCCTACAGCATCTCTGTTGACGTTTCTGATGACTAGACTGCTATTTACGTTAACTAATTTTGTCTTCATATTCATTCTCTCTCCTATATTTTTAATTGCTGATAAGCACTGGTACCCAACACAAGGTGCTATAAAAATAGCGTTGACTGATTTATCAAACATTTAGAGTCATTCAGTGTGATGTATTTTGTAAAGTTTTCATACATTAATTCATGCACAACTGTAGAAAAATTAGTAATATATTTAAAATTTACTTCTGGGTTATAACATCAAATAAATATGATAGCAATAAGACAACATTTCAAATAGGCAGACGATACCTTTGAGATTTGCTCCAGTTTCAACATGCCTTGCTTGTGAGTCCTCTGGTAGCCAGTTATGACGCGTCTAAATCGAGTGTTGAGATCTGACGCAGTTGGAAATGGCAGTTTACCTTCCTCCGCTGTAACAAATATCAATCCAACTTATATTCTATGCAGAGACAATTATAATTACACATTCAGAACTCAAAAACCCAACATACACACAGTTTAAAAGAAACAACTGCAAACGTTTCGGCAACCTAGTATTTATCGTACTTATTTACTACGTTATTTCTTATCATTACATGTCAAATCTTGGCATAAACATACAGGTGAGCCCCTACAGTTGGCCACTTTTTCAAACCTTTGCTTTATTTAACGCAAGTGGACTAAGAAAATCGATCTTCTGATATGTTTAAGGCAGAAGTCATAGGACTATGATCGAATGCTACACAGAAAGTTCTTCATAAATCCGTTGTTAAAAGAATTTAGAATAAAATCGGTAAAATCTGCTAAACTTATGAGGAAGCAATAAGTTTTGAGACACAGTACTGTCCTTACCAGTTAGGTCGTAATCCGTTACTGATGGGATCACCTCTTCAATTATTTCCGTTTCTTTCTTTGCAACCTTTCCACCTTTCCTCTTCTTCTTTCTCCGTCCTGGACGCTTCTGAATCGTCTCTTCAATGTCCTCGTCATCGTCTTCTCTGTTGTCAATATCACGTTCCAATACAGCGCACAATATACTCGCTATAAACAGCTAGTTTATCGTTCTAGCATAGATCAGAAAATGATACATGTAGTAATTTTTCTATATATTAGCTAGTTTGAGGTTAACGGCATCACTGACAATCGCTTAGCTCATGTTTCGATTAGAAAAAAA
>Ga0056129_1000189_pt1 | contig 13460 bp, 9 predicted proteins | sample WorMetLIZISLAND1_FD_71118 | JGI IMG/M metagenome (GOLD analysis project Ga0056129, IMG submission 71118) | Marine gutless worms symbiont microbial communities from Max Planck institute for Marine Microbiology, Germany - Olavius loisae LIZARD... ...
CGGCCGTCGCCGGCTCCGATCGGCCGACATCGACACGTGCTGCGTTCCACGGACCAACACACGGCTCGGCGATCGGAGCTTCGCAGCCGCCGGACCGCGGCTCTGGAACAGTCTGTCAGCCAGGATTCGCCAGCCTGACATTGGATAATTTCGTCGGCAGCTGAAGTCGTTTTTGTTTAATTGACACCACGGCGCATAGCGACTACTGCTCTTATACACTTGTTAAATACTCTTACTCACTCACTCACTCACTCTCACTCATACGGGGCGTGCATATTACAGCCTAACAAATCTAGTGGACCCAGTGTGCATCCATACATTAACTATAAGGCTGATAGACCTCTCAGGAGTTTCAGACACTAAGAATCCAGTATTTAAATGTCTTACTAAATTAAATTTTGATAACTCTTAGAAATCAGAAATCTTCAAAAGAGAAGTAAATATTTCTGGTTCACATGGATCTAAGAAACAACCTTAAGAGAAAGTATACAGTGTCTTTAAATCCACTTACAAGACTGACTGTAACTAAGAAATACATTTCTTATAAATGACGTATTAACAACAGAGCAGCTTTGTTGTTGTCATCTGTCTCCACTGAGCAAGAACACTCCATTATCGGTCCACACTGAACCCAAGGTTTCAACTGCTGGTTAACTTTTTACTCATTTTTCTGCAATTCTAAGACATACTGTAACTACCAACAGCAAAAGTAAGCACAAGTAAAATGATATCCCTGAACACTTTGGACAGGATTGCAAGTCGTTCTGTCAGACGTGACCCCCTGCACCACAAAATCATGTTGATGGTCCTTGGAAAGTATAATGCCGCTGTATGCCAGGTTCTAATGTCCCTCCTTCATCTCCTGTGACTGGAGGAGAAAGGAGCTTGTACTGTCTCCAGTCAGTCCAATGTGGCTTTAGTCTGCTTGATGAGATCATCTTCACGGTGAAGATCTCAGTAGTTGAGTGGCACCATGTGAAGGCAGCCACCTTCGGGATTTCATCAGACTCGCAGAACACCAGTGGCAGATTACATTTGCACTCCGTGTTCTGTTGTTATATTCGGCGTTTTTGGCCACTACTTACTAATCAACATACTTACTTAATTGCATTATGTTCTATAGAAAGCATTGGAAATTTGCTGTCGTATGCTTTTCTGGTGTTTATTCTACAGTATGTCAACGGCCCATGTAACTTCCTGTGGTGTTTTTGTTTATCTTTTGCATTGTAAAACGTGTAGTGTATCACACGAGTCCCGTCTGAGATGGGGCTGGTGTCCTCTGTTGTAGTGTCTCCATCCAAGCTGCCACCGGATGAACTGACTGGTCACCAGTTTGAGCCAGTGGACAGCCGAAGTGATCCAGCAGTTCCTCGAAGCCTGTCAGATTCCGAGTCTGCTGCAAGACCTCAGCCATTGAGCCGCAGTGAGCCGTATGAACACTTGCACCCTGAAAGACCGTATGACGCCGTGCCATCTCGACCTCCAGTGTCGAGCCAGCCATCTTCTGGTATGCATTCCAGCTGGATGTTGTGTGTGTATTTCACATGTTTTCTTTACAAAACTGATATTGTCATGTTAAAATGATACAACTGTCCTGTGTGTGATGTAATTTAGCCGATGTGCCGCCGCGTCCATATGGTTCACCACTGGTTACTCCACTGGATGCTGTGTCTGCCGTGCCTGGTAAACCACATGGAGACAGTTCGAGTTACTGTCCTCTCTCGCCATTTGGAGATGTCGATAGTGGTTTCAGAAGACTTAGGTGTGTCACTTAATCTGTTATAATATGGTGCATTTTTCGCAACAAGAAAGTATTTGTTTTTACTGTTTTTATGCGCTTTCTTCAGTGATGGTTCGTACTCATGTGCCGGTGAAGATAGGGCCTGAAACGTAAGTCTCAGACCTCTGTAGGAACTGTGCGATGGCTCACCCACAAGTTTTTTCTGTTGCTTCTTGCCTTACATTATCTTTTTACCATGTGTTTTTTTGTGTTATAAACAAATCGTGTGGCCCATTCAGGCTATGCAGCTGGGTACTACTGACGAGCTCTAAACACAGCACACTTTATCAGTGCTGTGTTCTGTGATATTTCTATGAGCTGCTTTAAATCTTACGAGTTGAAACAATTTATTTTTGTGTTGTAATCTTGTGAACTTCGGCCACGTTGTGCGAATGCCAGAAGAAACAGATGCAAAGAAGATACTGACAGCTTTCCCCTTGGAGAACTGACGGAGGTAACTGAGAAGCCCTCGTACTCATGGATGAAGACTATCCAGCAGGACCTGAAATCCAGTAACCTCTCCCCGAATGAAGCAATTGACGTGGCTCAGAATCATCCACTCTGGAAGCTGGTGTTTGTGTTTGGCGCTACATACTCCTTGGTGCATGCCAGAAATGAATGAATGGATTTAGCACTGTTACCAGGTCAGAACCTCGATACGTTTCGTTCCGCAAGGAAGGCGGAGTTGGAATTCGCATCTCGGGTGGCAATCGAACTGGAATCTTTGTTGCCAAGGTCGCTCCTCAGACCCCAGCTGAACTTCGTGGACTGTGTGAAGGCGACATGATCTTAAAGGTTTGCCCATCAGCATAGCTGTTCATTTTACTGATACTGAGAACTCCAGTGCTATGTGGTCATTGCCACTCCAGCACCGATGTGAATTGATGTGAATTGTATTGTTTTCAGTAGTGTCTGTTGGTACGTCATTCTGTGGTGTGAAGCTCAGGAGATTTCACGAACAAAGCCAGAAGGTTACTGGGTCACAGATGTGAAAATTGTTTACACATAGGCATCATTGAGTATTTCTAGGGTGCTTATTACTGACAGTAACAAGTGCCTAACAGCACATGAGTGAAAGTAAATGTATATTAAGTATACAGACAATATTTAGTAAAACCACAGAAGATTGACACTAATTTTATTGGTAAGAATTTTTTATATAGACTGTTGTTCATGGATGTTTATTGAGGGTATGTGTATGCACTGGATTGTATTTTATGTTTGTATATGCATTGCATTTTTCCATAATAATAAGCAAGCTGTTGTTATGGGCTGTACAATTTGTCAAGTCTTCAATAAAGAAATTACCTACTTATTTGTATAATCATTATTATCATGTATCTTAGCATCACATCATGCCAGTACCAGAATCATCTGCAGTCAGTTTTACACATCTTACCAGATCACTTCAGCAGCAGAAGTGACTGCTTGGACACTTGGTACCTGTGATGACTTAGTGTCCTTGGTCTTATACACTGTGTTCAGAAAAAAAACACCCACTCACATTTTCTTCCATATCTCTATAAATGATGTGTAGATTTAAACAAAAATTGCAGTGAATATGCCTAAGGAACGGTAGATTCTGACCATGTAGAAATTAGATATTCATTGCGGCCGATGACGTCATTATGACGTCACGTTAGTAAACGCTTGTAAGTAATGACCTCCAGACAGAACACAACCTATTCACAGCATAATTCAACGACTGATAATTAATAATAATTTAACACACATCAACAAGAATATTACTGTGTTATTGGTGAATTGAAATGTCATAACTTATGCTCAAAATATCCGCCTTTCTCTTTAACACAAGTGTGGATTTGCATGAGTCATCCGCGACATTCAGTTGCTGTAACATTATCTCGCGTCACATGGCGTCAGTGGTGATCGAACTTAATCAGGTTTATGAATGAAAATTTGTTTAATGTTAAAATTATTATCTTAAATTCCACCACACAATACATGATACGAACGCATCTACGCACCAGCAAGTGTCCTGTACTCGCAAAAAAATGACATCTTTGGGATCACGGCTTATTGCGTGCTGTAAACTCGCTCCAACTTTAGCAAGACAAATGTGACGTCATAATTACGTCATCGATCGCAATGAATATCTAATTTTTACATTTTCAGAATCTGTCAATCCTTGGGTATATTCACTGCAGTTTTTGTTTAAATCCACAAATAATTCATGGAGATATGAAAGAAAATGTGAGTGGGTGTTTTTTTTCTGAACACAGTGTAGTTTGTATTCAGTGCTGGTGAATCTTAAAAGGATTGGCTCCACTAAGGTAAGGTAAGGTAATGGTGTTTAGTTTGTTGAGCGTCATCTGTGTGTTAGCGTAGCTAGTGTCTGATGTCGTCTGATCTGGCTGGCTAGGTGAACGACGTGGACATGTATGGTAAGACTCGTGAGGAGGCCGTCCTGATATTGCTGGGTCTTCGAGAACACGTGTCACTGCTTGTGCAGCATCGACGTGCAGGTCTTACATCATGTCCAGTTCTCTTTACTCCACACTTATGCATCAGCATGATTTGTGAGCAGACACTTTCACTAACTTACTGGTTTTTATTATCCACGACAATGAGTCGAACGATAATGCAATCGTTCTGTTTGTTTTGCTTGTGCTGGATAAGTCGATAACTTGTGGACAGATTGGGATGAAATTTCCAGGGTAAATTCATACCGGTTTGGCTTAGAAATGATTAAATTCTGTGCCCAGAACTTCCCTGGGAAGGTGTACCCTAAAAGGGCAAAATTTTCGGTTGATGATTTGGCAGTGGATGACATTGGCACGATAACATGTCTAGACTAGGGAAGGTTTTTAATGGTCATTCCCATCCCTACCACTAAGGGGGTGGGTCCTCAAGTTCCCCAAAATGTTTCATACCCGCACTGAAGAATTTTACGGGTTAATGCCGCTCCAACCAAAGTAGGCAGGGCACCCCAGAACTGAAATTTCTGAAACAACCCATTTCCGCATTAAACTGTTGAACCTAAAGTCACAACATTTGACAGTTTGACTCATCAGTATGCATCGTCCATCCCACCCCAAAGTTCAACGTTTTTTACATGCATAATAACTATATTCCAACCGTTTGTCTGAGTTGTACAATATTTGTCAGGTTGATTGACAACAACTGGGTGTCACTCCGACCCTATTTAAGGGTGGTGGTGCTATGGGCCTTTGTTGGGGATACGCCATCTGTGAGTTATGAATCTATTAGTAATGTGACGAGACTGAGAGTTGCATGTTGCTGTGTGTAGAGTATGATAAACTGATGGCAGCAGGTGGAACCGGCGACTATTTCTTTATTCGGTTTGTTTCATTAATCCTCAATTTATTGCTTATGAGTATTGCTTTACGTAATAATGCTTTACACACTCAACGTACAAAAATCTACATGTAAACTGTTAATACTTTGTCAGTGCAACTTAACAGAATGCTGACGATTGCTATTGTCTGAAATGTGAAAATAAAGCAAAAATGTCTAAAGTGCACGTTATATTCAGCCATGTTTCTGGTAGCAGTGAATTAATTGTCACATTTTCCAATCTATACTTTTGACAGGTTGATGGGAAGCATATTTGGCCATTAAAATCCTGTTTCGTTAATCCTGCTAAGTTCTCTTTTGGGAATCCTTTTTTAATATGTATATCTATATGTGTATGGATAGATGTGTCTCTTCTGGACACCTTCAGATGTTCTTTTTTGCACTAGTGTTGGAAATTGAGGATTAAGTACCGGTAAGAAATTTTGTGTTGCATGCAGGACTCACTTCAGCTATGAGGTGGCTGAGCATGGCGAGATGTCATTCAAACATGGAGATGTTTTCCTCGTGGTTGACACTCTGTATGGTGGAGTGGTAGGGTCTTGGCAGGCAATGCGTGTTGTTCAAAGTTCCCCGCAGGATGCCAAGAAAGGCATTATACCAAACCTTAGTCGGTATGAATGCTCGTCCTATGTGTTGGTTTTTATATGTTCATGCAGTAAGCTGGCACGTGATAAGTGCCTCGTCTTGTGTGCATTTTGCATTTGTCAGAAAAGTAGGTTTCATGGCTTTATACTAAATGTTTGATGTTGTAATTTACATGGCATTATAATTTGCTGTGCAGTTTATAAATATATTTCAACCATGCGATACAGTACATGAGCGCTGTACTGGCTGTTGCAAAGTGTTTGTCAGTATGTCACAATGTTGTATTGTGCCCAAAATTCCTTATCTTAAATCTGAAATTATTACACCACCCAATAACCTCAACATTCTAGTTTTATGAGAACTAACGGATGGCCGTCTGTTCGTCCGTCCGTCTGACACAGCAACTTGATGCAGATTCCAAATGTTTCTGTGCGCTTTTAGTTTGCTGTTCTGTTACAGTGATAGTCACTGATTGTTCCAGTAATCTTGGCTGTGGTGTATATTTTCTTTTAGATTAGAGCGCACTACCAACTACGGATTTATCTGTTTATCCAAAAAACTGTCTTGCTGTGTGCGGAAACGTCATGCGAGGTTGTCAGCAATAGCCGGGCTTTCTTGTCTGTACACTGCTCCACAAAAAACAGAACTAACTTGCACAATGCTGGACTGCTGTGGGAACACACCAACACAGAACCAATCACTCTACCTGCACATAGCACAGGTAACTGGTTGATTGCAGAGCGCAGCAGCTGTCATTGACCCAGTACACCGACAAGGAAAATCTTCCGGTGAGCAGCAATCGAACTCCAAACGGTGGCGGTGGAAGTTTCTTCCGAAAGAAGAATGCACTGCGGAGCAAATCGCTCGGAAAAGACCACTGGGATAGCGCTGTATTTGGTACGTGATGTTAATGTTTGATTGTAGTAATCATAGCAGGGTCTCGGTTTATATCTCTGTGTTTAACACGTTGTCTGTGGCATGGCAGTTGAGTTGTTAATTAATAGTCTTTGACATTCCGCTCCGTCATCTGTGGTTCTGGTGTCATAACGTAAGAATTTGGTTGGACTTTAGGGTTGCAAGGAAAGGGTGCAGAGGAAACACGAGGTTGGTTTGTCGCCAACTTCTTGCATGACTTGTAGAATTATGATTATTATGTGCAAAATTATCAGTTGGAAGAGCATCGTGTGCAGATGTTATGCAACTAACGTGGATCTACTGTCATGCACTGTTAACTGCATGAGTCATTTTACTACTGCTGCATTTTCTTTGTTACCGATTCAGAGCTGTGTAATCTCTTTCCCTGTGCTTTTTCATCCATTACTGATGTGGTTATAACAGGAGCTGGCTTTGTATACTTCACATATGCTTGTATTGTGCTGAATGCGGTTCATTATTAGTATATATAGATTTTCTGTACAAATTAGTGGTTTTTTTATATACCTTACCTTACCTTTGAGGCGAGGTAGATGTCACCCATGGTCAACACCAAGGCTCAGGCTTGCACATCCCCGTTAAGCCAAAAGGCTAAAGAAGTCTCTCCAAATCTTTGGCAAGCTTCAGGAGTAAAGGCCAGCGTATGATACGGAGATCAGTGTAATCCATATGGTAAACACCTAGAAGAGTAAGTCTAGTGAGTGACAGTGTGCTGCACCTTCCAAGGATATGCAGTGCACTTGACAAATGCTACAAGTGAGATGTGACCTGACCATCATAGTTGAGTGTCGGTAAGGTCCGCATGACCTGTTAATAAGCATACCGGTATGCAGATATCCCTTCTAGCTAACCACAAGACATATTTAGAAAGGCTACTGGTCAATTCGCTTGAGCATGGAGTTGCATTTTGTGGGTAAGTAAGTTTTTGTGAAACTTTGCAACCGTAATACATGTGTGATGTAGAACAGTCAGTTGTATTTTGGGAGTTTCTGAAACAAAAGTTATCAATGTCGTGACAAGTCTTTTTCTCTGCTGGTGCCACTGTGTACATGTTTTGCCTCCGTGTTGTGTAAGTGCATAGCAAACTTGTTATCACTGACAAAGTCTGGGGATCGTGTGATCGTTTTGATTGTTTATTTGTTCGTTTTTTTGTGTGCAGAATAACTCAAAAAATTTGTGGACTAATTTCGATGAAATTTTTAGTGTAAGTACTAACTCCCCTGGGAAGTGGAGTAGGTACACAATTTTGTACTTGATACCTCAAAAAATTTTTGTTCAACACTTCGATCGGCGGTGACATTGCAGAGCAACAAAATTAGGCACAACACTGATGTTATTCGCATGCGATTGCAATGATGGTGATCTTTCTGGCTTTTAAATGTTTTTTTCTTGCTACCAATGTTATTAATCAGTTGTTAGTGATTTCTGATAGAAAGTTAATGACGTTTTTGGTCAAGAATCATTACAGTCAATACGTGCGTTTTTACATAACGCAGAGGTAAAGTTTTATATAGTGAATTAAGAATGTCGGCATTTAATAGGTTATGTTTGATTAAACCTGTGGTGAGCCGTGTACATATTGAGTCAGCATGGTACTATGATTCACGACCACAATTGTGAATTAAAATTGACAAAGACCTGTTGGTTCACTGGACCTGCTGTTTTGCAGCAGATTGTACCACATGAACTGAAAACTGCTCACACTCGTAACAACTTCAAACAACATTTTAAAAGTTTCGATCATTTTAAAATTCGCTTTTTAACTTCTGAGTATTTCAAGAATTACTTGTCTTATTGGCATGCTAGTAATGTTGTGAGTTGTGACAACTTATGTAGCAGATGCTGTTGTACAACGAGCAATGGCACCTTAACTTTGTTGTGTATCGGAAGAACAGTTAATGTCGTCATTGTATGTGATCGTAAACATGGTGAGATGTGTTGTATTGTAACAGGACATCACACAAAGTTTCCAGCGTATGAACGAGTCGTTCTGCGAGAACGTAAGTTGCTTTCATTGCACTTGAAAGAAACACAGTTCTTGCCTCATTTAGTGTAACTCATAAAATATCAGTACTTTTAAGGACAGTTTTAGACAGCAATCGTGGCTGACTGGTAGAGAGGCTTGGAATCTAACATGTCAGACCTGGTGTTGAGTCAATTGTGATGATGAGTAATGGAGTCATTGGTAATGTCAGGAAGGACATCTAGTCACTGTGCTTGTTTCATACCATCAAAGTCCTCAGTCAATCAGTGAATTGCAAGGCATAAAACTGCATCATCATCGTCAAGTGTGAGATATTTAGAAAGGAATAAATGAGGATTAATAAACTTTGTAACGTCAGAAAAAATTATACTATAATATAAGTTGCCTACACAGCAACATACACAGTATGGTGTGATCCTATCAGTTGTATTTCTTTGTAATCAATAAAACTTTTATGAGAAATATAGTGTGATTGGCAGATTACTGTCGACTGATAGAGCTCTGGTGTTTTGAATATGGTTTTTGGCATATCTGTATGGCTGATGTTACATAGTGTGTTACACTAATAGATTGCAATAACCTGTTCATTCAGTCATTTATTTGACGTCGTTTGTTGCTGTAAATTTTAGCCGGCTTCGTTCGTCCTGTGGTTATCTTCGGCCCACTGTCCGATGTAGCTAGAGAAAAGCTGGTCTCAGAACAGCCAGACAGATATGAACTTCCACGTATGTATTACAAACTCTAGTGCTTCTGTGTTCACACAGTTTTGTGTCAGCTTGTTAACACTCAGAGCCACAGAATAGCCCAGTCTCATTTCTGGATGGATGGTGTACAAACCCTATAAAGTTTCATTTATTCATATGTTGGTAGTTTTCTTGTATGGTTGCTGTAGATATTCTGCATTGTTCTTAGTTGTAGCTGTGTTTAGTTTTGTCAGTATCGGCCAAGTGATTGATTGAGAAGTGTTTTTCACCAGTTGAGAGACTGGCTGGTAAGATCGTCTCCTAAATGACCACCTACAGTGCACTGACTGGGATGTTGAACCACACTGCTAATGCTACTGCATCTTTTCACTTTGATTGTGCTTTTGGCACTTTTGCATACCCAGTAACTGTGTTTGAAGATGTCCGTTAGTGATACAAGTTGGAGCAACACACGCAGCTGATCTAGTGCTGCGTGTCATGTGAAGTGTTTTAATTGATTTTAAATGGTGATATAATCAGTTGTGGATGTGTTTATTGCTTTAGTTTTAGTTGAACATTAAGTTCCACGATGTTAGCTTGTTAATATGAGCGATCCACCTGTCTCATGTCTGTTTATCTGTATGTGACTTGTGTCAACTGTGGTTAAATAGCAGAACTCACCTGCAACAGTATAATACTACCATTTTACGTCAACGACTACTGGTAATAAATTTTCCCGTATGACTTTGGACCCCAGAAGCCTTTCCAAAGACAGACAAATACAACGAGTCAGAGACGTTCCAGTTGATCAGTTTTTTTAATTTTAGTTTCTAATCCTTGGTATATCTACTATTGAGAACAATAAAATAATACTAAATAGTTATCGGTCACCTGGCCACTTAGTGGAAGGGGTTTATGCAGTGCTGCTGTTTCTCTGTGTCTGTTGCTGGTAGCCAGTGTAGATCTGGTGACTTGTACATGCTCTACCAATGGCAGCTATGCACGGCGCTGTGACAGGCCGCTTGGCACTGCGGAATCACAGTGCAACATGCAACATCTATTTTTAGGTGCAGAGCGTAGAGGAGAGGGTAACACACTTGTTTATATTTTTGATGTCGTATTGTCTGCTTAGGCTCAGAATTTACGGGCGAGTCGGAAAGAACAGCAAAGTCTGGAATTATCAAGCTGAGTGCCATTCGTGAAGTCGTCGACAAGGTGATTTGCACAAAGTCTTTGCTACAGTAGTTGCTTCTGAAGACTTTACAGTAATTTTTGTCGCCAAAATTTGCTGAGAAATTAGGGCTGGTAACGATTAAAAAAATTTCAATACCGGGTAGTTAACTTTTTGAAAGTTAATGATTAATTCATAGTTATTTTTAGTTAATTTAATGCAACTGTATACAAGTATAATGCCCAGACAGTACTTTACTTTATTAACATTCAACACATTTTAATTCCATGTTCACCGTTACACCACGCAAATTACAGAGTTCCATAGGACTACGAGCCAATGAAAGTTAGCGACACCAGTCGCGAAGGCAAACGAGCATGTTAACAGTATGTGGATCGAGTGCAGCACGTCTTATGTTTACTATATAACCAGCAGAGCTGAACAATCTCTCGCAAGGCACTGATGTTGCTCGGACGCAAAGTATGAAGTCAGTCAGTAACAAGTCGAATCGATTAATCGTTAAAAAATTTTTAATTGTTAAAATTGTTTAATAGTTAACGATGAAATTAATCGTTAATATCCACAGCTCTACGAGAAATTGATGAAAGGCACATTGTGAAAATGCCACTCAGAGACTTGTTGAACTGTTAGATGCAGAAGTTAAACGATACATTTATGGTACTCTTCCTTATTTTTAGTTTTCAAATGCTTGAAAAGGTCGATCAGGACTTTCACACGCTTTATGTCGCACCAAAAAACTCCGTCTGCAACTCTTGTGAAATACGGTTGTTGCTGTGCAAAACTTCTGGGTTCATTATCATTGACATCTGCCATATTCTTTTTATATGGACGATATTTGCTGTTAATTACTATACGAAAAAAGCTAAAATGAAATCATAAATTACGTATTAATGACGTTGCGTTGATTACAATCACACAGCAAATGCATGTCAAATTTTGATTGGTCGCTAGGTCATCCGTCCAGCCCGTGCGCACGGGCACCTGTGCGCACGGGCCGGACGCACGGCCCGGATGGCGAAAAAGCATTGCACGACAAGCTGTGAGAGAGTGAACAACATGAGGTTGATGGAACGAAGAAGGGAGCTGATTTCATAGGTATGGTCAAGATGATGCATATCTAAAAGAGCTTTTGGTGATTTGTAATGAGCCAGATACAGAAGGTCGAGCAAGGGTAACTGCAATCACAATAGACAGCTGTACAAACAGCATAAAACGGGATTTGTGTCCCATCACTGCAGTCACTTTTACTTGCTGTCTCATACTGTGCTTTATTCAGTTATACAGTACTTTTCTCATGCATTGGTCAGGTGCATGGTCCTGTGTCAGTAGGTATGGTCCAGGTTAGTGTCATTTTATCACTGTGATTTGTGCTGTTACCCAGAAAGGTCTGAATTGCCACAGACGTCTTAAAGTGAACCCTGTATGCAGTCCGAATCTGGGAAAAATTGGGAGTGTGCTGCTGTGTTACGTTTAAACTTAAATTACATACTGTCGAAGAAATGTACGTTCTGGTGTGTTTTGCTGTAGCGCCGTCACTGTGTGTTAGATGTGACTCCCAACGCCGTCGACCGACTGAGCTTTGCACAGTATGCGCCGATAGTCGTGTTCCTACGCGCTGAGAGCAAACATGCCGTGAAAGAGCTGCGTCAGCGCTGGACTCGGGGACATTCCGCCAAAAGTCACCGCAAACTCTATGAACAAGCCGTTCATCTGGAGAAGTCTTACAGCTATCTTTTCACGTGTATGTAGAATTCTTGTTGTTTTGGACGTCATGATCTGCAGTCATTCGGCGTATTCTTTTAACATGTTCATTGATATTTATTAGTACTACATTGTAGTCCTTGTTGTGTTAATTATGCTCCGGCATCGTTATCAGCATAACATATTTGTTGTCTTCATGTGTCTACAATGCACATCTATAAGTAAGTAAGTAACTAATGAATTTATAACGCTCGAAAGACCTGGTAAGGATGTCAGAGGTGCGGACAGTGGACCGGCTGCAAATGTCTTACGAACATGTAAGTCTTGAGGTTATAACTTAGGTATGATTTTTCTTGTGATTAACTTGGAAGCATTTCTGCCTTGTGCAGGCTCAGGAGGTTCGGAATCTCTCCAACCATTTTGCTAGCCAGATAGCATTAAAAGCCACTAAACCAGGCTTTATTTTCATTTGGTTTAGTGTGTCTGTGTTAGTAGGTTTTCTTTATGTTGTTTCAGTTTTTTTGTGTTATTGTTGATTGTAGTTTTGTCCATATCAGCCAATTGATTGGTTGGTTGAGAATGCTGGGTGTTTTGCACCAGTCAAGAGATTGTCTGGGATAATCGTGTCCAGAATGGTGATACTTGTAATGTGTTGAGTGGGACAATGCTAATGTCCTGTGTTTTTCTAGAGATACTGCAAGAATCTGATTGAACTTGAGGTCTCTGGCAGTTTTTCATTAGTGAACTGTGGTATATTTAAAGACAAATTGCTTGTCTCGTCCTCTGGCCGTCAGTTTCAGACGTGAAGAGTCATCTTACTTGAACCACCGTTAAAATACATCGTTTTTACGTAGTCTTTGCTGTGGTAGTTTTACAGACAGCTGACAGCGATGCATTGAGGTGTTAAAATGAACAGCGGCTGTTTGCTCGCGATGCTGTACAGTTACTGTTCCGCTGACAAATGGTGACACTTGGTACAAGAAGTTGAAAGAAGCGATCGAAAAATCTCAGATGGACAGAATCTGGATGTCAGAATCAAAGGTGTGTATTAGTGACCTGCAAAGCTTCGTGACTCGATTCTATTTCGAATCGTACGTCCGATTCGAGATTCGATTCGTATTGATGATCCGATTCAAAATTTTTGAATCGTCCGTGCTGTCAATCGTCATTCGTAAAGAAACGATTGGTGGTGGTTAAATTTGCGTTTAAAGTCGACTTTGGGAGTAAAATAAGCGTACAACAGCATTGTTTGACGCGTTTTAT
>Ga0056129_1000192_pt1 | contig 13419 bp, 7 predicted proteins | sample WorMetLIZISLAND1_FD_71118 | JGI IMG/M metagenome (GOLD analysis project Ga0056129, IMG submission 71118) | Marine gutless worms symbiont microbial communities from Max Planck institute for Marine Microbiology, Germany - Olavius loisae LIZARD... ...
CAGACGACATGCGATCGCAATACCGCGCTTTGCACTAAAGAGCATCGCGCGGTAAAAAGCCTGTGAGTGACAGTACTCAAATGCAGGCTCAAATACATGCCACTATTAAAGACTCTGACCCTATACATACTCACATACTGAGTTGATTAATCTCTTTCAATCACCACACCAGATGGTGATCATGTGACCCACAATGCTAAGTGCCTCTGAAATTACAACTTCGGGATCAAAACTGCATATTATCTACTAAATATTTAAGAGTTTGTTTATTTTGTCTGTGGCCTATCTCCTCCTAAACACTGCGTTGTACGACGGCGAAATTTTGCACACAAATGTGTGACAACCATGTGCACGAAATGTACTGGGTTTTATGTCTATAGGGGTCGTCGTTATGAAAATAAGGACATTTTTCCACAAATGTGTGCATACTTTTGCTGCCGTGACCTCAGGTCGGTCAGTGGAACATAGGCAGTAGGCCTATAGCAGCCGGCCAGCAGCGCAAGGACTATTAATAGCACAGGCCTTGCAGCAGCGTGACGTCGCAGGCTATAGCTATAGCGGCCCAGCGGGCCACAAGCCCGCAACAGCTTGTTAAGTGGATGGATGGATGGTTAGGGTTTAACGGCAAAATTCATTGTGTTTTCACAAATAAAGTTAAATATGCAAAATAAACCACGACAGTTGTGCACTTCAAACAAAATGTGACCATTTTCACGAATTTAATGAAGGATTTAATTAGCAACTATCGCAACACACAAATCAATATTAATCAATCAAACAAAATACTAAACCATCCACTTTCTACATTCGGCAATCTCAACATCTGAAACACATGTAATGAGCATCTCTTTGTACAGACCTATAGAAACTAAACAGGAATGTCGGTTTAGCAAACATGACAGATGTTACTGTCAAACTACAACAGTCGACTTTAACACAAGCAATTTCTAACGTGACGCCACATAAGATAATATGTACAACAAATAAGTTATGTGCAATGACAACATCAGAATAACTTTAGAAATATTCATGTCTGACTCAGTGAATACTTGTGAAAAGGTAGTTTCAATTCAATCATCTTCAACATCTGCGGATAGTTTGAAGTATATTCTACTAACCATTCTCAGCTATGTCAATTGCTTCATTCACGGAGAAGTTACTGGATTTCAGGTCCTGCTGGACAGTCTTGATCCAGATAGTATGATGGGGTCCCGGTGGTTTCCTTCAGCTCTCCAAGAGGAAGGCTGTTAAGGTCTTCTTGGCATCTGTTTCAGCTGGCATTCTGGGCATGTGGCCGAACAGGGAGAAACGCCATACTGTTTCTGAGGTTGAAATCGCAAAGAAATAAAAGGCACAGAAATACAGTTACTTCAAAATCACAAAATTTAAGGAAAGCGAAATACAAGGATTTTACAGTGATAACTTTCGCACAAGACGCAATAATCTACCAAAGAAAACAAAACAACCAGAAAAACAAAGCAACAACATCTATCAAAACACAACTACAGCATGAAACTGATAAAGAGATCCGTGTCCCACCACAAAACCTCAGGGATGTTAAGGTCTCATAATAGTCGGTCTTGATCTCGGTCTTGAGAAGTTCTGGTCTCAGTCTCATGTGAGCTGGTCTCGAGGTCTCTAATCAATCATTGGCTCCTAAATGCTGAGCAAGTTATTTAACCAAAATGCCAAAATGATCATTAACTATGTGCGCAATATTGCCGTTTTATCACATATTCGTACTTGTTTCTTACTTACTTACTGGCGTTAATTCCACTTCCGGTTTATAACTTTGTACGGTTCACCAATATTTCATTTATGCATGTGACTACACTGGTCTCGATCTCGGTCTCGCAGGACTTGGTTGGTCTCGGTCTCACTGTCTCATTAACATCCCTGCAAGACCTCACCACTCGTAGTACACATTTGTACTACTTGTCACTCACACTACATGCAGACTGCTGGCCATCGTCAACAAATAACATAAACTGTGTCTCAAAAAATGACCCCACTTTGAAACGGTATAGCTCAAAATTATATGAATCGATTTTGATGATATTTGGTAGAAATGTTGAAGACTCTAGAATAGACTTTGAATGTTTCATTTTTCACGTTGGTTTGTTTTTATCAACTTTTCGTCTTTCAAACCGGACACCAATGCGAATTTTGACGCTGTATCAAGCAAATGCGTTAAACTTGACGCCGTTCAGTAAAGAAGACAAAATTCTGCAGTCTTGATGAATATAAAGGTTACAAAGTTCGGCAGTTTATAAAAGTTTCTGTACAAAAGTTGGACGAAGAACAGCATCAACAGGCTGCTGGTGAAGTTTAGAACAGTCGACAGGCGTCTGGGCAGCGGCAGACACAGTGCGTGTATTGATGAAAACGTCGACAAAGTTGAGTCGCTGTTGCTGAGTCAGGAAGACAAACCTCAGAGCCACCGAACAGTCAAGAGAAATTTCACGTTAGGTGGCGGGGATCCATTGATCATCAGTTTCATGGATTATACACAAAGGTCTACATCTCAAGTTCTGCAATATATAGACATGCTTAACTGCTGACTGAAGCACACAGCATGCACGCGTTATTTTCGGTATGCAGTTTGAAAGACGCTAACACGATAACAAGCAAACATACATGAAAATTGAAACATGCAAACTCTATTCTAGAGTCTTTTGAATATTTCTGCCAAATATCATCAAAATCGATCCATGTAATTTCAAGCCATACCATTTCAAAGTTGGGTCTTTTTTTGAGACACACTGTACAGCAATACACAACAGGCTCAACTGTCACCTAAGACCAAGATAAAAGCAGCTAATCTGAGCAATATGGTACACCACCAATAAATTAAGTTTCTCAAACAACGCAATGCCTCAACGGATTCGCACATTACACACTCAAATCACGTTCACTGTCTGTAGTACACTTTCAGAAAACCTCGCTCACCGTTTAACGTCAGTTGTCATGTCTGTCATCACTGCTGTCAGCGTTCATCGTTGGCTCCTGGACAACTCTTGACAACTTGCCGACAAAGAAACTCACCAAAAACCAACTCGCTGACAAATCAACGCACCGACATCACACAGTATCGAAGTTAGCATCTAGCACATATGCATACGGTGTAACGCCATGGAAAAAAAACGATATGTACAAAAATTCATTTGATACATGGTTAATATTACTTGTAAGACAGTGATGAGCTGGCTAGTCGGCGGGTTGTCAGATTACATCAATGTTCCACTGGTCATTCACTGCAAAGTCAGTTCTGTTACTGGAAAACATCCACTCTTACATGCACCGTTTCACCAATACCTGTGCATGTGCCGACGACACATTACAATATTTGACTACAGCAAATACTTTCATACATCACACGAGAAGAACAGAATGCGCCTTGCAATAAAGAAACAAAAAAAATCGCTGCCATTTGACATTTTGTTCCACAACTTCATACACCGGTCCACAGCCATGGCACAGATTTGTAACATCGAGCGTTTCACATTCAACCCATCAGATTCGACTGTTTGTTGTATGTTTTGCCGGGCTACTAGAACCACAGTGTTCATCAGGGGTTGTGTTAGCTTCTGGAGTCTATGGTCCTCCGTGACCACTAGAGGAGCTGATCTGCTTTGCAACAGATGGGCTCGGAGGGGTGTGAGGTCCCTTCCTACCGACTTCCTGTGATGACAGGCTGTTTTTCGCCGGACTGTGAGAACGACGGGAATTCTCTGGACTATGCTCTACTGGTCCATCACCACGGTCTAACATCGGTCGAGTCTCATCTCGACGTCTGGCGGAACTCGGCGACTGACTCTGTCGTTGTGGACTTCCATCCGGCGGAGTATGTGGACCTTTCGGAAGATGACAGCCCTTTGACGGACTCCTGGATCCACTAACAGAACGGCTTCTATGACCTGCGTATTTCCTAACAGGAGTAGCTGATCGACTTGAATCTTTCCGTATTCGCCTGTGGGACGCACTGTTTCGTTGCGGACTCCCATTGGCAGGTGTACAGTTGCCTTTCTTGGAGGCACGAGACTCGGGCGGACTTCCAGACCGACGCTTCGCCGAACCACGAGATTTGCTTCCACGTCGTCCGCTTTCTCCTCCCACCGGACTGCGCGATCGACTTCGCTGCTTCCTTGTCGGACTCCGCGACTGAGATCGTGAGGCAGAATTGCTGAAACAACAACAAAACCACATAAAAACAGTGCCAGTGTGGAAGACCAAAAAGTCCATCAGTCAGTCCATTTGTATGAGCAATAAATGGCTGCTTAACCCTTTGACGCCCACTGTTGCCATATGGGTACAGCTATAAAGCATCCTGTGCCAGACCGGCTTAAGCCGCCATTTGTTGTTTTTGACAACTGGGCACTCTGACACTCAGGGCTGATCGTCAACAGTCCCCAGAAGTCAAAAATTACAAATGACGGCTTAACCCGGTCTGGCACAAGATGCTTTGTAGCTGTAACCATGTGGCAACTGTGGGCGTCAAAGGGTTAAAGAAACTATAGTACCATTAGCTTGAGCTAATCAGCTTTCATTGATGAGGCAGCAAAACACAGTTGGTCATGGAATGTGCAAGCTGTGTATAGGACACCAATCAAGTCAGCAGTGGAAACAGTGCATAACAGTGTACACAGCAAACCGGGTATTTCTTCGTTTTGACGACCATTCTCGGTCTCTCGGTGAATGAGATCTGCTTCTCTCGCGAGTCCGATGTGGTGATGCGCCACGCCCAGAACGAGTCCTCGAGGAGTGGTGGCCTCGCGAACGACTCCGCGACCTTCCCATCAACACACAACAGAACTCAATGTAACAACAAACTTAATTACTAACTGAAACACAAGAACGCAACTTAAACAAGCAATGAATGCTCAAGTAATCAACAGTATAATAAGCATCTGAATTTGGTTTTAGCTCAGTATCAATGTTTTTGAGAAATTCTCCACACTATTGTATATCTAAGGTCATTTTCTACGGTTTTTAAGACTTTGATAACAAAACCAACCTGGAATGTGAACGGCGACGCCTCGTTTTTGATCTACTGTGAGACCTACAACAGAACAATAACAGCTTTACTGTACAACAATGTGTAAACTATCGGTGGCATGGCACGTATGTAAGTTCTGTGTTGATAGTGACAATCACGGCTAGTATGCCGGTGGCTCGGTAGTGTAGCGGTAGGGCGTTGGACTTGTGATCGAGAGGTCGCAGGTTCGACTCCCGGCCGGTGCATTGCTGGGTAGCAACTCCGGGCAAGTTGTTCACACCCATGTGCCTCTCTGTCACCAAGCAGTATAATTTGGTACCGGCCAAGGGGCGGTGATGTCCTGCGGCTGGGAAGGTAACCGTAGGTCTGGCGTCGCACTGGCCATGTGTCACAGACTCAGTGGTCTATCCACCTACTGACTCAAAGGCCAATGTGCAGGAGATGAGCACCCCCACCTATGTTCCACTGGAGTATGGTCCCCCTTTATTAAGCATAGTCTCAGACACAAGCCGCCATCAGACAGCTGTGACAGTTTTCATTTTCAAAAACTCAGCTGCATTTCAGTCCAAATTTCAAAAACTGCTGTTTCTGATTTTGAAAATCGGTGCAAAACCAGTAGTTTTTTTACTCGCAAATTTATCATGCAAATACTTATAACTCTACATTGTTGTGGGTAAGATAGAGACAACAATGCATTGATACAGTAAACTATACCAATCAAACTGTCAAGTGCAAAGGACAACAGACCTTATCAGATGAAAACAATCTATAAACTGCACATATGGTAGCGGACCACGTTGGCCATAGGGAGCAAAATCTAGAAATTTGAAAACGTAAGTACACTCCCCAATCCCCTCCATTTCCTTTCCTTCTCTTCCCTTCCCTGCCACAAATTAGCCCCCTTTAATCTTACTGAAGTGAGTGAGTGAGTAGATTTTTAACGGCACATCAGCACAGTTAGGCTATACAGTCATTCACATTGGTTCATGCTTTAAAATACCAGACAGAAGACAAATGAAATATACAGAAAATACAAAAAAAAACTAAACACAGCTCAGCAAAAGCAAACAATGCAAAACACAGCAAAACAAAACTACCCTAATTTAGTCGATTCTTACAACACAGCCAGGAAACAAGGTGGGCTTATTCTACAATGCTCCGGAGCCAACACGGAGCAAATCTTGCTGGAGGTTTGGGAGATCGCTGTTTAAGTGCCGAAAAACATTCATAGTTACATTCACAGAGTTACATCAATCCATGTAAAACATTCTACAAAACGATATTCAGCGAATAAAGTTCAAATGAAAACCCTGACCTACGAATCTGACGGATGTCTGGACTACGTGACCTGGACACAGAACAGCATTATGGCATCAGAATTCAGTCACATGGTATTGCATGACACCAGTGATACTGGAATATGGTGCAAAATGGTCATTTCTGTATCATAATTAGCATGATTGTAAAATGAAGTGAGGGTAGGGTGTAAGTAGTTTTAACGACACACCACGGGATAAAAGCCATTTCAGTGCACAATTGTTAAATGCATGTTTGTCATGATAAATACGTGTGTTGACAAGAAGGACAGGAAGGTATTACAAGAAAGCTGTGCTATCACAAAGATGACCGTGCGATGCGTGCTATATAAGTGGATCGAATGAGCCGTTGGATTTGATGTAAACGGAAATAGCGCCATTCGATCCGCCGACCCTGAAAACCATACACTAGAACCAAACATGAAGTGTATCAGATCACCTGTTGCGGAGATATGGCCATTCGCATACCTTGGGGGCATATGGAACCCCCTTTTTGGTGGGAAGGGGAGGTCGTATGGGGTCAGCGATGGCACCATTCGAAAGAGTGATGGTGGTTTCCTATAGGCTCTCCATTGTGACCGTTGCACTATTTGTAACCATTCGGCCGCAATTTGCGATCAAATGTCACCGACGCTCAAATGAACAGGGGGTTGTCACTTTGGATCAACACGGCAGTTTGGATATCCGGGTGCTCCCCTTGGAGTAGACCCCTGATGTTTGGGTCTGCAAAGAGCGAACATCCCAGGCTAACTAATGGTGAAATTATTTTGGAAGAATTTTAACCTATGTGATCACAATCCACCAACGTTACAGACGGATGGACAGACAGACAGACAGACAAACGACATGCGATCGCAAGACATCGCTTTGCACTAAAGTGCATCGTGCAGTAAAAAGCAATCAGCAGCAAAAACTGCAATTTAAGGTACGGTAAACAAGATAAACTAAAAGTTATCATAGTTTGTGAGCTTACAGGTGTATAATTGTACTAATTACAAGTATGTGAAGAATGGGGATTTGGGTTACACATTGCTACAGCTCTGATGGACCTGGCTACAGAATTTCTGTCCTGGAGCCCTCAAAACTTTGACCCTGGCCATCAAAACCAAGCATGCCGTTGGTTGAAAGGCTCGTGACAATATCCATGGTTCCAAAGGTGAGTATGCAAATCCATCTCGACAAATTTGGCAGCAGGAAGAAGTGCAGAGGATTTATTGCAGATGAACAGATTTGTTTTGGGCGTGCGATAAACCTTTTATTACATCATTGAATAACAGGCTGCATCATGATGGCAGTGGTATGAAAAGTGGTGCATGTCTGGGAGTTTGGTTCTGTATTACTTATTTTATGGAACAATTTAGGAAATCAGAAAACACAGCACAATCTACTAAGCACAAAGAAAACGTGAAAAATTCTTGAGAAACTCTGATGCACAGCATCGGAAATAGTGCAACATTTTAAACACAAAAGACTAAAGTGAGGCAGACAGCACTGGTAGCCAGTCAATACTTCTACTTTTGCCATCATTGTTGAAAGATTGAATACATTAGAACTTGCATATGCATGCATACACCAAAACTAAGCAAAAAACATGAAAGGCATATTAATGTCAACGTTAATGTAAGCTTCAAACTCGGTTAAGAGTTGTTTAGTCGTCTTGCATTGCTGTGATCAGGAGGATACTCACAGCCCCTAGAGAGATGGCGCGACAAGAGCGTCTCGAGATTTGTCGGAGCGTTGACGAGGACGTTCAACGTATTGGTGGTACACAGTAGAGGCCGGCAGTACGGTAGTTGAAGAGCTAGTACTGTGTAGTGGTGGTGAGCGTATGAGTCGGCAGAGGTCACGCGTCAGAGAGACGCAAGGTGCATAACCCACTAAACCAATATACGTTCTGCATGAATGGACCCATTCAGACAGTCTCACTGTGGTTAAAGTATGATAACAAACCAACTAAAACGCTAAGTTCTCATATTTCACATTCAAACTACCAACATTCACTGTGCTAGAAAACTAGACATAAGTTTCCATTTAAGACAGATTATTGCAGCATTGGTGGCATAAGCTAGATTTGACATCAGCTTCATGCGAAGACTTTGAAACATTACCATACTTTGATCTAAACAGCTATAATATGCCAAAGACTAAATGATAAGCACAAAAACGAGTTCAGTTTCACAGCACAAATTTCCAGAAAATCCAGTCTAAGATAAAACTTAACCAATGGTACTGTGCAGCCACGTTTTTCTAAATAATTCGTGCCCCTCATGTTCCAGTGCATATTTCTTCAACAGTTAAAAAGCCAGATGGTTCATTTTTCCTGGCATCAATTACTGCCATACACTCTACCAGCAGTTAGAATTTGGCTACTTTTTGTTTAGAAATGGCAGAGTAATCAGCCGTCGAAAATTGGATTTTCTGCAATTTTTCGACCCTTTGCAAGCATTGTTTTCAATTTTGTGTTTGGAAAACATAGTTTAAGCATTTTAGATATGACATACTGTGCATTTGTGCTAGGGTTCCGGACTGACTTCACGGATCTTAACCTGTACTGTATTAAAGGGGCACTGGCGTTGTTTGTTTTAGTTTCTTTTTCTGGCTACGTGTGCTAGATAAAGCTGAATACTCAGCTTTCCCGTCCACGTTAAACTCTCCTATCGTATCGTATCGGGTTGTACCGGATTTATTTTTTTCCAATCCGGCCGGAGCTGGATTTTGCCGGATTTAGAATGACAAATCTGGCCGGAACCGGATTTTCAAACTGACTGTCATTTTACTAAGTTAATGTGTAAAACATTACGAACGTACGAGTGATTTGAGTTTTTGATTATTTTGTTTGTGCAGCAGTTACCGTTACATCATTTACATATACTAACGCCGTAATTTATGCCACAGCAATGTAAGCAGTATGTACTACGCAAGCAAGAAATATCTAAATAATCTAACATCCAAATTTCCAAACTGTTTTTCATATGTGAAATTAGCAAAAAAAAGACTAAAAATCATTTATTAGGCCGTCAGTTCAGTTCAGTTTTCGTATCTGGCAAAACTATCCGGCTCCGGTGGGATTTTTGCCGGAGCTGGATTTGGAAAAAGTGCCGGATTCCGGCACAGCCCTAATTTGTGCATATCCACAACTGGCGTCCATCCACAGTGTCTGTCGTGAGGTGATCAAATCTGAATAACAGCCCATCTTTAAGAAACAATCGAAGAGCAGTTTAAGGATTTACGAAATATCTGATTTAAATATGATACCTGTAGTGTGGGACAATTGTTCGTTTGCTAGCTGGCATCATAAGTAATGAGTGCAAGATGAGCAGCTAAGCTAGCACAACATAAAAACAGAATAACAATATATTCGGTACGGCCATTTTGCCGATGGTTACCTGCGTTCATAGCGACTTCGGATATTGCTGTTATATTCTTTTTTGGCTCCAGATTTGAGAGCATGCTCCACTCTCACACGACGTCCGCACACCTTCCTGCAAAACGTTTGTCGAAATGAAGTGGCTTAAAAACTTACATTATCTAACTACTAAATGACCATTCAAAATCAGCTGTTTACAGCTGATAGTGAAAAAACAGCTGACAGTGCTAGAATAAATTACAATATTAACACATACATGTAACACTGTAACATGACAGACTTATCATGCTGTTAATGTTACATAATGTTACATAATGTAACGATGGTAAACATAATGATCGCTATTTGAATGTCTTAACTGGCTTCAAGCTATCGACAAGTGTTACTACAAGGTGCTCACTGGCTACTGGTCAGTAAAAGCTGACCATCAGCTAAACTACACTCAGTGTATTCGGAGTCGGACCGTTGGTATAGTTGGAGGCCAAGCAATCCGAATACCTGCAAACAAAATCCGAATACTTACTTAAAAATCGAATATTAAGGTACAGCACTGCAATCGCTAGCTCTATTGTCAGTCACTTCTTACAAGGCTGCAAAGTGCAAACCAAACTGATTACGTAATTGTGTCAATGCACCAAGCAATAGTGCCTGCAACATTGTTCTGGATATATTCACCCCCCAAAAAACAAGTTTCTACGAATTCAATTTTTCAGTTTTTTTGGCTACAAATTTTTCGAACTTTCTGACATGATGTAAATGGCTAGGTGTATTGTCAATGCTGAAAATTTAAGCAAATATGTGTGGCACAACAAGAAAACTCCAACAAAAAATCGAAATTCTCATGGGCACCAGTGAAAGATTGACATCGATGATGAAACAACGACCATGAAAAGACTAGAACTAAGTCAATGATATAGACCCTTCTACACTCGGCGAATTCTGAGTTGGATTTGCTGTAGCCTTAACAATTCGATGTTTCAATTCCATTTTCGAGTGTACATATCTCAATCATTTCAAGAGAAAGAGCAGTCAGGTTTTCAGACCTTTGGTGATGTTACGATTTGCAAATTTTGGTATTCAATCGATTTTGATTCAATTTTTAGCCCAAAATTGCGATTGGTTCGATTTGATTGTAGTTGTTGTAAAATAAACGTGTCTTAAGCCTAACCCTCAAGCTGAAATTATTGTAACAACAGTCTATGTGCTACACCAAACCGTTCAGTGGTAGCTTAAATAGACATGTATAACTTCGCAAACTTTTAACTTGACTATTGCCCTAAAGCTAGCTCGCTTTGGTTTTAAACTTCAATACTGTGTTCAATAATCCAATGAGTAGAGGTACTGGTACTGTATTACCAGTCAGAGTCTTTGAAGTAGCCTAACTCGACTTATGGATTAAATAGCCAATACAATTTGTTTGTATTGGCTGCTTCTAAGCCAGGGGTACTGCTCATTGAATCCACAATATATAAAGTATAAGTAAATCCCATTTCTGATGAGAAATTTATCAATCTAAGTTAGCTAATGATAGCATAAACAGCGTTGTTAAATTGTCAAAATATTGGAAGCCAAGAAGTCAGATTCAATTGTGAACCAGGCACTCTCAGATTCGGATGCAAGAACACAGCTGACAGAGTTGCTGTACAGGGCCATGATTAATCTGACTCTCCTGTCTGGAAACCCGAGCCTAGTATTCTACTGTAACAAACAAAAAATTTAGCTACGAAATTATATCACTCTTTCAAACTTATCATGTACAAAGACAAGCTTAGCATTTTGGCAGTTCCTAATAAATGTGACAAAACCACTAACAGCAGCAGGACAGTACTTAGAATATTCATAATAATAAAGCTGTCTCGAATGAAATCTTTTCACTGCAGCTGACAACCTGACAGCTAGTTGGAAGAACCTATGCAGAAAGATTTTAAAGCGACCGTCCGGCAATACTTCCAACTTGTCCATGTATCTGCTGAGAGAGATCACAGACCAGAGCATCAGCAAATGTATAAAGACGTACTGCAGAGAGGATGAAGCTATTGAAACACTCCAGCAAGTAAGTGTGTACTTATTTACTATCAAAGACGTATAAAACATTCCACAGAGTACAACGTCAATGTATATAACACATCTCATTACAGGTTTTTTGGACCCGGAATAATTTGAAGACTGCTTCGGCTAGGTTCTTCGCTCACTTCATTATCCATCTACTCCAAAGGGCACAGCCTCTAAATTGTAGCCGTAGGCCAACTAGGAGTGAGGTGAGAAAAAAGTAACAAGTGCTCACAGAGTGCAACCTCAGCCACTGCACACAGCTACAATAAAACTGATTGTGTTTTTCCACTGCAGGCCTACATATACTTAAATAAAATACTGAGCTAACCTATGCGAAATATACACAGCAACGCTCTTTGTTTCTATAAACCGTAGCCAGTAATTATTGGATGCATGTGTACAATGGCCATGTTTGCCAGCAATCTGTTATTATGTTAAAAAACTTACCAGTTTATAACAGTGTGTAAGGGCAATATGAATCATCGCAAACCGAAAATGGCAAAATTCATTTTAGGGCTGAATTTGGGGCTGCATCATCATGTGTTAAATTCCTGTTGCCCTTACAAGCCGTGTTGTGGCCAATTTTATTTTAAATTTATCACGTTTCGTTACTGTGTCAAGTTGTCAACAAGGGTTGGTCTAGCAAAAGATTGAATGACAACGTTCAAGTAGCCAACACCAAAAACCCACTATTCGGTGCAAAAATGTGAGGCCTTATGAGTCAACTTATGTCAAATCTGGTGCTAAAATTTCCAATTTGTTGTTACCATAGCAATAGGGGTTTGTCTGACACAAATTTCGGTCTGCAGAAACTTGAATCACAGTGAAATTGATTGACCTCCAAAACACCCAGTTTGGTGCGCAAAAATCTGGGACCTATCTTAAATTTGAGCAGATTTATAGTAAATCTTCGAATATAATACGCACTTTTTTTAACCATAAAATTGCTTTGAAAGTCAGGGGTGCGTATTATACATAGGTCTAGATATTTTCTGTAGTTTATTTCTCATTGAAGACGACACTGCCGCGCTACGACGACGATGACGACGTCGAACATTGTCAAAACTGGTGGCAGGAGAATGAGCTAGCTCAGCTGACTTTGGACAGTGGTTGCTGAGACATTTGCTGCTGCTGGCGGGGGAGGGGCGTGCTGGTAACGGGCCAGGCAGCACATGTGGCACAGCGCCACTGTTGACTTATAACAGTCAGCCACACACACGTTCTGTCTGGAGCTTACAGCTGACACAGTCAATGACGTGAGACCAGCACGCCGTGACACCACGGCCATGGGCCTATTCAGCAGCGGTGTGAAAGAGCCTGTGAGCCACGGAGACACTGTATCCAGTCTCACATTAACGTGCTGGATCATTGCTGGGTGGTCCGCCGTTCTGCTATACCAAGGCCCATTCTAGAGGGCCGTGGCTATACTCCCCGCGCAGCGCCATCTGATCTGTTGCTACGGGGGCAGGCGTCGTCAACCTGTTAGTTACCTACCAGCTCTTCCCCTGCCTTACTGGTGGACGTGTCATGGATCCGTCTGCGTGCTATTGTCATGCATAAGGGCGATGCCGGTTACGCAATGTGATATGCTCACTCATCGCTGTTTTTGGCAGATATACATGTACTCAGTGCTTCAAGAGTGCTGTAAGAAGTGCCGGCATTCAGTGATCGAGTGTCGAGGCGCCAAG
>Ga0056129_1000195_pt1 | contig 13386 bp, 8 predicted proteins | sample WorMetLIZISLAND1_FD_71118 | JGI IMG/M metagenome (GOLD analysis project Ga0056129, IMG submission 71118) | Marine gutless worms symbiont microbial communities from Max Planck institute for Marine Microbiology, Germany - Olavius loisae LIZARD... ...
GAGATAGAGACTCCGTTCCAAAGTACCACCAATAGAAAATGGCCTATGGGGTATCAAATGGTCACGTGGCCGATGTCGTCACATGACCCTGAAAGGTCAAACTCGTGACCCCAATACGCTTAGAGCGCAGTAATGTCGAAAACAGCTGGAAATGCTAATTTAGCAAGTCACTAATTGCTAGACAGTCTGCTGTGAGGCAGTACGGTCGGCAATCCTAGCGACAGCTTGGCTTCTTGCTCAATTTATAAGAACTTATTTCACAGTTTTATTTTGCATTATCTTACCTTCAAGAAACTTCAAAAAGCGTTAAATTCGGTTAAAATTTTGCGAACTTATGGTGATAAATGTAATGTGCTACTTTTTTTGAGACACGGTGTATATAGTGTCAGCCTGACAAGCAGTGTGACAATGTCGTATTTGCTAGCAGTGATACTGATATTCTTTATCGTTAATTAGATATTTAGTACAGCAACATGACACAAATAAACTAGAAAACTGCAAAAAACAAACAAACACAAAAACTGACTTGGCCTGGACGCGGTCGACAACGTCTATCAGTGACATTGCTCCATACTTGATGGCGTATATACACTGAAAGACTATCATGCCTTCAACGTCAAACAGCAATCATACTCTTTGACACTGTTCATAGGAAAACAGTAATTCAAGCAATGTACAAAGCTCCAGAGAACGACTACGTTGCAATATTGACAGCATTAGACGAAGTGACAAGTGTATGGTTTAGCACGTTAGTCAACACAGGCACCACGCACCAGAACGGCACATGGTGGTCGTGCTTTTAGTTCAGCTGTACCGGCCATCTGGAACGATCTACCAACCTCAGTCTCTGAAGCGAGCAGTCTGCCGGTTTTTCGTCGCCGACTCAAGACACATCTGTTTACTGTAGCTTTCGAAGCCAGTGGTTAACTGTAACGTAGCTAGCGCCTCTGTATCTGTACGTTATGTGTGGTTTTATGATGCTTTACAAATTTGATTTTAACTTTAACTTAACTTAACACATCACAGATCTTAGACAACTCTGAAGTGATCTGGCACATATTCAACAATTTGGGCGATACAACACAATGTGTGCCAGGCTGCAAACATTCCCAACCAGAAATCACATGTATCGTGTTAACAAGGCATAAGTACACCAAATAAAAGAAAATACATAAAACCAACAAAAAACAGACTCAGTGGCATCACATGACATGTGAAACACAACTGAAGTGCTGTGCTGTATCCACAGCCAACCATGCATCAACAAATTACGGACACAAATTCTGAATATCTTAAATGCACCATCAAGCAAAATCAGATAAGTACCGTAACTAGCTACGGAGAAAACATACAACTACCATCATAACTTACATTTGACACATTTTGTCGTCTTTGAACTTTGCAGCCGTTGGAACATCAAAATAAATATCTGCTGGATGTATGGAGCCAGTAAGTCACTAGAACACACAAATGTCACTCCGATAACAATACACTGCTCAGTCAATGCAGCCACTTACACAACTCTAGCAGAAAGATCGTATTTGGATTATGTCAGAAATTACACTGACTCTCTCAAACGTTCATGAAATTCATTGGTAACTCAGAATTCTTTAAGACATACACAGATTCACTGTAGCAAATTACATCATCTATAATCACAACCAAGACTTCTTGAGTGGTTCTTTGCGGTTCTGACGACAATTAGACACATTCTCAATATCTAACAGTTGTTTCCCCATTACTTCATTCAACTATAAATGAATTCTGCTACATGTAAACAATTCGTTTCGAAAACCGTAATAGGCCAAACAAAAATCAGCGATATTTACTCAAATTACCAGCAAATCAGTAAACGTAATGGAAAATGCAAAAAAATGAATGCCAAACGTTACAAAATAACAAACTTTATCAGACATTCAAAACCCAAATCAGTGTGTGTATGTCCACGTTGCTGTCTGTCTTGACAGAACTCAAGTCCTGGATGATGATCTATCGATATTTTAACAGCCATGTCAGACTGGTTGTCAAATTGAGTGCTAATGCTATGTGCAGCACTTGCTGTCAACTGAACTAGCCACAACAATCGCATACAGCATTGTGTCAATGTGCCTGGACTACTGCAACTCGCTGTTCCACGGCGCTTCAGAAGCAACGGTTGACAAACTCTAATGCGCTCACAACAACCTCGCTGTGTCGTTACATGCACTGTTAGATACAGCTCTGCTGAAATCACTACATTGTTCACCAATGATGCATCTACACACAGGTCATTGTGACCTGCAAAGTCCAGTCAACTGCTACACCTGCATAATGCATATCTACTCACTCCTCATTCCACATGCTTCTGTTTAATCGCTACGTTTGAGTAACATTGGTCATCTCACGGACACGAACGGCAGTGCAGTTGCACATTCTGTCACGGTGTCAACCAACTGGTACTCACTAAAGGACATTGGACATTGTTCATGTTGACAGTCTGACATTATTTAAAAAAAAAATCTAAAAAAAACCTGTTCACTGCACCTACCAAACTCTAGCCACAGCAGTCCATGAGCACCACTACGACACTATGTAAATCTTTGTTGTATTGTACTGTATAACTCAAATTACATAAACTAACAACATATACAGTATCAGACATTACAGCTGCCATTTACACTTTTATAAATTCCTTTAAACTCACAGACTTTATCCATTAGCGGAGACAGTTTGCAAACATCAAAGATCATGAGCAGAAAATGCACAAAACAAAATATGCAACCAACAAGCACGTTACCTCGGTGCATGCATAACAAGGCAGTTCACCAGACTAAAGCCATGATGATCGTTTACTTTTGAAGCTAGCAACTTCTGAAAAATTCCAAGAATTCCGGGCTGGAAACAAAACAAAACAAAGTTTCAATTAGACATATGTCAGAAAATATCACTAGATCACTAGTGGTGTCAACTAAAAATTCCCACTGCTAGTTCTTTGAAGCTGCGAGAGCCAGACAGCGATCAACCAAACTTCACTGTGAAAACCCGCCATGATAATGAATGAGTTTCTACTGCAGTGTCTGTGACAAGCTTGCATGCTTAAATCTTCTGTGACAATCATGTCCTTCAGTTCCGGCTGAAGGTCATTCCACACAGCTGGCACTGACCAACAGAAACCACTCATTCCAGTAACGTGAAGCTCAAGTGTACAGCATAACCACATCACTGTGTAATGCAGATTAAATGAAAGTCATGCAATATCTAGGTAGGGGTAGGGGTCACTCAATGTCACTGGATATGACCCCATTCGACAGATCGCACATGACTTTCTATTAAAAGATGGATGGATAGTTCTTTTGTTTTGTTAAAATCAACGTGACAGATAGATGGAAGGACAAGATCATAGCCATTATCACACTTAGCCGAGCTAACGTTTGGCAAAAATAAACATCAAAATTCAACAAGTACTGTAAACTCCAGTGGGACATTTTCAAGGACCCTCAAGGCCTTGAAAAGTTGACAACAAAACTTGTTAAAGACCAATGGAAATTCTACGAACTGTCTTATGTAAAAAATGCTGATAAATGCTTGCCAGTTTGTCCGTCTCAATTTGTCGAATACCACGACTGACATAGGCCTGGAGTAGTCGAACAAGCGGAGGAATATTGCCATCTCGTGACCATAAGACCGGCAGCAGCAGATGTGGGAAGAGTGCCAGATACGGAGGCGAGACTGCACCGTCGGCATGCATCTCCAGCATCAGCGCCAGCACTTGGAACACGTACGGAATAAACTCTGTCACAAGGAAAACAACACAGCACTGGCACTTATAACAAACTGCGTGTCTTGATGGAACTCGGCTAAAAGGAAGACAACTGCATATCTCGGGTAATGCGCAACTGAATGCCAATGATTGAAATTGGCCGGAAGTGACACGGCATTTCAGGAGTTGCAGATTAGCACAGCATGGGGCTGATATGCTTGAAGGCAGACCAGATGATTAGGCTGGTAAAAGTGAGGGTTTTGTGAATAAGCATGGTAATCTTAAAGGCAATACAGTCATAAACAAGATGTAAGAGGAGGAGCCTAGTTAGCCTTGTCGGTGATGGCAAATGTTGACCAGATACCACACTCACGCAGAACTACCAATGACTGAATTACAATAGTCAAGGTGTGATTGTATCAGTAAGGCAGCAACCACTGCACTGCAGCCATTACAACTGAGACTAAAGCATTGTGCTGTACTGTGATAGCGAAGAAACAACACAGGTACATGTGCAGTATTGGGCCCGTTTTTTCGAAGTCTGACTAGGTCTGATCAGCCCGGAAAGGTTCACGTCTAGACCGCGACAAACTACGGGACCTTTCCGGAAAGATTTAAAAAACGCAGCCATTATAGATTATTGCTGTGTAAATACTGGATTAAAATTACCCCGTACTGGACTGCCAGTCGACTCCTCGTAAGAGGCAAAATTCGTGTGCCAAAGGTGGAACACCCAAAGTTTGAAAGTCACGTGACACCAAATGAGAATGAATATCAAAAATCTGTCTAGTCAAAATTTAGATATTGTCCTGCAATATCAAAATTCACCATTAGTCTTTTGATTACATGCATATTGGTGGAGATAACCCTTAAAATCAGTCATTTTTGTACATTTCAGACATCCGTGACCTTGGATCGGGTTATATGGCATACCGTCGTGTATCACTCATCCACCTCTAACTACATACTAAATTTTGTTCAAATTGGAAAAACTTTTTGTGGACAGACATTGAGACCGGCTTTATTAGGTCGACTTGGAGGAGTCGACCCAAGTCGACCTAATAACTGGAATGGTCAGTTTTACTACTGCATCGTCAAATTTTACTGGATTTTCTTCAGTTATACCAGTAGCATATCTACAGTAGAAACGACACTAAACTCCCAGATGTTTTCAAATGATTGCTTGCATTACATTACAATCAGCAAAAGTTCAGCATTAATTCTGTTGTTAATAATAACAAACAATTTATAACAGAATAAACCAGTGTCCAGTGCCTTGTACGTCTTGCTGGAGGATGGTCTGAAACGGAGGAAACAATCCGTCTTCAAACGTCGCGATAGCGGCAGGATTCACTTTACACGTCGTACTAATGACAATGCAGATTGACTCAAACAGGAAGTGATTGAAGTGCGGCTTGCTTGGGTTCTTAAACAACAAAACAGCATCAATCTCACTCAAGTTCTATCATTACATATTAGTTCGTAGTTGTGAGCTGAAGCTAACTGGCTAATGTGCATAATATGCATCTACCGTGTGTACTCAGTTGACATTTTACAGCTGTTATATATACACCACGAATTAAATATAGCACTGTTGACATTAGTACATGTAACAATCAGTCCAGGGACACTGCCAGACTTGATAAGGCATGGCAGCTGCAGTGCAAAGTAACCTGATGATAAACTCAGCTATATCAGCACCATCATTAACATTGGCATACACAAATCTAAACTGTGTGATTTTCACACAAAATGCAGCATAATCCACTGCTGCCAGTAAGTAAATTCTAAACGTGTCGGACTGGAATCACTGCTGATAGTTACAGCGTCGCTATTAACTGTGGCGTCCGACGTACCTTGCTGACAATCATCAGCTTCTGAGTGAGTTGAGTGATTATTGAAGTGACGTGAGGAACAAAGACTTCTTGCAGCACCGACAGACTTCGCATTACAGCTACAAACAGTAGCAGCAAACAGACAAGTGGACAGCTATAAATAGATTACTCACCATCTACTTATAGACATACTTCTAATAAAACAGATGCCAAGAGGATCTTAACAGCTTCCCCTTTAGAGAACTGGAGGAGACCATCAGGATGCCGTCGTACTACATGGATGAAGACTATCCAGCTGGACCTGAAATCCAATAACCTCTCCCTGAATGAAACAATCGACATGACTTGATCACTAGATTCTGGAGACTGATGTCTACATTTGGCGCTATGCACTCCTAGTGGTGCACTGCCATAAAAGAAGAAAAATGCTGCAATAAAACTGATTGAGTTGAGTAGGCTTCAACATCCTGCTCACTACTAATCACAAGTATGCAAATTTCATACGCATCTTGTATTTCTTACCATAAAAATGTATCACCAATATCATACAAATCGGAACACGTAAAATTTGCATAGATTGACAACAAGGAAGTAGAAATAAAACAATGATCTACCGACCCTTCATTACATATTCGTTCTCCTGTGAACCTTCTTTTGTCATTGCGACAAAAAGATTTGTCAACAGTGTTTCAGAGTGAGCAGCAAGCTCCGCCTTGGTAACACTACATCAATATCAACAGGCAAATCACTAGACAATAATTACTCTGTACTACCAGCACAGCACAATGGCACAGTCATTTCACTGCCAACGACAAAAATGTGTAATAATTTGCACAAAAAGAATAAAATCAGGAGGTAGACCAAAGATATCCATCCATTAGAGTTATCCATCAGCTGCTAACAAGTATTTTTTGACATAAAAACACATTCATGTAAACAAAGCTTCCAGTTAAAACAGACTGAAATAAAAAAAAAACAGAATGCACAACTGCAGATAGACAAACCTTACCTTACCTTATCTAAAGGGGCAAGGGTCTCACCGAAGTGTCAAGGCCACATTAATCAGCCCACTGCACACCTCCAATATAAATGCTGTTTACCAAAACATCTTTGTGATTCTTGCAAACTTGAAAAAGTCAAATCTTACAAAAAAAAACTCCCATGTAAAATTCTTCAAACACCATATGCAGGACCTTAGCATGGAGTGGCACAACATGTCCCCATGAAATGATACAAGGTATCTTCATCATTTCCATACACAGTGTTGGTGCCACTGGGTGGGATCATTACAGAATACAGTGTTATCTGGCACACAAGAGCAGCATGCTTTAGTCAGCACAGCCAAGTCTGAAGAGCCAGAAATCACTCGGCGTGCAAGGACGGTGAGTGTTGTTTAGCTACACACGTGAGATTTAAGATACAAATAGCACATGTCATAGGTAGGGAAGACTTATTGTGATGACCAGGCCATTTCATGTTTGAGATGCCGTAAGATAATGGAAGGATCGGTTGCCAGTGGAGACGGGAGACAGTTTGTTTGAGAAGCTAAACTCAGTGACATACGTAAGGACGCCGCCAGCTGACGCAGACTTCACGGTGAGAATTCGTTCAATACACAGAGCTGCGTAACTGTGAACAACGGGACTCGGCGCCTGCAGCAGTCTTATCAGCGGCCCAAGAGACGCGACGAGCACGTCACGCGGCAGCTACAATGACAGCAACACATTCACGTACGCTGCTGTTTACTGCAGTTCCAACAGTAAGTGAGTAATTACAGTTATTTCTGAACTTCTTCTTCTTCTTTTTTATGGCATGCACCACTAAGAGTGCATAGCGCCAAACGTAGACATCGGTCTCCAGCGTGGACGATTCTGAGCCACAGCAATTGCTTCATTGAGGAAGAGGTTTTTGGATTTTAGGTCTTGCTGGATAATCTTCATCCACATAGTACGAGGGCGTCCTGGTGGTCTCCTCCAGTTCTCCAAAGAGGCAGCTGCTATTTCTAAACGGTGCAATTAGAACAGTTCACACTGCACACAGGCTACTGGAACACTGCTAAAAAACACAATTCTTTAATTTCACTACATAAGTTGAGTCAAGTTAGCATCCTGGTTGATGCATCACAGCTTCATTTATTCCCAGCCAATCTCTCAACTAAACATAATACAAGCATTAACAACACAAAATCTAAAGAATCATGCAAATAAATCTACTAACATATGCAAGAATTAAGAAAATGAAACTAAAGCTGCTTTAGGAGCTTCTGTGCTATCTGGCCAAGAAATGAATTGGATCTATTCCACAGCTGCCAATGCTTCATTACTTACACAAAACTCTCAATCTTACGATAAAAACGAAACTGTTTAACTGCATAGAAACATCGTACAGTGCATACCTGACTGCGGAAAACCATTAAATATTTAACAGCATCAGCCTTCAACACGGGATTTTCGCTCACTACAACATTCAACATCAACAGTGCACAGTATTTATTTTTAATCACAAAGCAAAATTGTGCGGCTCATCTTGTTCTACAGGTGACTGCATGACAATAACAACTCCACTCTCACCATCCATCATTTCGTCAGTCTTTCACTCACAGCTCAACACTCACTTGGTCCACAAATCCCTTCATCCATAGACTGCCAGTAACCTCACGACTGCCTTTCATGTAACTGGACCTGTCACGCATCGGTTTTTGTGTTTTAGTTTTTTTCTTTTTATTTCCTGATTAGGAAAGTGCATGCTGAACCTAATCCATCATTTTATAATGTGCCAGAAATTAGTGACATATAAGAAATACTACATCATGTCATCCACAACGGATTTAGAAACAAAATATTAGAAATTATGACTTCTTTGCACAATTACTACACCACAGTATTTTAGCGGTGAGATAATAAGCAGCTTCTAGCTACAGAACAAGTATCCACTTAGGCAATGGCAGACCACGGAAACAAACTCCACCTGAAAGGACTTAATGGATAACGTAGCCAATTCCTTCTTCACCAGACTGGAAGCAACAACTTTGGCATCCTCTAATTACACAACTGAGAATGATATAGATGTTGTGCTGTCTCCTTAACCACTGTCAGCTCCATGGCATGCAAAGATGACACTCATAATATGCAAGCCTGACACTGACAATAAGTTTGAAATAGTAAGTGTACATTTGATGCCTGCCAATAGGTCAGATTATGCATTGGCTTCTGTGATATGCACTGGGCCTATGTGACCTCAGCACCAGTGTCACAATGAGATACACGTGCTATCCCAGGAAGAGAAAAGACTGCAGTGCTTGTATTAACAAACAGCACTGTGTATAGTGACAGATACATAACACAACAGTTCTCACCATCGGCAGACTGCAGGTCAGGAACGATATGAGAGTTGAAGAAATCCGTCACGTTCACCAGCTCACTCGTCTGTGTGATTCCAAGCTGCACATATACATAAACAGATCACATGACTGATCATTAGACAACAGATGTGCTGTAAAATAAAAATATACACTACAGAATGTCTACGACTTTGGACACAAACTTCTGCAATGGAAATTGGGTGCTGGAGTCTACATTCTTTGACAGACTACAAAGAATATGTATGTGTTTGTGTACACGGTACATGCCACAAATATAATCAAACAAAAAAGCCTGGAATTGTGTTTTAAAATGTTCTTTTCACTATGTTTGATTTGTCTACGATTTTCAGAACTAAATGAAATGAGAAAATGCCATGGAAACTAACACTGAAACTGAAGGTAAAATAACGAGAAGTGGCATACCGACACAGATTCTGCCACAGCCGAGCGTGGATTTAAACCCAGATCATTTGACATGAAATCCAACAGTACCAGATAGACACTCCAGCATTAACAACTGTCACAGTGGAAACTACAAGTGCAGAGGGAAGGATTGAATTAATCATATCAAACACAGTCATTGAGAGCAAGACCAAGCAGGCTGACCACAACATCAACAGACCTTCTGTGTCTGAGCTTTGGCAGCTAATGACGTCACCAGATAAATTGCTGCATCTTTGTTCTTCCAGTTCTGTGACGGATTCTTTGAATATTCCTGCCCCACACAATCAGTCAGTCAGTCAATCAATTAATCAACCAGAATGTCAAATCATATATCCCTCTTATTAGGAAGTTTCACAAATATTACTGCTACAACTACAAATGTTCAAAAAGCCACATGTGTCTACACCCTTTGAGACCCAGGTGTGCAATGTGCAGACATGCCAGTAGACCTATGTGTGCCACATATGACGTCTTTTACTGACACAACTCGAAATGTTAAGGTCGGCCTTGTCTTTCAGTTCATTTTGTGAAAAATTATTCCACTCAGTCTCGTCAAAAATGCCCACATTCTGTGTATACTGGCTCAGCATAGTTCAGAAGAATTAATGCGAAGGAACTCAGTGACAAATATGTTAATAAACTGAAATAACGCCTCACAGATGAACCACAACTGTTGTGTGTAACTGCCAATGTTACTTGACTTAGTCTGTTAAGTTTTAAATGTCTTTTTAAAAATACAAAGCCAGCACGAAGCATTGGCCAAGAATAAGATGCTAAAAACAGCCCAACACAAGTGCAGCTGGTGACAGACAAGCTGTCTGTGATGGCATCAGTTGCCTGACGTGAAGCAATGACGGAAGACAGACCAGCAGCATGTGTTGAACGTAGCTGGAGAAGATCTGAATGACGGGTGCCTCAAATGACTTGCACAGAGCACGCACGAGATCACAGGCAGCTCGACGGCGAGTGTCGACATCTACAACATACATCAGCCAATTACAGACGAGAATCAACAGCCGATCTACCAATCACAGACTCTCATCAGCTGAACTGCCAGTCACAGACTCTCAACCCTTCCATACACAATAACTACAACCTGTATTAACACAGTCCCCCCACACAAAAAGCATGTGCCCCCTCACAAACACACAGAGAGTGTGCCTGCCTCCCCAAACAGAGCATGTTAAACACTGCAGCTGATGGCAGTATTGGACTGTTAGGAAACAAACGATCCCAGCATTTGAACAAATAGGTGCTTTTAATATATTTGTCATTGCTTGCACAGCATTTGCCGAGTTAAAGTGGTGCCATATTCTGCAAGTACTCAAACAGCAGTAAAAAAAGCTTGAAATTCACTAAATAAGTTGTATATTATTTCAAATTCAATCTTCCCAGCCACTCAGCTATCTGGTACAACATAACCATTGCCTTTGTGACCAATCACTTGACAACACAATATAACACAACTACAATGACAAAAACCCACACAACAGCATGAGTACATGCATGCATGAACTAGTACTAATCATGAAGCTTCAGCGTAAACATGATCTTCAGGCCTCAAGCCACTACTGCGAACCCAAGTTCCATGTGTGTCAGGGAGTGACGTACGTTGTATAAACTGAGTAAGTAGATTCATAACGGCACATCAGCATAATTAGGCTATACAGTGCCATTCATGTTACAGGACAGAAGATAGATTAAAAAGACAAAAAATACACAAATTAAATAAAACTCAGAAAAAGCAAACAACGCAGATTACAGCTAAACAAAACTACCCTGATTCAGTCGAGTCTTACGAGACTCGGCCAGGAAACGAGGTGGGCTTATTCTACAACGCTCATGAGCCCACACCGGGCAAGATGATACACTTGGCAGCAGAAAGACTGAAGATACACATTTATTTACTGTTAGCCCCTATTTCATGCTGAGCACCTATACAAGAGACACATTGCAATGAGTACCTGAGCCTTCCACGTCTCTCCTCATGTATTCCTCGGCATTGTCTTCAAACGCCTCCTCATCTGCATCTGTCATTCACAACAATTCATCATACATACTAAACACTCCCATAGTCACCACTAACATTCACTACTGATTATCATTAACCAGCTGACCAAGCTAAGAGACCAGCCATCAGAAGATGGCCATGGATACATGTAGCTTATGCACATTGATTCTAAATATGATGATAACATGCAATAACTGGACTGGATGTGGCAGACATGACATTGTTATATAGTTACACAGATCAGATCAAGCATTAACACAACTAGTTTTGCTGATGAAACATCTAATTGAGACCGATGTCATGTCACGGACCACAGTAATTCTTCAAGCAAATTCTTGCCAACTGCTGACAGGCCAAGAAACATGCTCCAGACAACAACTACAGGAGAAGTCACTTCATCACCACTGTCGCCACGACAATGTACTCAGGCAGAGATTAGTTCAAAAACAAAACACATCAGGTATGTGATGTAATCAAAGAGTGAAAACTGAAAAACATCAGTCCAGTGACATGCCTAAATCTCGGGAGGCAGTAACTCACCTCTGAACTCCATGTTGGGAACTATCACCTTCTCACAAATACCCGTCAGCGTGTTGGGGTCAGCAAACAGCTGCTTGTATGCAGGTCTCTCAGCTACGGAGGCGAGGAACTGGATAGCACTGCTTACAAGCTGCACAGTTCAGCATCGGCACATTACTTATACTTCTCTATGTACAGAATCAGATGCTTTAGTGAACTGCATTGTGTCACTGATGGTTACAGACACCTCATAACGGTTACAAACAGTTAACTGTACTTGCATCAAGTAAACATTGTGATTATTATTACATCATGATCACATTATAATTCCATTATTTATGATTACATCCAACTAAACTGACATAAAACAGTTTCAAAAGATGTCACACAAATGCATGCACATTGCACACGTAGAGGCAATGGTGAAACAACTGAGCAGTCAGCACTGACACGCAGATCACCTGGTCGTATTTCACGTGAGAGCTTGTATTGATCAGCAGGTTCCAGACGGTCGTTACAAAGCCGGGAAGATGTGAGCTGAACTCCTCGTCGTATTTCTGAGCATACATCGTGATGTTTTCACAGATCTGTGCCTTCACCTGCTCCATTAGACCAGGATCCTCGTTGTCCTACACACAGCATCAGCAGCACCAGCGATGGACAGTAGTTAACTATTAGTAGTTGACTGACTACTTTATACACGAGATTTTATGGTATTTACCTGTTTTTTGTAAATATCCAGGATGGTTGAAGGTAAAAACCTTTTTACTTTTGGCATTAGGTTGTGAAGTTATCCTGGCAGTCGATCCTGGCGACGTGTCTGAAGAGTCAAAGGCATTTGTTCTGGTTCATTTGTCTAAAAACGTCGGCGTTTGAGAAGTACCACACATTTTGAGACATGCACAAGGGTCGTCTCCAAAACCAACAAGCAACTTATGAAGTTATTAGGGTTCCTGCCTCTTGGGTGGGGAGCACCTAAAATTCATCGCCTGGTCATGGTAAGTCGCCGCGCCAAGTTTAGTAGCTCTAACCACAATGTGGATGCATGGAATTGTATGAACAAAATTTGGAGGTTAGGGGCTCTACCCCTTTAGTTTGCAGGATGGGTTTCACCAACTATCAACCTTCTGTTGTGTTACCATGCTAAATTTAGTAGAAACTTTGCTCACTCTGCTGCAATGTGACCCCGGGGTTGAATCGCCCTCAAAACTTTTGTCTCTTTGGGGACCCCTTCCGAGGGAGTTGGGGTCCCAGGGACAATAACAACTTACCCTGAAAATTTCATCAAAATCTGTCCACAACTTTTTTTTACCCGCGCGACGCTATGCTAGCGCGGGTTATAGAGATCGCAACGTGTCTGTCCGTCTGTCTGTCTGTCTGTCCGTCACGCGCCGGTATTGTGTCAAAACAAAGAAAGCTAGCGTCATGATTTCTTCACCATCTGGTAGCCCCAAGACTCTAGTTTTCTGACGCCAAA
>Ga0056129_1000196_pt1 | contig 13377 bp, 10 predicted proteins | sample WorMetLIZISLAND1_FD_71118 | JGI IMG/M metagenome (GOLD analysis project Ga0056129, IMG submission 71118) | Marine gutless worms symbiont microbial communities from Max Planck institute for Marine Microbiology, Germany - Olavius loisae LIZARD... ...
TTGATAGCTTTGTTGATCGTTGTCTGTGGCAAGTCACTATAAAATAAACACTTTTATAATGTCGACAAACATGTCGGATATGACACGACGTCAACAGTGACGTCATTTGCTCAGTAAGCAAACTTAGAAGTTAAACTTCTAGTGAAATGTAAAAATTCGTTGGGTGGCATAACTTCGTCAAAGTTCGACATAATTGAATAAAAATTTGTAGTCTAGTGTAGAAAAGGAACGTGTAATAGGTTTGTAGAAATTGATTTAAAAATTCCCATCTGTTTGGGAAAAAATGTCAGAAAACCGCAGGGGGGATTTTTTGACTCACACTGTAGAGCAGCTGACCACTGAGTGAGTGAGTGAGCAGATTCTTAACGGCACATCAGCACATTAGGCTATACAGTGACATTCACGTCCGTACACGCTGGAAAATACGTGACAAAAAACAAATCAAAAACAGACATATTACAATAACTAAACACAACCCACAAAAAAACAAACAATGCAAAATACAGCAAAATAAAACTAGCCTGGTTTAGGCGCCTCATACGACACTCGGCCAGGAAACGAGGTGGGCTCACGAGCCCACACGGGGGCCACAGCAGACCAACGGTAGGCAACTACGTATTATTTCTGGTCAGCTGCGCAATCGAAATTTTATTTTATTTACCATATGTTGTTGAAAGACTCTTATTAACTCTGTTTTTAAGCGCGTGCTTTTCGTATTTTTACGCGTATTTGTAATCTTGTGCAGATGCGTTCTGTCATCCTGTGTAATAAACGAATATGTATGTATATGTATGATTGATGCCAGGATATTGACCATGTGTGCACTGGACCTTGTCCACCAATGCTGGACTCAGCATTAGTTGGTAACAGGCCTGCCAGCGCATGGTCTGGCACAACTGATCGAGGTCAGTGACCACGCCATATTTTACAGCTGAATGATGAAAGCAGAAACAGGAAAGAGCTAGCTAGAGCTGTGTTCATGGGCTTTCACTTAGTCAGAAATTCCCACTTATGAGTGACAGCAGATTGAATTAAGTCTGATCGGTGGCAAGCAACTAGCATTTGACTGTCTCATCTCCGAGTGTCGTCAACGACTGGTTGGTGGCGTCGACCGACACAACACAGGCGGAACGATATTTCTCCTGCACCTGAACACACAGACAACGGCTCAAGTTTGAGTAGGTAAGTAAAACGTTGATTTATTGTAATGGTAGAACCTTTAATGCTCTAACTAGACTGCAGAACGATATGAATAAAACACATAATGATGTAAAATGGCCAATACATTAACACGTAGTGGTTTTACAGTAGTTACAATGTGTTCGTGTCACAGTCACAGAGTTTGAGTTATTCACCATTGGACTTCATACATGCTGTCAATCGCTAATAATTGTGGTTCATAACGGACCTGTTGATTAAATACATACCGGTACTCTACAGTATTCATAACAATCTGCCACAGACTACAATGCCGATGCCGGGTACAAAACGATCATAGACTTGTTATCGGCATAGTGTCTGTCTGTACGCATAACAAAGCCTGTTCTGGGGAGAAATGGGTTTTGAAGAAAAAGAGAAGTCTTGGTCACTTGCCACGTGGCTGGGTTCACAGCAGCAGGTACCTACAAAATCCCAGTGCTGACATCAGTGCCGACAGCCGATATCGCAAGTGGGCCCTTGGTGTCATCCTTGGCAGCAAGCTAGCTGTGTCCACCAACATCACTATTGTGTGCTGTTCAGTGCACTGTCGACTGCACCATTGTTATCATGTCTGTCTCTCATTAGACCTATAACAACCTTGGACAATTCTGCCAGGCGCTAATGCATTTGCTTTGCTGATGCCTAGAGCGCCTTGTAACTTGTTGTTTTTTGGTGCCGTCCATTAGAGCACTTTCTCACTCACTGATGCGTTGCATTCCATGCAGTTGAATGGTCGTCTACATGGATGCACAACCTGAGCAAGTAGTTTCTTTGCCTCGATGATCTCTTCTGAGCGATGATCTTTGCCGAGCAGACCTCTCAGTGGAGCCTCTGTGTAGCTGCCTTGAACACCGAGGCTTGCTGGTGTCAAATCGGCCTTCACGGTCTTCCTCTTCCCGGGCACACATCGCTGGTTGGTCACACACCTCTGGTCGGTCTTCTGATACACACAGTCAAGCAATGAAACACCAACAGTCATTACACTCATTACATTCATTCATTCATGACGTGAAGCAATTAGACATAGCATCCCACCGACACTCGGCGCAATAACAACCACAGTAGCACAGTCTGCTGAGATAGTAAGAAGTGGATGTCAGTCGTATCTGAGACGAGAGAGAGTGATTGATTGACAGGTGGACTAGGTTACGTCAACATATCATTAACTCACACTGTCTGAGTATGTTCAACAACCATGTCGAATGGACAAGAAATACATTGATGGGATATTTCACGGACTGATGGTCCGCCTGCTCACACATTCTGACAACTTGGAACAGTGTGGCACACCTGGTAAGTTACCTGCAATGTGCTCTAATGAGGTCGGTGCAGCACATGGTCAACGGGTGTCGTCATTACACACAGCAGTTGCAGCAGCTCCATTGTTGGAGTGTTACAGTGTTGCACAATTTAGGGTCATGATCTCATACTGGTCTGACGACTGTGACTTGAGAACACGTCTGAAGAAAATTAAACCAGTTTATTTACGTGCAAGAGTTTCTGTGTAATGAATGTGGTTCTCTCTCACTGACTGGCTTGGCGAAATGCCAGTCTACGACATGGTATCCAACACAGATCAACATGGTCTTTGCTCTGTTCCTGTCAGAACTTGTACAAGCTCACCCAGCTAAGGCAAATATCTCAACCACAGACATGGAACAGGCTGCCAGCTGAACTGAGTGAGTCTGACTGGCCTAATTTTACTAGTTTAAAACCTGGACTGAAGTCACATTTGTTTAGTTTTGCTAGATAGATAGATAGATAGATAGATAGATAATGGTTTATTGAAACAATGACACACCGCATTGCCATTTGCCACGATAACAGTACGGTACGCTACTACACTACGCAAGATAAAATACAATAGTAAAAACATATGTAGAGTCGTTTCAGCCGCTTGACTGCCAAGAGATGAGCAGTTATTTTTTAGAATTATTATAAACCGATTTACTACAGTTTGTTTCATCGCGTTCACTGTTTGTCAACTCGTGTGTTGTTACTGCTGTGATCATGTTTCTCTGAAGACAAACTGTTGTTCTTGACGTATTTTTCAACTGTAAGCACACGCGTTAGACATGTGGATATTAACAAACTTACATATTTACTTAAACTTACTTTGAGACGTCCTGTTTCTGAGCATCATGCAAGTCTACTGTGTGTACATGTGTAGGTACCCGTGTCAGTGGCTGGAATGACGGCTGTTTTTTGCGTGTCGTCGGCGGTGCCATGCAGGTGTCGGTAAACACGAGTGGATGACTGAGGGCGTAGTTGAGAGCACGCACGTTACTCGTTATATCTGACCAACAGACAAGTGTAGACACTGTTCAACCTTACCATACTGGGCAGATTACTAAATAAGTAAGTTAATACATATGCTCTTAGCAACAACAGTTCTCAGGCCGTGTACTCGTGATTGAAGACATGGGTCTTCAGTCCAGTTCTGAACCGTTGTGTATTACCATCTAATGGTGAGGCCTCTTGGTAAGCCTAGTGCACATTGGTACAGTTACAGTTCAACTTGACACACTGATGATGGAAAGCTCAGTTTAGCACTAATCCGTGAGCTAATCCAGCTGTGAAATTGTGCAGCTACCTCTCACCTTCTTACCAAAACTCAACACAATTATTTGTGTTGAAATTTATTTATTCATTTCTATCAGGCAGCAAGGCCCATAAACAGACAGACAGACAGACAGACAGACAGACAGACGTAGTGAGCAAAAAGCAAAAAAAAAACAGTAAACATATTTACACTAATGCAAGCCTAGAACATCTATGATTCCTTTGTTGACATTCTTCAGTCTGGCACAAAACGACACTCTGGCATATATCACAATCTACAGTTGTGTTGTCGACACTATGTATATTCAGACATTTCAGTTCAGTCTGAATTTGATTCCAGACTTTGTAGTCATACTATCATGTCACGCACAGTATTACACACTGTTAGAAAGAGCACTCAAAATAGTCCGGACTAACGATCAAGACAGATTACATACTAAAGTCTACAACTATGTCACACGTTTTTTTTCTGTTCGCTGATGACGACGTAAAACTTCACTGAATTATAACCAAGTGTCAGACTCAATCCTGAACTGTCCTGTTTTACCAACTGACTGCAAAGTCCAGCCATTGGATTTATACAGCGCCAGAGAATTAGGGCACATTATTGGGGACACTAGGGAACAAGAACGGCTGAGAGAAAATAGTACGTCTTAAGATGACGTCTGAAAGAAGAGACTGCTTGGGATTGGCGGATGTGAAGCGGTATAGAGTTCCATATTTATGGCGCAGACACGCAAAAAGCGCGGGTGCCAAATGAAAGTTTGTGTCTCACAGAACGGAAAGTAAGTGATTGAAGCACAGTAGCAGTCAGGGTTGGATGTGTTTCCTGACGTCGCCAATGACAAGGACAGGACCTGAACCAAGGTTTACCATGTCAAGAGTCCACGCCTCTACCGATGTTTTTGGACCAGACTAAGTGGGCACTGGCGTTTGTTTGTTTTAGTTTCTTTTTTTATATTTTTGTTTCTAGCTACGTGTGCTAGTCACACTCAGTTTTTCAGTCCAAGTTGAACTCTCCTATCGTATCGTATCGTATCGTATGTATCAGATACAATCTACAAAACAGTGGGAAATACTTGACACAAAACAACATAGTACTGACCAGACGGCGGAGGTAGATAAGTATCAAGAACTGATTCATCGATGTCCAACAGCAGTTCATATCCATCGTACACATGACGATCAGTGGTGCTCTTGACGCCGTCATCGACATAGTCTGATGACACAAAAGCTTCCTTTGTTGGCGGCACGTCAGCCTCCGTCTCAGACTGTTCCTCTTCCTCATCTGTCATGCCTCCAGGCTGCATCATCAGCAACACAGGCATCACAGTGGCCAGCAATGGGTGCTGGAACATAATACAAAACTACTGGGACAAAAGTAGTGCAAAGAAAGAGGAAAGAAAATGATGGAAGAGAGGGAGGGGATGGTAGGGAAAAGAAGAAGTTGTGAAATGGAGGGGAGGAGGACGAAGGGGCAAAGAGAAAGAAAGAAAAGGACAGTCCTTTTCTAACAGAATTAGAAACCTGAACAGATGGACAAAAAAGAACAACGAATTGAGAACTTTACGTATCTGAAGCCTCTGCAGTCTACAGTGTAAGCATAAGACACAGATGTACAAAACCAGAAAACAAGTTAACAGAAAAAAACAGAAAAACTGCAGAAATAACTACGACGACAGTGATGACTGGCAATATAAGCATGCAATAGTATATATTTAGGCTTGATGTAAGGGGACAGCGACATTATCAGTGACTGGGAAAAGAACAGTGTGAGACTGGAGATGAAATTCCTCCAGAAGCTAATGTAAAATTTGTCAAGCATGGACTAGCTTGTTAAGTGTACAGTACAGAATGCTCCAAAAATTGGACTCTGGCACAAAAGGGGGCAAATGCCTCAACCGTGAAGGTTGCATTCCACACATGAGACTGATAGTCGAGCACTGTCAGCAAAGGTGGGCTGAGCATGGTAATGACAACATTCACTGAATCACGGCATCTGTGACAAATTATTGTAATTTCGTTCAATGCAGATTAATACAGTGCACAATTTATTCACAATAAAAACATTCATATCAAGACAAGAGACTTGTGAACCAGAATAACCTCAGTCATGAAGAAGCTCTCGGCTGGCGGTTCTTCACCGGACTGTTGAGGTGAAGACCAAGTACTACCAGTGACCTGTGAGGAACTGGGTCTGGCTCGAGGACGAGGACTCAGTGTGGTGGACGTGTGATCAACATCATCTGTCCTTGAAGACTGGCTCTGAATGGGAGGCAGCGGTGAGCTCTTGACGAGAGAGGTCCCAGCGGACGCTGACCTTGACCGCTGCTGGTCCGGCCGACCGGCAGACTTCACTGGTGGAGCCTCGATGGCAAGCAGCAGCTCATCAACGTTGCAGCGAGGAATCACAGGAACTGTGTTCGTTACCTACAACATACAACCACTTCACACTACTGGACATAGGTCACTTTCCTCAATGCTATAGCACTTTGTACTAAGTGAGCACTGACTTTTGTTTGTTTTAGTTTCTTCTTTCGTATATTGATTCTGTTTAGACGTGCTGATTGAGCTGACCACACTCAGCTTTTCAGTCCACGTTAAACTCTTCTATCGTATCATGTTGTATTATATCGTACAAACTCAATGAGTCACAGCAGTCACGAACTTACCCTGCGACTTGGCTTCATCTGCATCTCAATATGAGGCTTGGACAGCAAAGATGGCTTCTTGCTACAAACACAAACCACGCAAACTCAGCAACCTTAGTTCATCCCGCATCAAGATAGATGCTACACGTTGACGCCATTCTGCTCTGTTTGTGGCCAGTTCCCAGCAACACTCGTCAGAAACAGAATGCTCCAACAACACCGAATGCAATCATATTAACCTGTATATGCCGAAGACTCCGCTAGTAACTACAGGGAGGCGCAAAATAAACCAGACTATTTAACCTTTCAACTGAGTTCACAAAAATTTGCATTAAATAACGCCTATAAAACAAGTCTTGTAGCACATGGACAAGTAAGAAGACAGATAACAATTGTGTATTAAGTATTCTGCAGTAATTAACATTCTCTGTGACGTCATCGCCGATGTAGCAGATGACTTGCAAATGACTTGCTGCTTGCAAGCACTTTTTAAGACGCCTGACCACAAGTCAAGCTGGCTCGAACCTGGTTTTCAGGTGAAAAGGTGCTCAGTGTGCAAACCAAAACAAATTCACAGAACGATCGAGTTATATGCCAACGTGGCTGTCAAGTGTGATGTATCTGCGGCACGTCTTTTGAAAGGCTGAGAGCATTTTTCACACATCATCATGGTGTCCGTCGTAGTTTCGAACGTAAGAAAAACATCACTGGTGTTTTGTTCAGTCTGGAGCTAAAGTCATCAGTTCTTATTCTTGTGACATTGTTCTGAATGAGGCTTTGCTGCCGGACATTCAGAAGTTGACTGGTTCAGCCAGCTTATCATCCACGACCTCATTCCTCGAGACCAAGACCATGGTCTCGAGGACTACATAACTGGTTCCATGGATCAGGTCTCCACTGAGTGACAGAAAGGTCGTTCAATGTAACTGGCCCGTGGATCTGGAATAACCTGTCAGTTTCCTTGCGTTTTCTAGAAGACTGAATACATCTGAGAAGACTACTGAAAGCACACTGTTCAGTTTAGACTAACGATGCGGTGCTGAGTGACATCTAGCTTTTAGGCGCTGGTTGTAAATGTTCTTACTCACTCACTCATTTCTAATACAAAGCAATCCCAATTTAACAGCTGTAAAATTTGGCACCAAGAGACTCAGTAGTGAGCAGCGTTTTACGTCCCCACCAACACAGTATAGGTTATACGGGAGACGGTTTTTACAGGCCAACAGACCCAACCAACAGTATCAAAGTACTGATGGAGATATGAGACTCAGTAGACAGAGAGACCTGTGGACTTGAATGCCAAGTTTCCGCTGCATGAGCCGCGTTATCAGTGGCAGTTGACAGTGAGCTGAGACGGTGAGTGGGTTGTCATGGATATCAAGCTCGCGGAAGTTTGGCCATCCAGTCGTGGCCAGCACACATTCCTCCTTTGATATCTACATTCAAACATGCAACTGACTGCCATCAGCAAGCACATCATACTAGCAACTCTGAAATGTGCTTCATAACGTAATGTCGGACACAATCAGTGATGATCGACACGGGGATAAGGACAACGGAGATCCCATAGACTCTTTAGGAAATGTTTGATATAAAAACAGACTCTGAGCGAATACCACAAGAATGAAACTTAATCCTGCTGGAATCATGCAGGATTTGAGTAGTCCTAACTGAAGATACAAGTAAAATGTGCACGTATTACGGTGAAGTCATTTGAGAGGAGACTCACAGCTCAGCTTGTAACAATTGTCAGTTATCATCGGACGAGTTGCAAATCACTTACAAAACAGATTGAAAATATCACTAATAGAAAATATCACACAGACAAACTGTCCGGTGAAACCACGGCAGAATACAAACAATAGTGATTGTAACACAGAATTTTTACTGAAAAAATTTATGAAGCTACACTACATGTGGTGCAGACCCTGAACATAATCACAATCAAGAAACACAAGTGAAAACTCGCAGAAAAATAGAACAAATTACTTGGCCGGCTCTGTACCTTATTCTGTGCGAGATTGAGATGACAAAGTTGTGGAAAAGGAGCAAAAACACCAGCGTCTGAAGCTACATCCGCTGCAGCAGCAGCAGCAGCAGCCGGTTCACGGACGTCAGTGATGTTGAGTTTATCAACATCACAGTCAAGTGTGGAGGCTGTGTCGACGCCATCTACACACAGCAGGGGTATGATTAATATCACTCCGACCATCTCTGGTTATTCTACACTGATGTTCCACATTTCACCACTTAAAGATTCTTCTGGAGTAAAGAATCAAATCTGCCCAGACATCGAAGGTCTCAAAGCCACCACACGGACAACACTAGGAACTAACCAGAGTGGGCAAGTCCACTAAGCAAAGAGCAAACAGAAGAAGCAAAACGATTCTGTCTGTAGAATCATGAAATAGCAACTTCAGACTTCAAATATATATTTATATATTAAGAAATCTACGTTTAATTTCAGCTGCATCGATCATTTCTGAAAACCACCAATCTGTAATAAAATTCAGGAATCGAGGATGGTAAGTAAAACATGCTCCTGCATTACACACTGATCAAGGTGCAAACAAGGTACATAGGCCTACATATAGATAACTTGAAATTAAAATACTATTTGTTATAGCAAATAACTCAAGCTGTGTTTGCTGAAAATACAATCCGTAGTTGTTACATGATAAACCAGATGTGCACTAAACGTCTGCTAACCCACGCTGTGGCAAGTAAACGAAGATATGCACACCATTCTAACAGAAACACAAGTGAGTGGTTTGTTAATGGCAGATCAGCACAATTGCTATATAGACACACAGCACTGATCACTCCATATGCATGCAGCAGAGCAATACATTTTGTTATAACTAACAAAATGCCTACAAATCCACGGCATTTCTCAAAGTTCCTTGCTGGTTTCATGATGTAATCAAAGACGTACAAACCATTATCTTCTGCTGATGAAGACGCAGCAGCAGCAGCTGTGTGAGTGACGTCACACTGTGTCACATCAGGTGTACCGTTGACACTCGTGTCTCTACTGACATAGTGCAGCTGCTGTGACACACACTCACAGCGGCTTGATTCACGGCTCGACTTGAGTGAACTCTGTCTTCCGGAGCGCGGTCGCCTCTGCTTCGCGGCGTCAGGTGTGACTGAGACCTGGCCTTCAACGAGCTGCAGGTAAGGAACCGACTTCAACTCGTTCTTCTGTAGACTCAGGTGAGAGAGACTGCCAATCAACACACCGACAACAGTGCTCAGGTGAGTCAGAGTCAGGTGTGTCAATCAATCACAACAACCAGGCAGGCAGGTGAGATGGGCTCAGGTGCGTCAAATATAATTATTATTATTACTAGTATTATTATTTTTTAACCCTTTAACCATTTCCAGTGATTAACTGTCACAATGATCAAAAGAATTCAGACAGTGACAGGCTATGATATAGAAATTACCAAGGCAACGCTGCAAGGGCAACGAAGACGTCATCACAGCTGAATCTGTTGTCGTCAGCGACCAACTTCTCCAGTGAAGAGAATTTTGCTTCTTTATCTGCTCTGCAACACACACATCACACAGACTTACAGTACTTCGTAACAAGACTTTAAGCTATCCTTGCTACTTTATACATCAGTACATGACAACTACATTACAATTACCACTACATGGTGCCAACTTACATGTCAAAGACACTGTCAGCTTGTACCATCCAACACGTTTGCCATCGTATTCGTTCAGCCGAGGTGGACACTGCATAGTTCCCAGAACTCAGACTCAGCTTGGAGATCAAAGTCTCGCCATCGTTAGTCCATGGTTTTGGAACGGTTTAACCCTTTTCTTGCACTGTACTGACTGAAAAAATCTGGCTTTGATAACAGAGTTTCGCGGCACCTCTCTCTGTAACCATTCGGCGGCAATTTGCGATCGAATGTCTCTGACGCTCAAATCAACAGGGGGTGGGTCACTTTGGGCCAAAATTTCCGGGTGTTTCCCTTGGAGTAGACCCCTGATGTTTGGGTCTGCAGAGAGCGAACATCCCAGGCTAAGTGTGAAATTATTTTTCAAAGAATTCCAACTTCCGTGATCACAATCCACCAACGTCACAGACGGACAGACGGACAGACAGACAGACGACATGCGATCGCAACACCTCGCTTTGCACTAAAGTGCATCGCGCGGTAAAAATAACAAGTTTCTGCAATCACCATGACTGCTGTGCACGTTGGCTACAGTAACTCACCTATCAGAGTTGCAGCCAACATCAGATGAAATGTCAGATGGTAAAGACGCCAAGTTGTTGGCTGTAATGTCCAGCTCACGAAGCTTCTTCAATGACCCAAGTGACAACACGTCAGACGGTGACAGGTTGTTATATGACACATCCAGTTTCTACAAACGTAACTGATACACTGTGAAATGACACCGACACCAACAGACAACTTCTGCACTCGTTACTAACTGAATATGACTCACCTGATGTCACAGCGCCAATCAGGACAGGTATAGTCATCTAGTTACTGGTAATAGTAATCAGTAACTGCTAACAGCATAAGCGGACATGACATTCACATTCTGGAAAAGACTAGACAAAGGTCAAATATAGAGTAAAAGTAAGCTGATTCAGCTCAATGATTTGTCATGCGACTTAGCTTCTGATGGTTTTGAATCTGTGACAGAGTTATACTCTATACAATATATGATGACGTTATACCACCCCAACCACTGCCGTCTCCTTGATCTGATCATTTGACACCATCGCTCAGGGGCAGTTCATCATGCACTCTATACATCGTGTGCTCCGTCCTGCAAGGATCAGTTCTGGGTCCATCGTTGTTCACTGTGTACACGACGAACTCAGCGATGAAGCATGCTGTGTCTTTAAACACATTTGCTGATGACACTCAAACGTATCTACACATTCATCACATCGACATGCCGGCCGCTGCTGAGTGATGCATCTCAGACATCATCCACTGGTGTCCGTCAACCGTCTCAAGCTCAACATGGACAAGACTGAGCTGCTGTGGGTTGGATCGGGGTAAAGTATCTCTCAGCAAGACTGATGCCTTCCAGTACTACATTAGAGGTTCTATGATGATGCTCTACATAAACATATTTTACTTACTTATTGAAACAGACAATCAAATGCTTGTTGTTACCTGTAGCTGCAGGAAATGTCGACCATCAACACTGAGGCCTCGGAGTGCATTCACTGGCATCTCAAGTTCTTGAAGAGCAGAAAAACTAGAAAATCCCTCTTCACAAACAGACAATGGGCGACTTTAACTTCTGACATAGCCTTTCGCTGAGCCTTTCGCTGAGCTAAAGTTCGGTCTAAATACAGACTTAAGTCAAAAAGTAAAGTAATTTCGCTGAGCGAAAGATTTCGGCCAAATTTACGGTCTAAGTACATACTTAGACCGAAGTTAAGTTAAACTTTGTCTAAGTCCGGACTTTAGCGTTCAGCTTAAGGTTTCGCTCAGCGAATCACTGAGCGAAAGGCTAAGTCAAATGTTAAAGTGACCCAATGATTTCACTACAAACACCGTAGTGTATATACAATGTGTTTAAAGAAACCTCCTGACTTTATTAGTTAAAAGCACAGACAAATTGCAGTCGTTATAATGACTTCAAATTATCATCACTAATATATTATCAAGTCTTCGCTGTTGTCTTGTAGAAGAGACTTAATCTGCACTAACAATAAGTCATGCAGTGCTGCACATTTGACAAACAACATTATCAACTATCAACATTGTCTTAAATTCTCAAATACCGGCAAGGCAGTCAGCTTTGCAGCAATTAAGAAATACTGCATAAAAAACTGTCAGCAGTCCACCTAAAGTTGTGAAAGTAAAGGCTCAAAAATAACAAAACATTTACCGGTATAAATATTAAGTATAAAAAGTATGTTGTAGCTGCTGTTTTGCTGTTTTCTTGACGTTTTATTAACCCAACTACTGTATTACAGCACATTTGTTACAAAATCACTGCGCTAATGAAGGTGAACATAATGTAGTGTTGTACGTCAACAAAGTTGATTAATTTCTGTTTTAGAGACACAATGGCCGTTTATTATTAATTCACTAATCGAGAAAAATGCTACAGACAACAATGATCATTTTTTTGTAAATTTCACACACTTTAATGTCAGACTGAAGTATTAATGACTGAAAGTACAAACAAGTGTAAATGTTATAGTGATTCTACTTTGTCTCTCAAATGCCAACAAACCCAGTGGAAGCAGATTATCGGAAGCATTGACGACGACAACATTACAGAACAGCTCAAAGTCTGCCGAGACAGCCTCCATCAGGTTCTGTCCACTGATGTTGACAGTACACAGATCTGAAGGGTCTTTCACGCAGCAGTGCTTCAGCTGGACATGACAAACACAAAGCACAACTACAGGTGCACCCACCACGCCTCCAGTATTTTTGTCAATGTCAATTTATGTAGCACATATGGTAAATGCACAGCACCTCTAACGCAGGCCAGCTGGCATTAAATGTGCCACATATGGATTTAGTACGACAAAGAGTCGACAATGCTTGGAAACACACATACACACATGCCTATATTCTACTGTCACGAATGACACTGCGAGTAATTAAGTAGTCTATAACATCTCCAACATTACCGCAATAATGTGTGCATACTCCTTACACTGGTTGCTGAGTGAGTGCCTGGCACCACAACCAGACTAACTGGACTCATTAGGCTGGAGAAATTCTCTGTAAACCACAGCAGTGTTTTCCACCTGCAGTTAACAGCTGCTGTCACAAACAGTTAATCGAGGTTGGTTAGACTCAGCCACTAAGCAGCAGCTGGCTAAGACTTATGGTTCTGGGGCCCGATTTACAAAGAATCTTATGCCAGACTTATGACAGCGCAGCACTTACGCCGGACTTACGCCGAGCTTGTGAATTGCGAGCGATTAACAAAAAATCATAAGTTAAACTTACGAATA
>Ga0056129_1000197_pt1 | contig 13349 bp, 8 predicted proteins | sample WorMetLIZISLAND1_FD_71118 | JGI IMG/M metagenome (GOLD analysis project Ga0056129, IMG submission 71118) | Marine gutless worms symbiont microbial communities from Max Planck institute for Marine Microbiology, Germany - Olavius loisae LIZARD... ...
TGTTATGGATAAATTGCAGTAATTGGTTATTTAAATTCCAATATGCAGTTGCAATTTGTAATTCCAGTGAAGTAATTGTTACTGATCATTTGTTAATATTGTTTTTCATATCATTATTAATGGGTCATTTTCTATAGCTAAACTGTAAACTATTCTGTTATTTCCACTTTGTGATACAACATATTGCGTTGGCAGAATCTGCTTAAAGTATTGGTTTTGGTAAAACCATTGAAAACTAAAACTTAATATTTGTTGTCTGATATCGGTCAAAAATGGAACCAAATTTTTGACCGTGCTAACCTTGTAACATAGCTGCTGCATATGATCTGATGTGAGACTTGTCCAGCGAGATGAAACAGTCGTCACTCGAGTGTTGGCTGCTCCTGATATACACTACAAGAAATGCATGCACATGAGTCGGTCAGCTCGGTGTGTAGACACGACTGTTTGTGTTGATGCCGCAGATAAGACGGTGAAGCTGTGGAAAGTTTCTGAACGACGGAAGCGCACTGACGGGTTCAACCTTCGTGACGAGATGGGGTCACCCGTCGATCCATCGTCAGTAACGTCACTTCGTGTTCCCGTTTTTAAGCCGATGGAACTGATGGTTGAAGCGAGTCCACGCCGTGTGTTTGCCAATGCGCACACGTACCACATCAACTCTATCTCAGTCAACAGCGATGGAGCGACCTACCTGTCGGCTGACGACCTGCGTATCAACCTGTGGCATATGGAAAACAACGACCAAAGTTTCAGTATCTTTGTGGCTGACACGAGACTTGAGTAGAGTGTTTGTGCCTTTGCAACTTTACACTGTGACTCAGCGGATACAGAAACACTTTATCTTTTATCATAACTTTGGCAAATGTGAACTGATTTACAAAATTCTTTTATTATAAGATTCTAGAGGAAACGTGCTGTGTATGATAATAGACACCCACCTTACCTGTAGTTAGTTAATCCAATGATTCATGGTGTGCATTTCCTACATTGATATTGTTAGCTGATTTTTTTGGGAGGCTGTCACTACAGTACTGTGAATTCTTGGTGTTAATGAGACCTCTATTTACTTACTTGTGCAAGGCCAATGAAAACAATTACAGGGTGCAGACATCAATACTAGGTATTCTGTATTAGCGCTGCAAACTTTTAGTTAGCTCGTAACTTTTAAATTGTCAAAATAAATGGTGACAAAAGCATTTTCTCTGGTGTGAAATTGCAAAATTCACTGCTGTAATGATGTGGTGTCAGTTCATAGTAACTACTTGGTACTGTACAGAAATCTGCAGATTGTGTTTGTTCAGTTTGCCACAAAACAGTTTTGGTTCTATTTGCTGTTTTTCTGCTGTGCTGTACTTAGGTTTATGATAATTATTGGCAAAAAGTTTTTTTCATTTGTGGGTCTTGATTGCAAGTTTGGAAACTGTCACGTCACTTGTACTGTCACTATTTCCCTGTAGTTTTGTGATGAATTTAGTGTCGTTAGTAAATCACCTATTGTTCTTTGACCATCCTCTGTGTGAACAGACATAGTAGATATAAAGCCAGCAAACATGGAGGAGTTGACGGAGGTGATAACGGCAGCAGAATTTCATCCGACGGCCTGTCACTTGTTCGTCTACAGCAGTAGCAAGGGAACAATTCGACTCTGTGACATGCGATCACAAGCTATTTGTGATAAGCACACAAAGTGTGAGTGTGTCAGTGGCTTTATGTTGACATTGTATGCTGTACATTTGTCTTTTTTGTCATTTCCTAACCAGTGATGTGAGTGGATTCGGGTCTTTCTATAACACAGGTGACTGTGACTAGCTTACTAAGAGATTATATGTATTGTTATGCATTGCATACATTCCACATACACACTTGCCCTCTTCAGTTGTAGCATGAGCTTTAGCCAGTCATTTACACTGATGCATCAGTTCTGTTGTTAATTCACATCTTGAAGCCACTCCTCTTTGTTATGTAGGTGACTGATATTACAGCACATGGTTAGAGCTTGTTTTTGATGTGAAATTAGCAAAAGTAATTCTTGATCTCTGTATGCTGCACCAGACATTTCAAGACAACATATCACACATGGTGTCTCTGTGGAGAAGAGAGGAAACCTCTTTCCGTTTTGTTGGCAAATGTCCACTGTCCAGCTAACAGACTAATTAGAACTCGCCTTATGCAGTTCCCACTGGCTTTTAAGAGATATAAACAATTACAGTTATGTTGGGGTTGTGCATTGGACTGAGCCACCTCAGCACTGATGTCCAGTCCCATCCCATAGCTAAGGTCTGTTGACAGTGTTGCATTGCATACTACAGTGTGTCATATTGTAGAAGGTGTCTGCGTATTTGTTGTTACGGTATGTGTAGTGTTGGAGGAACCCGAAGACCCGGCCAATCGAAGCTTCTTCTCCGAAATAATCTCTAGTATATCCGATGTACAGTTTAGTCACAACGGCCGCTACCTGTTGACACGCGACTACCTCTCACTCAAAGTCTGGGACCTGAACATGGAGACGAAGCCGGTCGAGACTTACCCTGTTCACGAGCATCTACGCAGCAAGCTGTGTGCTCTGTACGAGAATGACTGCATTTTTGACAAGTTCGAGTGTGCTTGGAGTGGCAATGACAGGTACGTCGTACAACTATTATATAGACTATCAAAGGACATTTAAACCATGTGTAAATATGTGCCAAAAAAGAGGATAATCATGTGACCATTGTTTCTCATTAAACGGAAATCGTTCACAATGTTGATTTACTCATTGTTTGTTGGCAAACAAAAACCAGATTGGGTCACAGCTTGTATGGAACAGTAATAGGAAGTTTTGGTCTGTATTATGCAATGCCTCACGTTGCAATGCCGTTAGTCGGGCAGCTATACATAACCTAGATAACCAGATCTGGAAGTCAAGAATCTCCATCTCCACCAAGCTGTAGCTGTACAATATGCATTCTACCCATTTTCTTGTACAGCTCTGAATGCTGGGCATTTACCAGAGATGCACACAAGACTGGTGCTCTCTGTCAGCAATGTCTGCGAATCATCATCATCATCATCATGAGCAAGCCCCGAGCTGGAGCGTAGCGGTTTCCATGAGGTGCTTCCAGTGTTCTCAATCCTGAGTGTATTTCCATGCTGAGTTGAGGCCAAGGTTAAGAGGTTGGAGATCTGCTTCCAGTCCAGTCACATCGACTCTCCTGTTTTGGAACATTTCGTGAATATGAGAAGAAGCAGATGCCAAGAAGATCCTAACAGCTTCCTCTTCCCCTTGGAGAACTGCAGGAGACCATTGGGATGCCCAAGTATTATGTGGTTGAAAACCATTTAGCACAACCTGAAATCCAATAACCCTTCCCTGAATGAAGCAATTGATGTGGTGCAGAATTGTCCACTCTGGAGACTGATGTCTTCATTTGGTGCTACACACTTATGCGTGTCAGAAATGATGGTGATGATGCCATGTGATGTCTGATGAACTTGACTGAGCTTCAGGAGCCTATATATTTACAATTACAGCATATATAGCAGCTGTTAAAACTAATTTCCAGTTTACCAGCAATTCCAGAACCAATTTCCTAGACCTTTGTTTCATTCAACAAGGTATTGAAGATCATTCACTGTCGCATCTGCTAATTATAAACAAATGCTAATAGCTCAGAAATGATCTGGGATAATTACAGTGGAAACCACTGACGTTATGTATTGCCCATACCAGTGACATTGTTTACTAGAAAAGTTCATTAAACTGCTATAGAACCTCTCAGAAGTGCAGTATGGTGGAAATATATACTACATGTTCACTACACTGGAATTATCAGTTATTACAGTTAGGGGCTTTTACTGTTGTACAAGAACGTATTTTAGAACCGATGCAAGAAAGAATGACTGGAAAATGAAAACGTGACTCAACTAAAACAGGGATGTGTTTATAAACTATCAGTTAAGTAACAGGAAGTGATGTATAAGTTATCAAATAGCACTGGAGCTAATGATTCTTGAGTAACCAAAAAGGTAATTTCATGTGCTGTTGTTTGTAAACTTATTTGCAGCTGATATGTGATCTGTTTGTGATGGCTAAATATCTTGTTTTATTTAGTTATCTGATGAATATTTCTTAACACATGTTGTGTGCTTGGTTTTGCAGTCATAGCAAGTAGCTGGAAAGTGTCTGTGTTGTAGGCACGTTATGACTGGCTCTTACAACAACTTCTTCCGCATGTTTGACCGCGAATTACAGCATGATGTTATCTTGGAAGCATCTCGAGCTGACATTCCTGTCTCTGTAGCGTCAGCCGTAGGAGCCAATGCTTCCAAGCCGTCGATGCAGCCGCTGCGGCCGCGGCGCGTCTGCACGGCCGGCAAGCGTCGCAAAGACGAGATAAGCGTCGACTGCCTCGACTTTAATAAGAAGATACTTCATACGGCGTGGCATCCCTCGGAGCACATCCTCGCACTTGCCGCTACCAACAACCTTTATTTGTTTCAGAGTCGAGACTAGTGGCGACGGCATTCGTTTAACAGACACTTAGGCTTGCCGAGTGATCATGTAGCTGGTTACAGCAGCTACTAATTTCATTGGTACACCGAGGCCGTATATTGCCAGTGTGTGCAACAGCAGTGAGCTGACCACGTGGTCATTGGTCGGCCGATGTTCTTCCTCTGGCTGCAGGGTCACTGGTGTTACTGATCTATGTGCTTCTGCTCGTTGTAACGTGAACCAAATGCGCTGGATGTACATTTCAGAACTATGCTGCTGGCCCTATAGCAACATGAGCTTAATCGACCTGTGGTGGGGCTGCCACAGGCCGCCTCAGTCAGGCGTCGTATGTGTGTGTCTACAAGGTGTATAATTATTTTGCAACTGTCAACAGCAAGATGTGTGCACGAGGTGCGATTTGTGTGATAAACGATGTCCAGTCACTGTAGTGTTTTACCAGCATTAGATACAAGTATATAGACTTGTGAAGCTGGGATATGTACATGTGGAAGCTAGCATAAATTCAGTCGGGCATGGATAAAACGGCAAAAAGTGTGATACTTGCTAATGACTGCATTTATGTTGGTTTGCTCTGCTGCATGTCCGTGGTAGGCCAAGGCTGGTATGAAAAGAAAGCCGACTGCTCTGACAGAACAAAAACATTGTAGGCTGTTTATGTGTCTGTCTTTCAGCCGCATTTCTATAAAACGTTAATGTGTCTTCATGCAGCTTTGCATACAGCTAGATATGAACATCTAGCTCTATGCAACACTGGGCTGGTAACATGGTTGCATGTTGAGTATTCTGTTGGACTTGTGGGTTCAACACTGGCTGGGGAGGTAACTGGAGTTCTGTCATTGCAGTGGCAAGAGTATGTCCAAACTAGCCGAAAATTTTCATTGGTCCTGAGTCAGTTAGTCACAGTGTAGTCTGCTAACTTAATACTCCGGACCCATGGGAATTTTTCAGATAGTTTTTCATTGGTCATAATTCATGTGCTGTGGCACTGCTGCCTCATGTGGACTTGGGAGCATTGTAGAATATGCCCATCTCTTCCTAGCTGCCAAATGTCGTAAGAAGCAATTTAACCAGGGTAGTTGATCTATTTTGTGTTTGCATTTTTTGAGGTGTATTTAGTTTGTGCATTTTCCTATGTTTTGTTTGCCAGTATCAGTCAAGTGATTGGCTGTGGAGACCGCCTCCGAAATGACCTCTAGATTGTGTCCGGTGGGGCATTAAACTCTACTCCCAACAGTCCCAAGCAGGAGAGACAAGTGCCCCACTAACACCTTTCTAGGGATATGGAGTTTTGTAACTACTGGAAATCTATGAGCTGAGTGATACATGTTGTTTTGGAGGGATATCAAGTTGCTGCGATAAAGTATTAAATGTGGCCAGAAGATGTTGCTTTATTACTTTGATGGATTGTTAGCAAACTATGCCAATGTAGATTGAGAGGACCGAGCTCGGATGTAGTTTGCATGATCACTAAGACAAAAACACAGATGCTGTTACCTCAATGTGCTGATGTGGAATTGTGATGTCAGTATTGCAGTCCTTATGTCTGGCATATATACCTCAGCATAATAGCTCAGCAGGCTTATAGATGTTAACATGCTGTATATATTTCTTCTGAATGTGGGAATTCCTTGTTGGCTCTGCTTACATGCGATTTGTGTGGTCACATAAGAACTAATCAAATAAGAGTTCTTAATTAGGAAATATTCATCAGTTTGCTAATTTGGTATGTACTGTCAGGCATGCATCCTGCTGTACAAAGACAGAGGGATAAAGGTTAAAGCAGTGATACGTTCTTAATGGAAATCCATCTCCGAACTACGGGGTGTCGCTTGCCATGTGGGATCACCACCTGCCACCCGACACAAGCGAACACACCCCACCTTAACCCCAGCCATTGAAGGCTGGTACTCTTATTTACCTACCCTGGAGGGATGGCAGGCTGAGTTGACCTAGGTGCCTGGTTACATACCGAGATGGTTTACCCGCTCGCAGACGGACGAGACGGTCTCCCATCCAAGTAGTAACTGGGCCCGGCATAGAGTAACTATGTTGATCAAGACCAATGCGCTACCGCTAGCCAGGCCACAACATTGTCTCAATTTGTGACACATTACTTCTACTGTCGCAGTCCTCACAGCGCCTTTATGATAATGTCGCAAAGTGCATCATTGCGGGACTTTACACATTATTTTTATGTCATCGTCTCTGGTTAAAATTTACCAACGTCTGGCATACATTTTGAGGTGCTTCCACTCCTTCACGTAAATTGTTAGTCATAATTGTTCTCATTATGTAATGAGTTCAAGAACTGCACTGTTGATAGTCAATGCTGTGCAGTGTGCATGCCATGTTAGAAAGTTTGTTACGTTGCCACATTCCTTCACTGTATATTAAGTTGTGGACTTCTAGTATTGTTAGTGTTCTAAAACAGAGCATGATGGATCGTGTGATATGAGTGCTAATTCTGATTGGAATTACGGACAAATTACTATTGTAATATAGTATTACTTGACTACACTTTGTGTCCCAGAATTTTTTTTACTGATAAGTAAATCGGAATTTGTATCGAATGTGCATTGTGCATGATTCTTGTTTAACATGGTGTGATGGGCCTGGCGAGATTGAAAACTGTCTGTAAGACTAACCACCATCGTTCACTGCTTTGACACTGTTGGTTGCGTCATTCGACCTGTAAAAATGTCGTTTCTTAAATTATCTGTAACGTGTCGAGACAGAGATAGATTAGACCTTACCGAACTGATGAAATATGAACATTTGGAGTGTAGGACTGTCGTAGTATTGCATTGATTGCTGATTGTTGTTACGGTGACAGTGATGTTGTGCTCGTCTGTGATTGGTCGATGCTGCTGCTGCCGGTATGCAGCACTGTACTGTCTCGCGGCCTGACTGTCTGTGTGGCATTCCACACACGAACACGCACAGTCTGTTTGTCTTTTGTGTGTAATGATAAAGTTCCCGTCAGTTGTTGCTCGTGTGTGTATGCCGGTGTGCCAGTTCTTGTAAAGTCGTCTGACATGAGTTGTGTGATCTTAACATACATATTTTACATAGTATCTCAATCTTCTGGCTTCATATTGAGAGCAGTGGAGATTGTACAGGTGTTATCAATGGTGGCCACGTTTAGCATAGGAATAATAAAGCAGCACTGGCAGTTATTTTCCCATCAAAAGTATATTCTCAGAGACTTCTGCTGTATAGATAGATGTACAGTATGGAACTCCTTGCAATCAGAGCAGCACTACAGTACATCAGTAAATATTCCATTAAAGCATCTATTATTTTTAAAGACTCTCTCTCTCTCTCTGCTCTGCATCACCTACATATATCTATGATATAGTCTTTTGCTAGATCACAGGTAATGAAAAAGCTGCTGATCAAGCTGCTAAATATGTGCTGACCACTTATTCACCAGGTGGCTACACCTTTGGCATAATTTAACTAGTAATAAACTCCCAAATTCCATTCTACTCTCCCTATTAGTTTTAAGTATCCCAAAGCTCAGTTAACTCGCCGCGCCGTGAACAAACTCTTTGATAAAATATATATGATCTATTCTAAGACGATTATAAAGAGTTTGTTCACGGCGAGTTAACTGAGCTTTGGGATAAGTACTACTAATAGGGAGAGTAGGATAGAGTTTGGGAGTTTATTACTAGTTGAATTATGCCAAAGGTGTTGCTACCTGGTGAATAAGTGTTTGTGACATCAGAATATGATAATGGGTAGCGAAGATTTAGCAGGTCATATATATTTAACACACTATTACCTCTTAAAGGATGAAGATCCCCCAATATGTATACCTTCTAATTCTCCGTTGATTGTCAATTCATGGAGGTAGTATATGTTGAAAGATAGGTGACAAGATCATGAATTAATATTCGTGTTATTGCTGGTGCAATATTGCAGATTTACATCTGAGACTCGGAGCATAACCACAGTAAAATTTTCTCATCATTCAGCAATTTCATTTTCATACTAGCATGCTATTCAATCTCAATCGTGATAAGATCATGTTGCAAGGTTGTGTAACATGTCTGCGACAAAGCATACAGCTAGTTTACGTATACAAAATTGGCAGGTTAACAGAGGTTTTGCCAGATTTAGTCGAGTACTCATTGGTTCGCAGTCCTGAATCAACAGCTAAACATAAACAGTAGATGAACTAAGATGGTACAGTCTGTTCCATCTACTTCTATTAAAAGTAGTTTTGGCAATGAAAACTTTATCACGACAAAGGTAAAAGCTAGTATGGTAGCAGCACAGGCACATCACTCACATCCTCATCTTGTTTAATCAAGCTATTTATTAGCAGAAATTAAAGCTGGAACTGCCTAACAGTATTTTTCTATAACCTGTAAGATCCCAGGAATGCCTTTATCAAAGTATAGCTTAATGTTACACTCGACACATTTACAGGTCATTTCAGAGATGGATCTTCTTCCAGCTAATCTCTTGACTGGTGGAAAACACTAACAGTCGTTACTAGCCTCTGTTTCTAATGGTTTTCGAGATATTCAATGGCGAATGTGACGCAATGGTTGACAGACCTTAAACGACCACTAAACAAAGGTCAAGGTCATTCGTTTTGGTACCAATCGATTCCCTATATGCGACTTCCTATAGTCAATAGTAACTTCTGCTCTAGGATTCACCGTTTAGCCACAATATATGCGTTACAGACGACAGACAGATGGACACAACACTGGCATAAGTGCAACCGCTAGTTGATTGATTGATTGATTGAGCAGGGTTTAACGTCTCCACCAACACAGTATAGGTTAAACGGGTGACGGTTTTTTACAGGTCACAAGACCCAACCAACAGTATCAAAGTACTGAAGGAACACATAGAATACACAATTAACAGAAAAATACAATAATCACACAATAAACACAAAACACAGCAAGTCCCCTAGTCTACAATAATTTGGGGTGACTAGGGGACGGCTCCCACAGAGGGCAGGTTTGCTAGTACGGTCGGCTAAAAACGTAAACTTAATTACAACCAGTAACAACGGCATGCAAGAAAACTACCAACATGCACGACCTAAACAAAATGAAACTGAAGCCTAGTAATCTTTTACAACATCCGAGATGGAAACGAATCGGGCCAATTCTACTGCTCCCGGGTCCTACACATTGCAGGAAAATAACAGTTTAGCAGCAACAGGCTCATTTGAAAAATCCATTAACAGTACGGTACATGCACAATAATGATGTCGAACCAAACAATTGCCAAAAGAACACGAACATTAACTCGAGTAAAATGCAATCGAATTAAAAAAGTCGTACCAATGCACTTCTGCAAACAATAAAAGATAATCAAAAACTCTAATAACTTATACCAGTAACACTTCTTTTGGTTACAGAGCTAAAACTGCTATACACCAATGCATTCGTCAATGAAGCCAGTACTGATAAAAAAAGGTAATGCCATCAGATTGCACTACACACATGCCGGGATGTTTCATGAATCCATGGTGTCTAGTATTTCCTCCTCACCTATCCTGTACATATTTCCTTTGTCATCCTCCCTTCAAACATTTGAGCCTTAACTACCCACCCTGATACTACTGTAGCAACATAGTCAGGAGTTGCTGCTGCCCTCTGGAGATGTAATGTATGTGGACAATCACTTGAGCCTTAGATAAAAACGTGCTTAAACCAGTCGATTCATAACAACACAATAAACGAGATGAGTTGCAACAGCAGTTAATCATCACCACAGAATGCTTGTGTATGCCATGTACAGTTACCAGCTGATCTGCAACTCTACATTCCGTTTACACACGAAACAATGCAAAATGTAGAACGACAACAGTGGATCTTAACAAAAAGAGATAAAACTGAATTTTTTTGTTTAAATGTACAGTATAAACCGTGAACAATTCCAAACTGGTAAAGATTTTTCGTCAACTTCAAATTTTCATTTGTTCATTATGTTCTGTAAATGTTACACATTTGATGTCTCGACGGACTAGCGCATAAAATATGGACATGGTCAAGTCATATAGTTACGTGAACTACGTTATGTATAGGGACCTGCGAATCGGCCGTTTGCGTTCAAATCGAATCGGGCATTTACAATTCGAATCAAATCTCGAATCGAATCAGCACTGTATACCGTTCCACGATGGTCCGACGTAGTACCGGCCTACCGCATGTGTTGTGCTACGTGACGAGAGTTGCGTGCTGGAGAGGTTGGTAACGGACGTTGGTTGGTCGGTTGGGTGGGTGGCTAACACGGCTACAATGTGGCAAACTGGCTGAAGGGATCGGCATACCACTTGACTATGACGAGCAATGGGCAGGCACGGCCGCATTTTTGAATCGAATTGGAACGGCCGAATCGAATCTGGAAGCTTCGCAGGTCCCTAGTTATGTAGTAATACAGTACTGTAGTTATGTGAACCAGATTGCTTTCAGATGTTAACAGTGAGATCAGTAATAATTTCACGTTCACGGTTAACAACTTGACACACGTCAAAACAACAATAACCCCAAACACAGCAAAGTCAAGCAAACAGGTACATACAGAGTAGAAAAGTGCAGCATCAAATGCAGATGATGTAAAGATGTGCTCAGAGCACATGTCTCTCAATGCAGGGCTGTAGCCAGGATTTTATTTATTCATCAGAGAAGGAAACTTCAGCAAAGCCCACAGGCCAAACAGCAGGGAAGGGGTAGCCAGCCTCGGAAACCGGAGCAGCGTTGTAAGTGCTCCAAGTGTTTAAGTGTTCAAAATGACCTCTGCAGGCAGCTTAATGTTGATTCTACCTTGAAAAGGAAGGATTTTTAATGATATGAAAAGCAATCGAGGTGATTGCCTCAATGGATGCTACAGGCCTGCTACATTGTCACCTGCAAAAAGGTCAGAACAAACAGAACAGTCTGAACAGACACTTATCAGTCGACCTGGTCAATTAACTGACAAATGCAGTACATCAGGTAACTAGATATCAGTTTAATTTTTTAAACAAAATATCAATAGCATTTAACTGTAACCTGCTAGTTTTCAAACTCGTGTGTTTTCTGTCCTTGTGATGAAAATAAATGGCAGCATAAGCAAATGTTGTACCTGAATTTTTCTGAATGACAAATCATTCAAATGGAACTCAAAACTATTAGCTATTGCCCAAAATTATACGTGATGTAACTACCAATACAATTAGAACGCCAGCTATCACTTGACACATCTCGTGCAATGCTTCTGTTAGTAGTCTGTACTTCGCAGAGTGTATCTGTATAGTAAGTTAGATATGTATATCTTTGTGCACTCAGAATTTACAGATTGGTGCCCAAATTTATGGCTACAACAGAGTCAGTCATGTCTGGTAAACATCATCAGCACAACGAGCAGTATACTGTGTCAGATTTCTTACATCCAACTGTCGGTGACTGCGTCAGAATTTCAGCAAAGGAGTTTAGTTCTGAGAAAAAAACTAGAATGACTGAGATATCCAAATGGTTTCAAAACTGTCGAAGGGACTGATACTTTAAAAGTATCGTCGACATTTGACACTTTGATGTTAACAATCAGCCGCTGTTGTACTGAGAAATGGTGAATACACCGGATCATTGACTACTGGTTACACACTGTGTGGTGGCATTACATGTGGATCAGTCAACTACTGCGGACTCACAGCGCGAGGAAACACTGGTACAACAACAGCACCGGGCGGCTGTCTGACAGCGGCCGGTCGGACGGACGTACAGCGACTACCAACGAACACCGGGTTGAGCACTGCCGGTTGCTGCAACTGGCAGCGAGGCACGAGAGGCAAGATTGCTGGCGTCTGGTACGACGCTCGCACCACTTGTACCACTGGACTATTGGCACTTAGCGGCATATGTAACAGAGCAGAAGTTCCACCATGAGACTCGGCTGATCTTGATGTCTGTGTTGGACTGGTCACACGGGAACTCTTCATGAACATCGCGTGACCCTACAAAACAATGCCACTGCTGTAGCGTGCATGACAGATATGACACACTAGGCTAATGGAAGCTTAAAGTGCCATGCTGGCAATAAGGCTGTATGATAAAACAAGAAAGGCATGGTCTACTTAACTAACAATCAGGCACAGAACGTGTAATATGTTATAACTTAGGTATTCTATCAGACTGGCTACGAAATATTGTGACTGGTTATGGTAATTTTTTGTGTTCTAATGCTGAACAGTGTGCCAATGTCAGCTGTAAGCGTGATATTCAGAGCTTCAGCTGTGTGAGATGACCGTTAATGTTAACTGTACAGTATCATTCAGTCAGTCATTGCCTACTGACAGTGTGCCGGCTACACATAACAGGTTGGGAACCAATGGTAACAGGATACACACAGTGGTGTAATGACGATGGGTTTGGAATGACACTAACAGATCTGACGGTGTTTGCCAACTATAAAGAGCTTTCACTACCTGTGCAGGTGTGGATGCAGCAGCGGAATTGTGGAACACACGGCTGGCGGTAGCGGTGCTGTGTGGACTGGGTGACTTCACCGGTCCATGAGGCACAGCCGCCTCTGTGTGGCTTCCACTGGCAGGTGCTGCATCACGAGGAGAAGAACGTATTGGAGCTGCACCTACATATCACATAGACCACACACACACACCATCTGTATGAATCACTGACACAATATCCCACACTGCAGATGGCTGCCACCTAGTCAGCTCTGCTAGTCAGACTGCAGTTATTACTACACTACAAAACCTATTTGACGCTCAGGACTGAGCGTCAGAGTGCCCGGATGTCAAAAATTACAAATGACGGCTTAACCCGGTCTGGCACAGGATGCTTTATAGCTGTACCCATATGGCAACAGTAGGCTTTAAAGG
>Ga0056129_1000199_pt1 | contig 13335 bp, 8 predicted proteins | sample WorMetLIZISLAND1_FD_71118 | JGI IMG/M metagenome (GOLD analysis project Ga0056129, IMG submission 71118) | Marine gutless worms symbiont microbial communities from Max Planck institute for Marine Microbiology, Germany - Olavius loisae LIZARD... ...
TCCTTTGTCAATGTCAATGTCAATGTCAAATGTAAATTTATATAGCGCATTCTCGTAAAAAAAACCTCTAATGCGCTGAACACACTAGTACTTCGAAAATAAAAACGTCTTCAGTGACTGACTTTCTTCCATAGTCACTCTGATTCCTTCCAGACTGCCTTCATGGATCTTGTACGGGACTAAGTGAGCACTGGCATTTATTTTAGTTTCGTTTTTTTATAGTCTACGTTTTGTTTGTGGCTACGTGTGCTAGATTAATTAAGCTCAACACGTACACTCAGAGCTATTGAGTCCGCGTTACTCTTCTATCGTGTCGTATCGTATCGTATAGCGCACCTGTGCAACTGGGTGGTTGGCAGTTGCCGCTGGTTACAACTAACAAGTCGTCTCGTCATGAAGCTCCGAATGAGTAGTGTATGTTTTTAGGCTCAGTGTAGGTTTTAAGGCTATGTTATTCTCTTCTTTTAACGAAACATCCTACCAAAACGCCGCTGGTATAACATCGCTAGCTTATTGGCGTCATTTTAAGCACGCAAATAGCGGCTATTATCAAACCTGAAATAGATTGAAGTTTATTAGTACGTGTATCAAAGAAATAGGATAGTATGGATGGATGGATGGAGCAGTGTTTTACGTCCCCGCCAACACAGTATAGGTTATATGGGAGACGGTTTTTACAGGTCAAAAGACCCAACCAGCAGTATCAAAGTACTGAAGGGAGACATACATTACACAAATAACAGAAAAAATATAGAATTGTAGGATAGTATGGAAGACTGGAAGAGATTACCGAATCAACCAATATAGGCCTATATGTAGCCTACACTGTATGTTCTACAGAGCGAGGCTGTCTACCAGATGGGACACACAGGAAAGACGCAGCATTGTCAACAGCCTAACTCGACTAACTGCTCCAGGTCGCATTATCACGCCACTGCGTTAAGGTTTTATTTGATTTGTTAGGGTTTAACGGCATTCTGAGCGTTACTGCGTTATGTCAGTAGATTGAACCCTTTGACGCCCACTGTTACCATATGGGTACAGCCACTGAGCGTCAGAGTGCCCGGATGTCAAAAATTACAAATTACGGCTTAACCCGGTCTGGCACAGGATGCTTTATAATTGTACCCATGTGGCAACAGTGGCCGTCAAAGGGTTAATGAGTTACTCAGTTAGTAGTACAGTACAACTCTCTCCTGTCTCACAAGGTGACTGCTAACTTCGAGTATTTATTATGAATAAATCACACGGTAATAAGAGAACCAACCTATCAACAACAACAACAAGAAGAGGAACAAAAATGACGAACACTTGTGTCGAAGTGTCACGTGACCTGGTGGTGACGTCACACCAAGTGCTCGTTGCATAGCCAAGCGCTGCAGTCGGTTCACAAACGTATCAAAAAACGATCACAGAATGATGATGGCTAACATACTCGGTAAAATTTGCTGCAATTTCTCACAATAAAAAATAAAACCGCCACAAACAACAAAATACGTTCCATCACATAGACATACAATGGAGAGGCATTCGCATATGAAAGAAACTTAGACCGAACGTACACACAGCAGCGTAGCCAGAAATGCTCAATGGAGGAGGTTAAGAGATCAGACACCTTCGGTGCTAAGGGGCCGCAGGAAGGTGGGGTGTGGGAAGGGGTGTGATGGTGGAGTGTGGGGAGGGGGCAGAAATTTTTTTATGATTTTTGACATCAAAATGGTGAGTTGTAGAATATTTTTACCGTTCATCTAAACCTGTTCCACACGCAAAATCGTAGCCTGCCCACTTTTGGTCTGTCAAAACTAAAATGTTACCTTGTTGCCTTCAAACATGCAGAGATAGTGAGAGGAAAGGCAAAACAGAAAGAAAAGTCTAAGTAGAGTACGTTGATTTGTTGTATAACAAGGTCGACACGCCGAAGGTGTCGAGGAGTGGGGTATCGGGAGATGATTTTCCATTTACCAAATCTTGCAGTTAAAATTACTGATTTGATTCCGGGTGCAGTTTCGATAGTTAAATTTACTTATTTGTCAATTACGGGAGTGAATAAATTCACGACGAGCTATTGAAATGCACGTTTATCATGCAAAGTGATGCCATAAAAATAATGATGTAGGCTAAATTAAGCATTGGAAAATTTTCTTTGGTCAGGTCACGGGGGTTTAACTCAAACCAACCCCCTCCTAAATATGCTACTGGCTGTGACTTTGGCTGGTGTAAACAGTACGGTCAGATTATACAGATGACGAATGACAACTAAAACCAGCCGACGATGTAACTAGAAACTGCTATGAAAACTCATCAAAATCATCGATACAAAACATTTCCAAGACGAAACTGCGTACAAAACTTGGCTCAACTTAAAATCTGCACCCTTCTGGCTTACAAAACACTTGCATACCACAAGACGAATAAAAAACAGCATTTTTAAACAACCAACACGTCAAACGGGGAAACAGAAAACGGCAGTCAATTCGTAATGTATACAGCATTCAAGCATGACATGTGCATCATATTGTATGACTGACTAACAGTCCTCTCAATATGTCGGCGAGGCAAGCTGAGCTGCACAAAACACAGGACAGACAAAATTGTTTATTAGTCACTGTCAACGTGATGTTTCAACGCTTTGTACCGCTGTCTCCGCTGCTCATGTTATGCTGTAAATCAGAGGGCAAATTACAAAAAAGTCTTAAGATTTATTGGCAAGATTAGCTTATATCATAAAGGCCACAACCCACTAGGCGAACTAGTTGGAAAGCAGTTGGAAACTAGTTGCCAACCCAGGTTACCAACCCAAAAAAGTTGCGAACTAGTTGGAAATTAGTTGGAAACTAGTTTGCAATTTGTTCGCTACTAGTTCGCAACCCGGGTTTGAAACTAGTTCGCCTGTGTGGGTTGTGGCCTTAAGTCTATTGTAAGCTCTGGACTTACAATATATCGTGAGTTATTATCTTATAATAAGATTGGCGTATGATTTTTTTGTTAATTCGCCCACAGTAAAACAATGGCCATGAATGAATGCCTCGTGTGTTCAACTGACTGTGAAATGACAACATGTCACAATGATGACATAATGCCCAGATGACAGACACCCGCCCCAACCGTTATTGTGTTTGACAGCAATATCGGTTTTGTTTGTTCTTGTAGCATTTTACAGTCATATTAGTCAATATTCCTTTCATTACACAGTAGCAGCATGTGAGTGACAGCCACGACACCCCTGTTGTGAACATGTGGTTGCACCCTGCATGGATAAATGGACGGATGGATGGTTAGTAGCGGCTATATAATGCCTGAGGGAGTTTAAAGGTTATTAAGTAAGGCCAATGACGTGTATAAAATAGACTATGCGTTTAGGATGAATGTTATGGAAGAGATCTTTGAGATTAGAAGCTGTATGGGAATTTTGGCGAATGATATCAAAGTCGATACAACTTGCACTGCCGTGGAACAAGTATCACTGTATCAATGTCAAAACAATGAGACAATCGACAGAATACATACTGGGGCTGAACTGCTCTGCATGGTGAAATATATACAGACTGACACTCTAGGCCATTATGGAGATGCTAGAGGGATCATGTGTAAGGGGTTAAAGACTATACACAACTGAACAAGAAGCAACATATTCAAACCAGCGGTAAACCAGACAACTGAGCTAAACATTAACCCCTTGACGCCCACTGTTACCATTATGGGTACAGCTATAAAGCATCCTGTGTCAGACTAGGTTAAGCTAGACATTTGTAATTTTTGACATCCGGGCCCTGAGCGTCAGAGTGCCCGGATGTCAAAAATTACGAATGACGGCTTAACCCGGTCTGGCACAGGATGCTTTATAGCTGTACCCATAATCTCAACAGCGGGTATCAATAGGTTAACCTTTACAATAACAATTATAATTATAATTGTGCGACGGCAAGTTACCACAGCCATCAGAACTGTTCACCGTTGTATCAGACCACGGCTAGACTGACTGGGACATTCCAAGTGTCAAGTTTCAGGCAAATCAGATATAAAATCATCAACGGAATATAAATCTAGAAAACAGCTGGAAAAGTTGCGAAACTCAAGACAGACAGTTATCACTGTCAACTGTCGCGAGGTCTGCTGGTTAAGAACTAAGGCAAATATCCCAATTCCAAAAACAAAATGGTGTATCCGAAAACAAACAAAAAATGTTAAAATCACTAATGAAATATAGTAAAATAGATACGAGCACAAAATGTGATATTCGTGTGTACACATGTAGCAAGCAACAAGTGCAATATGATCAATCAATCAATCAATCAATCAATCAATCACAGTGTAATTACAAATACTGATGCAATGACTCGGAATAAAGCACGTCTCTAGCTAGAAAAGCTGAAGTGCAAAACGTGTTGCACTGCTAATAACTAAACACAAGGCTCTAAACCATGCTAAAATACCTCTCTCATGCCCCTCCCCTCCCTCCATCTTTCCCTCCTTGTCTTCGTCCCTCTGTCAGTCCCTCCTTCTTCCTCCAGTTTCCCAGTTCAGGGCTGAATCTTAAGAGTGCTCGGGTGTCAAAAATTACAAATGACAGCCTAACCCTGTCTGGCACAGGATGCTTTATAGCTGTATCTACATGTCAAAAGTGGGCATCAAAGGGTTAATGATAAAATAAACCACCTGCACTGAACAGTTTCTCACGAAAATGAAAGACAATCAACTTGAAATGCCACAGCTAGCTAGCAGCACTGTCCAATCACCATTAGTAGGCTATGAGTACTGCCACCGAGACGAGACATTGCTACAGATCCAACATGTCTCAAGCCCACCAGTCACAGAGTGTATCTGTGTGACAGTGCTCAATGCTCAATAGGTCGAATGACAACAACAAATATCTACCAATTAATACCAATATATACACATTACATTACACTACGCAACGATAATAAGTTAGCAATTAGCATAATGAAAGAACACTGGCGTAAAGCAATGCCGACTCACTCACTCCTCGGCTCCAGATACATGTGCTGGATATGACCAATAACTTAGCAACAACAGTAATAATAATAATAATAATACAAACTGTTAATAGTAATCACAAACGCATGCCACCACAACTACCTACTCAGTACCTAGTACCTAGTACCTAGTGCAGGTCTAGTACCTAGTACCTACGACGATATGTCAACCACTAGAGAGCTGCATGTATTGCGTGTTGTACCATACAAGCCATAGTCTTCACACATCGCATGGATGGATGGATGGTTAGGGTTTAATGGCATTTTTAGCACACAAGTAGTGGCTATATCATCCCTGAGGAAGTTTAAAGTTTATTAGTAAGGCCAAGGGCGTGCATATATAAGGGATTATTTGTTCAGGATGAATGTTATGGAAGAGATCTTTTAGATTAGAAGCTGTATAGAAATTTCGGCGAATGATATCGAAGTCGATACGGGGGATACTCACGGCCAGAAATATGTTCTACAGTTAATAAAGAATTACAAGGTATACATATTGGGGGATCCTCATCCTTTAAAAGCTATGAGTGGGTTAGATATGTATGACCTATTCTGAAACAATTATAAAGAGTTTGGATGGATGGTTACGGTCTTATACGTACCGAGGGGGGTCACCATCTATCCAAGCAGCAAATACAGTGGCTGACAAAGTCATTCATTCCAATACATTCATCCTTACACAAAAGAGAAATACTCAACTAATAAAACTTAATCAGTACCACGCAATACCTACAGCTGTGATTTGTCTTCTATTTCAACAGAACCGAATCATGATAAAACTCAACACAAACAACAATAGTGTGTACTATGTCCGTCCAATTCATTAAAACATTAAATATTCGCATCACAAAATCAAAATTCATATTAGCAACACGTGACAACGTAAGCCCAACAACCTATTCATAATACTGATCACCGGAAACAAACCATATCATTAAGCACACCGCATGTCAGTTATTGCATAAACACACTACAAAACAGTTAGGTGTGATCGACTTTCATACTACAAAAAAATCAGAAATATTACCACTTTATGCAAAAATGACATTTTCACAAAATTAAACTCATAATAAACAAATTAAACAACAATTATTTTTCAATTATTTTTCTACTTATTCATCAACATTTCACTGACAGTATATTTTCTGTAGTCAAGTTCCAAATTCTAGCCACATCAAAGCTACATGAATCATTGCCTATGATGACCTAACGACATATGCACTACATATGTAGATTTTTACCATCAACTGCTCTGAAACAGCTTAAATGACCTTGAGACGTCACCCAAGGTCATCACAAACCATGAGGTTCAACAGATGACATACGGTTTGGGGATAGTTGACCACTGTAATTACAGATATCGCTCAAGTTTCATACCCCTCGTGTACTTGCAGCCCAGCTTAAGGGTCGTTTGAATTTTGTAAAGATATTAAGTCCCTTAAAACTAGAATGATGTGGCTATCCAGTGGTAAGGAAATTACACAACATGTTTAGACGTTTTCACAACAATACCAGTATGTGATGGACCGACGGACAGAATTGCCTATCAATATCGTGCACTGCATTCATGAACGAACATGGATTCACGCATGATGAAAATTTGATGGTTACAGACGATAACAACACTATGTCATAATCGCCATATTTCACCACACGTTTTACGAATTTCCCCTGTAATGCACGTTCCATCTTTTTCGTAAGTAAGTTCCATAATCTGTTACGGTATAAACCTTTAACCACAATTTCTCCGATCAAACCAACTGCTGCAGTGCGTTATCATGAACCAATACTGAACGCTGCCATAATTACAGACTACATCAACCAAAACGCTGGCAATAATTAAACGCAAGCAGCAATATGAAAAATGCACAAGCTGGTGAACATAGTTCATAAATAACTTATTGATATTAATAAGCATCAGATGGACAAACCAGGGATGTTAACGAGACTAGGGAAGAATGAGGCCAAGGTTGAGGCCGAGCTGAGATACTATAAGGCCGAAAATTTCGGTGTCGAGGCCACGTTGGCCTCCAAGACTTAACATCCCTGGGACAAACTGGTCCATGAAGCAGTGTACTGTGAGTTTATAAGCACAAGTGTGAATCAGCTGTGATAGAACACAAAGACACACACATGTAGACTGTGAACTACAGGAATATGAAGCTATGTAAATGTGTACAGTATTTTTAGCGTAGAAAACGACTGGACTGGAGACACTCGTAAAAACCACACTTGCTACCGCACACGCAGAGTCATGCTGGTGGTTAGACATCTCAAAAACTGTTTAAATAACGTTATTAATGCAACGCAAACCGACGAGCAGTTTAGTTTGCAAATAACACACATCTTAACTACGATTGAATCAATTAATCAGTGAATAGCCACTGAACCGACCAACGAACAACTGCTAAACGATATAATATATTAAACTTCTCTACGGTAAAAATAGAAAGAAACCATCGAAAAACCAGGAAAAAGTAACAAATATTGAACTGCAATAGAACGGTACGGCTCAGCACCAGCGGAATGGAAGAGAGCGCGGGCGATCGGCGCCTTCCTTGACAAGAGGCTTGTGGTACTCGCGGCCAGGCCTCGAGTGAATCTGCATCCAACACTGCTCACAGTAGTACTGGAGGCACGTCACACTGGCACAGAAGAACGGAGCAAACTTGCCACCGCAGCGAGCACCCTGGCACTCGTCACAGAGCTGATCATCAAGGACATACGGCTTCACCTCCACCTGAAACATAGAGACACACCCACAGCACACAATCAATTCACCAATCTTAACCCACTGACACCAACTGTTGCCATATTGGTACAGATATAAAGCATCCCGTGCCAGACTTGTGTTAAGCCGGCCATTTGTAATTTTTAACATCATGGCACTCTGACGCTCAGCCCTGAGCGTCAGAGTGCCCACTGCCCAGATGTCAAAAATTGCAAATGATGGCTTAACCCAGTCTGGCACAGGATGCTTTATATATATATGGCAACAGTGAGCGTCAAAGGGTTAACTATTACAACAAGGACGGACCACGCGTCAGATGGTAGCCTGGTCAGCTATACCGGTGTCTAATGTCAACAATTGTAATGTCAGGTAAGATCACACACAGAGACAGACATCCAGGCCGACCTCATTACCAAACTACTGACTCCAATGACAAATGTTACATCTCCACAGCATTCAACAAGTTCCTTATAATTAACTGCTTAACACAAGCAGAAATAAATAAACGAACAAAATGAAATTTACTGATGGCCATGTGAATGCAGCGTCGCTCACAAATATCAAGTGTGCAGCTGCAGCAGCTGTAATGATAGAACATCAATATCACCAGCTGCACATCGACTCATTGACATTTAGCCACCACCAGCACACACTGACAGCTTGTCAATACATCCACTATTAGTAGTACAGCCATAGCACAATGCTGCACAGTCAGTGCACTAATGAACATCCATTGACAACTGATGCACAAATGATATGTACTCAGCAGAGTCACCACTGCGGTTCAATCTTTTTCTTCTATTGTTGCACGCAGTACTAGGAGTGTGTAGCACCAAACGTAGACATCAGTCTCCAGAGTGGATGATTCTGAATGATGACAATTGCTTCATTCAGGGAGAGGTTGTTGGATGTCAGGTCTTGCTGGATAGTCTTCATCCACAAAGTACGACATCGTCCTGGTGGTCTCCTCCAGGGCTCTACAAATGACAAATATTACAACAGGTTAGAGCCACTTACACGTTTGTCAATGTCACCATGCTGCAGTTGAACGAATCTTGCACTGATGGCAGCGATATAGCTCTGCTGGTTGGAGAACGCAACACGCCCAGCACCCTTCGGATATCTCAGCTCTGGATCAGTGTCAATGCCAGCATAGCACACGCCTCCATAGAGACGATCCATTATCATAGCCAGCTCCACTGAACACACACACACTCACTTGACCTCAACAATACATTCAACACTTTCACAGCAACTCATCTAACTGTTTAAGACAAAGTCAGTTTATTAATGTTTTCATATTGGTTCACAAGCTTTACAACGACCCTTATTGTCAGTCACAGTGTCCGTGGTTCTTTTATTCTTTCTGTCTGTCCACATTTTCAAAATTCTTCTTCTATGGCAAAATTCTTCTTCTTCTTGTCGTAAAATCTGGGAGGGCCCACGTTCACCAGTTTTGGAACTTAAGCTCTCCCCAGTGTTGTTAACACTTCAAGGCCAAGGCCAAGGACTTGACGTCAGAACACGTTCAAGGACCGCTTTAGATTACGGGGTGCGAGAGAACATAAACGTGTTTATTAAACACTGTCAAAGGCTCAAAGCTATAAAGCTGACAGTCGCATGGAGCCTTAACTGCCTTCATGTCACAGTTTGTGTGGCTCTAAGGTGCCCCAGAGAATTAACAGTTAAGCCAAGGACTTAACCCTCAAGGCCACGGCCATGGACTGAAAATTTGTCCTCTAGGACATCTCAAAACCAAGGAACAAGGCCAAGGACAACAACACTGATTCCGCATCCCCAACACCAAAATTGCAACCCAAACCCTCTTGAGATATAGGCGTCCAAATTTGCAACTTTCCCCTAAATTCCCCTAGTTTTGTATTTTTCAAAACTGCCCATCAAGTTCTATAGATGCCGAAAATTTGATATTTTCAGAAGCAGAAATAACAAAGTCAGCTCATTTTTAACACAGGCTCAGGCCGTAAGATTGATACAGGTGTAAAACAGTCAATCTGCTGAACACTCCACCAGAGCACAGATATCAACTCCGTCAAAAATCTTTTTACAAGCCTCATCTTGTCTACATCAACTATTTCCTGCAAGTCTTGCTTTCATACTTGACTGACACTGACATTGACACTGAAGGTCAATGATGAATAATGCCGACCGACCTGCTCTTAGCGGCCTCGGAACACCACCAACAAATATAGTCTTCCTTGGATCAAGCGGCTGAGTGGCATCCATAACGAAGTCTGAGTCAGCCAAGTTCCACGGCCTGATCTGTACCTATCAGTCACATCAGTCCAACTCAACTCACAGTGTCACAACTCAACTCTGTGACAACAGCTAGAACCAACGCACTCAGACAGGTTACTTATCTTCCCTGTATCATTAACAGAACTCTGTTAAAAAAGCCAGATGTTCATCACAGGCAAGCCATCTCAGAACTACAGGTGTCACCGAAGTACGGTGTCACACAACTTTACTTGCAGACCAACATAAACGAGCACACCCCGCCTTAATCCCAGCAAGTAAGGTACTTGATTTACCTACCCCGGAGGGATGGAAGGCCGAGTTGACCTAGGTGCCTTAACTATGCCACAGCCGGGAATCAAACCCATGACCTCTTGATCGAAAGTCTGACACCTAAACCGCTGCGCCACCACGACACTCTGGTAGTACTAGCTGATGCCTTATATTAGTACTACACTTGTCTGCTATCAAATCATTTCCCTCACATTACACTATGTACCTTCAGTTATTACAGGACACCACAGCACAAACACGCCAAGTTGTATTTCAATGGACAAATTTCATACACAGCTTAAGTTACACAAGTTAAAGAAATCAATTTTACATTGTTACACGTCAACCAGTGAAATACAATCAGCATTAGAGACTGGAAACATACTAAAACTTGTAAGATAATTTGCCATTCCAAAAATTCACCCCACTTCTAATCAAGACTCCCATAATACAGTGAGTCTGAAAAAAGTGCTCAGAAGAGTTATGAGATAAAGGGTGGAAGAATGCAAGAAATCTATCAATCTATCTATCAGTCATTAAGGCAATGTAAGTGCCGAGATACATCAAGGCTGCTGGCCGGGCACCTAGCAATGTTTGTTGAAAGCATCATTGTATAGAAATGTCTCAAGTTGGTGTTTGAAGGCAACAGCAGTATGAATGCAGTAAAGCAGTGGTGTAAGTCTGTTCCATGCACAAGGTCCAGCTGAAGCGAATGAAGGGTCTCCAAAGTAATGAATGGAAGAATGGATGACAGAATAAATGAGTGAGTGAGTGACTGAGCTAGTGAATAACAAAAGTTCTGAAATATGACTACTTCTCTGCCATTAACAAAACAAAGTCTGCAGTGAACATGGAAGGCATCAAGCGATAAGCACAATCTATTGGACGTGCCTGCCAGATATATAATAAGTACCAGTTTGTCTTTCATTGTTGGACTGGTAACACACCAGTACATCTTACTATCCTCCACAATGCAAGCCTCAGTCAACGCCTGCACTGAGAGCTCATCTTGAAACAGCAGGAAACAGTACCCTATCATACACACACACAACTGACACATCTTCAGCCAGACAGCCCCTGAGACAAATAGGACTACATATGCCAAAGAACTCACGCCTCTGTCTATTTCTACTCATTTGTCTGCTAAACTTTCATCAATTTCGGGATGATGTTTTGGAAATTATTCATGGACTGCTGTTGGCATCACAACAACGACTTAACGAGGCATCAAGAAAACAAATCGCCCATTCATCATTATACAAGTATGGACTGCTGTAATATTGCCCCGATATTGCTCCGCTGTTCCCACGGCCAAAAATTACTCCTGATATAGTCGTACTTCCTGAGAGTTTTAGCTTGAAGGAAACATGACGACTGAGTTAATAATCTTTGGCCGAGAGAACATGATGTGAATCAAGGGAAAATGTCACAGTGTTGCATGAAATGATCAACTATTTTTGTTATATACCGTCATAAAAGTTTGATGCGTAAACAAATTACGTAAGCATTGACGTAAAATGTAATAATTTCTGGCTGAACTTAGAGATGTAAAAATTAACTAAATTTATTTAAAATTTAAACACGTCATCTGACTAACTCAAAATCGCAAAACAAACAAACAAACAATAATAACGACTATCATATGTAGTAAGTATACCTTTAGGTGGAAAGTAGGACTTGCTCTCAGCCTTGTGAGGCCAATCAACCACCAGAGGACCAAAACGACGAAAAGCCACAGTTATTTCATCTGACAAATAAAATCAAAAACTATTCAATACAATTTACTCTGTCAGTGGTAATTAGTGCAGGTGGCGGCACTGTGTCAGTCTCTTATTGCTGACTGATGGTGTGTAGATGACAAACACTGTCTGACGACAGTGATAATTTGCTTCTTTTAGCGCAAAACAATATCAGATGCCGCTGAATACTGTCCTTCAAATGCCACCTACAACGTGGTGGTGGGCATTAACGGATGACTGCCGTGATGTCGTCACTCTGGTGTCTACATTGTTATCTACTGTGCACACTGATTACTGGACATATGCCATGATGGGGTGCACTCACTGCCACCACAGCACATAGGGCAGTAATTATCGCCAACCGTGCTATTGTGTTCTTTAGCATAATCCTGGCAATGACACAACAATGGGGATAGGCCAACATCAGTACATTGGATATCGGTCTATAAAGTCTACAAATTCAGTCATTCTCTACTAGTAAATGACAGTGGAACAATAATGGTGACAAGGTATAATGAACATTAACAACTAGCAACTTGAGAGAGAATGTCCCTTCTCTGAGTTGCAAACTTCAAATTTCAAGAAAACTGTGGCACACAGCAACCTCATCACCAGCAGTCGAAAAACACGAAGGAGTAAATGTAAGAACAAACAACAAAACAAAGTAAAGATTTAACTCTTTGATGCCCACTGGTGCCATATGGTACAGCTATAAAGCATCCTGTGCTAGACTGGGTTAAGCCGTCATTTGTAATTTTTGACATCTGGGAACTCTTGATGCTCTGTATTGAGTGTAAAAGTGTCCGGATGTCACAAATTACGAATGACAGCTGGCTTAACCCGGTCTGGCACAGGATGCTTTATAGCTGTACCAAATAGCAACAGTGAGCGTCAAAGGGTTAAAGCAACAAATCTACCTTCGTCTATGTCGGGCGGCAGACCACCGACAAACACCTTCCGTGAGAACTGTTCACCGAGCTGTGCTTGAAGAGCATGAGACGTGGGAGAGAGCTGAGACGGAGAGGACAGGTTAGGAACTGTCTGATCAAGTGAGCTGCTGCTGTTAACTGGGAACGCATCACCAAACACTCCGAACAGTGGCTTCTCTATACAGTCACACAACAGGCATCAGTACTGGCCAACAGTGTTGACAACAAATTCATAGATTGCCTTGTGTCAAACTGACATCGTCCCAATCAGATAACATCACAAAACCCGTCCTGTAAGTGTCTGTCTATACATCGACCGACAGTATCAGTCATCACTCTATTAGCACAGGTCTAGTTACAAGCAGTGACGCACAAAACCACTCAATCAGTTTCCACAATACTACAGAACATAATAC
>Ga0056129_1000203_pt1 | contig 13326 bp, 11 predicted proteins | sample WorMetLIZISLAND1_FD_71118 | JGI IMG/M metagenome (GOLD analysis project Ga0056129, IMG submission 71118) | Marine gutless worms symbiont microbial communities from Max Planck institute for Marine Microbiology, Germany - Olavius loisae LIZARD... ...
ACATTATTCCACGTACACATGATGATGTAAACTGGACTCAAAGCCATCTGTTGTACTAGACAGCTCAGTGCAGTGACCGTTTTCAGCTGAGGCGGACAATTTTATTGCAAATTCTTTAGCTGGCCGCTGTATACGAAAAACGGTCAAAATTGGTTAACGTATGACCAGATAACCCTTTGACGCCCACTGTTGCCATATGGTACAGCTGTAAAGCATCCTGTGCCAGACCAGGTTAAGCCGTCATTTGTAATTTTTGACATCCGGGCACTATGACGCTCAGGGCTAAGTATCAGAGTGCCCGGATGTCAAAAATTACAAATGACGGCTTAACTTGGTCTAGCACAGGATGCTTTATAGCTGTACCATATGGCAACAGTGGGCGTCAAAGAGTTAAAAAGGGCGAAGTTCTTTTAAGTCACCATGTAGTGGAGTGGTGTTCGGTGACAAAGCTGATGCATGGCAGTGAAAGGCTTGTGTGGTGTCTGAGGGTTTGTTTTGTATTCAGGAGAAAAATGTTTTGCAATGTCTAACATTCCGTCAACGTCATTCTGTTCACTCTCCTCCTGGTTCACCTCATCCTGTGCATATCACCTTATCACAGTCACCACCTTTGCTGTCACCATCTATCTGTAGTCTCTCTGATTCCTTCCGGATTGCTTTCAGACTTGGACTGGACTAACTGGGCACTGGTCTTTGTTTAGTGTCTTGTTTTTCTATTATTTTTTTTGTATTTTTGGTCTTGCATGCTAGATTAAGCCAACTACACTGTCATCTTTTCAGTCCACACATATAGTAACGATTGAGAAGTCGCTGGACATGGGTGCACCACATAACGTGCTATGTCCCTGTGACTGACAGGTCGGAGCATACGCAACTGTTTGTTGGTGTTCTCTGATCGTTTAGTGTTGTGAATGGCTGCAGTGCTGGAGAGGAGCTGAAGGCGAGTCCTGGAGCCATAGAGTCGGTGCTACAACATCCAACAGACGCCGACAAGGTACGTTGTTTGATTGTGAAGTGAGAAATCAAAGCAAAGCACTGTGTAACTGAATGTGATTGAATCAGCGTGTCAGTACTGCGTGAACGATAACACCCCAACAGCGGCCAACTGTCGCGGTAGTGCCTACCAGCAGACTGTCGACAGTTGGTAGCCGAGCTTTTCCAGTCGCTGGCCCGCAGACCTGGAATGACCTCCCGGAAGACGTGATATCAGTAGAATCACAGACCACATTTTGTCGCCTCCTTAAGACACACCTGCTCAGGAAGTTTTTTCCTCACCACATCAGCTGATTGTCTCTAGTGGACCTAGCAGTAGTTCCACTTTTTAGACCACCTAGAAATTGTTTGAGTGACGGACGGACGGACGGACGGACGTCATCTTGATACTAAACAGCAGCCGACTGGTGATCTGTGATGGTAGACATGTGTTTATTGTTGTTAGATTCTGGTTGGCTACAGTCGTGGTCTGATCGTTCTGTGGGACATGCTGGCTGGTAAACCCGACTACACTTTCATCTCATCCGAGGTACTGCTGCGACTGAGTACCAGTATGCAGTGTGTGTGTGTACGTCAGTGACAGCAGTGTCTTCTTGTATCACGTTGATTCAGTGTCAGTCAACGTCGCTCATTAATGACGTGGGCACAGCAGTTCCTTGGTCTAACCTAGGCTTCGATGTTCTCATAAAGATGTACCATAGAACTTAGGACAGTTACCGGTTGACTAAAAGACTTACAGAGATGGTTGCTTGAAAGACCCTTGCTAACAGACAGAGTTAGGTAGACATATTATGATATACTATTATGGTCTGCTGGCACCATTTGGGCTCTGGAGCATTGTATAATAATCCCACCTCGTTTCCTGGCCGAGTGTCGTGTGAGGTGACTAAACGAGGCTATTTTTTGTTTTGCTGTATTTTGTGTTGTTTGCTTTATCTGGGTTGTGTTTAGTTTTTGTAGTGTCTCTCTTTAATTTGTCTTCTGTCCCGTATTTCCAGCGTGTACCAACGTGAATGGCACTCTATAGCCTAATTGTGCTGATGTGCTGCCGTTAAGAATCTGCTCACTTATTCGCTCACTGCTGACAGTTGTGATGTTGTCGTTATGCTGTCTGTAGCTTGTTGAATCTTTGGTGTTTAACGACGACGGCTCAGAGTTCCTGTGCAGTCACGCTGATGGCAGCTACGTCATCTGGTCGACTGATAACCCGCGACATCCCAAGGATAATCCCTACACTCCGTACGGTACGGTCACCTCACGCTGACGTCTTCTAAACGTCCATCGTGGATGCTGAGTTTTTATGTCAAGGTGTAAGTCACATGTAATTTTTTGACATCCGGGCACTCTGACGCTGAACTGACGCTCAACCCTGAGCGTCAGAGTGTCCGGATGTCAAAAATTACAAATGACGGCTTAACCCGGTCTGGCACAGGATGCTTCACAGCTGTACTCATATGGCAACAGTGGGCGTCAAAGGGTTGAACATCGTGGATGTTATTGAGTTTTGGCAGTGACAAACGGTGCAGTTTTTCTGTTGGTGTGAATTACTGTTGACAGCCTATTGCTGAGTGGTTGCAGTGTCAGCTGTTTAGTGTTGTGTTCTTTCACAGCTCTCATGTTGACATGTTTGTTATGTGCTGGCCAGCTGGCTCACAGCACACCTGCTATTGTCTTTGTTTGCATACAGGACCGTTTCCGTGCAAGCCGATCACATCAGTCTGGTGGCAGTCTGCCAAGGCGTACGTACAGAGCACATTTGATACAGCTGGGGATGACATTCTCAAAACTTCTTAGGAAGAGTCTTTAATTAGGAAATGATAAAACGCAATATTAATTGACACTGTTATTTTTACGTTTTGTTAGAAGTTATTTCGTGATGTTACATTGTTAAATCGTGAATTAGTAAGTAGAGCGAAATTATGTCTGGTTAATATCTTCCCAGATGTCGTCGAAGATTGTGCTAAGATAAGAAATCTTCCTAAGATTTTCCTAAGAAGTTTTGAGAATGTGGGCCCTGATGTCTGTAGTACTGATCTGTTAGACGGCTGTTTTGTTTCAGCTGATAGATGAGAGTACAGCGTGCTGTTGTCAACGTCTGTTACTGAGTGACGTCTGATTTCACAGCTCCGACACCAAACAGCCTTCATTGTTGATGGCCTTGTGTATTGTATTCATTACATGATCCAGTGATCGGTCAGCCAGTACTGTGATCAACAAGGCCAAGCAGCCAGTGTGTTGCTGGTCAATGCTGGCCAGGTTCAATAATGATAGAGCAGATCTATCAGGGTAGAGAGTGTGGCCTGCAGAGTGCTGTTAGATTCTTACGATATGCCCCGGAGTAAACAAACGCAAGCGATCGATAATGGGACTAAACACAGTTGGTTGTAAGAAGTTGTAACGTATAGTGAATTAAATGAAAGTAAAATGAGTAACACGCAATACCATTTTTCATCTTTAAAAAAATGCACATTTTCATTGTCTCTTGCTACACAAATATAAACAGTTCCGGACTCATCAAAATAAAATGTTGTCCATTCTGCCGCATGTAAACAAAGTAATTCCCCTGTTAAGATACAAACGCTCACAGTCTCGATCCTCGAGCTTTTAGAGCGTGCTCAAAGTAATCGGAGCAGTTGTTTCCGAATGTGCACAATAACGATCTGAGTCAGTTAACGAACGGATATCTGACTCCTCTGAATGCTCGGATGTATCTGAAATACTTATCAAACGTGCGTTGTGTTGCTAGGGGCTGGCTAGTCCATATTGTGAGCAGTGCGTGGTGCCTGTTGTCAGGGAGATGACGTCGTCGTGGATGGTGTTTACTGGTGGAATGCCTCGTGCTAACTACAGTGACCGTCACACGCTGTCGGTCGTACACGGCTCCAGTCACGTCACTTTTGACTTCAGTTCACGTGTCATCGACTTCCTCATGCTGTCAGCCACTGATGGTCAGTCTGATATCATCATTTGACATGTTGACACTGCATTGGCTAAAGAGAAACCAGTATGCCGTTTAAGACTTAAATAGTCACCGGGTCCGATTTATGAATGGACCCACCAAGAAGAATTCATTATTGCAGGGCTCCCAGTTGTCCTGAAATTCCTGAAATTTCACAGATGTCCTGAAATTAGAAATTGTCCTGAAATTTTACTCATTTTGTCAGAATGTGCTGAAATTGACCTTTGTTATGCTGTCGTAATGGCATTGCCTTTATTTTTACTTTACTTGTATTTTTTTGACTACGATTATGTTGGTGACATTGAGTATCAAGTAATGTTCTCCCCTGTGACATTTTAATGTTTTATGTGTAACATTGCCTTAGTAACATTTTTTGGACTGCAATACTGATCTACTTCAATGAATAACATTTATGAGCACATTTAACAATGAGCATTTTCTGTGTCTTGAGCGTCGTGTAACCGACAAAAATGTCCTGAAATTGTCCTGAAATTTTCTAAAAATTGGGTCCTGAAATTCCACTTGTTGCTGCTGGGAGCCCTGTTATTGTGAAATTGAGGGTTATGATAGTGATGTGGTATGGCATTGGGCTCACTGGAGGCTCAGTATTGGAAACATGCCTGTAGCTTATGGTATGGTAGTATTACGATACACATTGTGACACAGAGAGTTTAGCATAGACTGAAAAAGCTGGGGCCACATTCTGGAAACTTCTTAGGAAAGTCTTAGGAAGATTTCTTACCTTCGGACAATCTTTGACAATATCTGGAAAAACACTGACCAGTCATAAGTTCGCTCTACTTACTTGCTTACAGTTTAACAACAACGTCACGTAATAACCTCCAACATGACGCAAAAATGAAAAATGTATTGCATTTCCTAATTCAAGATTAGTACTTGCCAGATATTTTTCTATGATTTTCCTAAGATAAGAAATCTTCGTAAGATTTTCCTAAGAAGTTTTGAGAATGTGGGCCTTGTTTTGCGGATGTTGGAGGCAATTGATGAATGGTTTTGTACCAGTAACTAAGTGGTCCTTGTGTTTCGGGATAAGCAGACAGATTACACGGCTGCAGTTGACTCAGACAGAATTAAATGACGGATGTCGCTGTGGAAAGGAGTGAGTGACGTTTGTCGCTCGCTATGTCACTGTAGGTGATGATCCGCAGTGTGTGATTGTGTTGACGGAGAATGAGTTGCTGGCCGTTGACTTAACGTCCGATGGCTGGCCGCTGCATCGTGTCCCATACCTCGTCAACGTCAGTGCTTCGTCGGCCGTAACGTGCTGTGAACATGCTGCCGGAGTGTCTGATGACGTCTGGGCAAACATCATCACAGCTGGCAATTCACATAACGGCCAATGGTCGACGAAGGTACTTGATCTTGTCAACGTGTCGTGACTTCTTGACTTGATTTGTTAGTTTGTCTGTCTGTCTGTCACACTTCAGTATTGTGTTCATATTGTCAGATTTGTTTCTGACCACCTCATTTTCCCCCATCACTCTGGTTTTTCAGTACTTGGTAGCATTGTGAAATTCCAGTCTGTGGTCACTGCTAAAATACAGGTCACATTGCATGTGCAAGTCTAACAGGTTTAAACCAATCACTGTGTTGGGTGTGTGCCCTTGAAATGATACCATGTACCATGTAGGGTTATTGTTTGTGTTGAATGCCCAGTTACATGAATGACGTTTGCTTTTACTCTGCATTTTGATGTGTTTTATGCTGATGTGAAGTCCATCACTTGTTTTGATGCTTTGTATTGCTTTGTTGGAGTTGTTTGTAAAAGCATTTTGAAACTGTGCCCCTGTGTGCAGAGTTAGCCTTCATTGCATTTTGGACTAACATTGATAAATGTCGTCGATCATCTGTGCTGAGTTGCCATGTGATGGCTGAACTCTCTGAGGGCTTTCATGTCTGGCTATGACAGCCCCCTATGGGCTCGGTAGCATAGAATAAGCCCACCTCGTATCTTAGCCGAGTGTCATATGAGATGACTAAACAAGGCTGGTTTTGTTTTGCTGTATTTGTGTTTTGTGTTTGCTTTCTCCGGGTTGTGTTTAGTTTTGTAGGGTCTGTTTTTGATTTGTCTTCTTACCCGTATTTTCCAGCGTGAACCGATGTGAATGGCACTGTGTAGCCTAATTGTGCTGATATGCCTTTAAGAATCTGTTCACTCACTCCTCTGGCTTTGACGATGTTTATCACACACAGTGTGTTGGGAGTGTTGGATTGTGTCTGAGTGCTTGAGTGAGTGTATGTGATGTGTGTAGGAATGGCCGGTCGTCGGTGGTGAAACAACAGGGAAGACAACTGCTGCTTGTCACGACATACTGTTGACCGGGTGAGTGGTCTCATGTGTCACATGTTAGTGAAGCTGGAGCCACCATGCTAGTGATCACTGGACCAGTTGACAAGCACGCACACAGAGTAGACATGAGTTGTGTGTAAGGTCAGCTGTGAAAATATCAGACAAGTTTTTCTGTCATATTGGACACGTCCTGACTAGTATGTGTATGACATGTTGTGAAAGCAGTTCTGATGATAGTGCCACCACAGCAGAGTGATGTGGCGGTCACTGTCACAGTAAGTTGTAGCTTGAGTATGTTGATTGACAGGTGTGCCACTGATTGACAGGTGTGTGATTGATACCATTGATTGACAGGTGTGCTGTTGATTGACAGGCGTGTGAGTGATCCCGTTGATTGACAAGTGTACTGTTGATTGACAGGTGTGTGATTGATACCATTGATTGACAGGTGTGCTTGATAGGTGTGCTGTTGACTGACAGGTGTGCTGTTGATTGACAGGCACGATGATGGCAAGGTGTGTTTCTGGGACATGAGTGTGTCGTCATCAACTAACCTGCTGTATTGTCTGGACACAGCGAGCATGTTTGTGACGGACGTCGTCCAGCAGGAGACGACCAGTAGTCCTTCTGATGATGACTGGCCGCCGTTCAGAAAGGTACGTTGATCAACTGGGGCCCTGTGTGCGCTCGGGAGTGTTGTAGAATAAGCTCACCTCGTTTCATTGCCGAGTGTCGTATGAGGCGACTAAATAAGGCTAGTTTTATGCTGTATTTTGTGTTGTTTGCCGTCAGGTCGGCCGACCTCGTTCGTCGGACTACGATAAACGAGCTGCAGTCCAGAAGCTGGCTTTCTGCCCGTTGTCAGGGAAGCTGGTGGTGGGCGGAGCCGGTGGTCATGTGACATTGTTCTCGTTCGAGTCAGAAAGCGGAGAGCGGCACATCGAGACGTCGGTGATGGACTTGACAGCAGGTCGAGAAGGAACTGTGTGGAATGGACCGGAGGCATTGCCTGTGAGGAGTGAGTTGGAGTGGTCAAGGCCGAGCTATCAGCCGCTATGTGTGATAGTGGCTAGTCCACCGGCAGCCTGTACAGGCCTGGCTGTCAGCCACAATCAGCTGTAAGTAACATTGGTCTGTTTATAATATTGTTTCACAGAGTATGTGAGTGGGTTGGTATGGTGGATGGTCTGTAGCCATTCAAAGCACTACTTGCTGACAGCAGTAGTTTGTTGGGTGGGCTCAGTGAGTTATGATACGATACGATGACGATATGATAGAAGAGTTTAAGTAAGCTGAGTGTGGTCAGCTTAATCTAGCACACATAGGCTGAAAAATATGAAAAAAGAAGAAACTAAAACAAACAAATGCCAGTGCCCACTTAGACAGACAGACAGACAGCCGGCATGTTGATAGCAGGAAGTGAACGTTACTGTGAACTAACTGTGACGTAAAGCCTGCCTATTTAACTGGACTTTTTTACTACTTGGGAATTTTAGAAATTTGTGCAGGCATCCATTGGAATTCCAGTTTAACGAGGAATGTTAGATAGACTTGTGGTTGTAGAATAACTCATGGATGTTTTAGCCTTTCAGTCTGTATCGACTTCGGCGTAGGTCGGGCTTGTAATATAGTACGTGTATTTGTGGTAGTAGGCTTTCAGTGAGTAACTAATTCCAGTGTATTTCTCTGCTAACACCCAGCAGCGGGAACATTGCCGCTGAAGAACAGTTTGGGCTGAACAGAGCCTGCATGTCTGTCTGTCTGTGTGTATGTTTGTGTATCGATAGGCAGTGTGTTGTCCACATAAGGTGAGCTGTCTGTCTGGCTGAAGTTATATTGTGATATTTGACAATTTGTTGCTGTAGGGTTGCAGTGAGCACATCATATGGGTTTGGTATATTTGATCTTGTTCAGTGCAAGACGATCTACTCAGCCCCAGCGTCTGTTCCGTCAGGTAAACTCACTGATCTGGTTCTGAGGGATCGTATAGTGCTGTTACTGTGTCATGCTCACGTACTGTCAGTGTTGACTCATTAACACTGATAAAATTGTCGGATAATGTGATTAATGGCATATATTGGTTTGGCTTGTAGACAAAGTAATGTGAAAATTTGTGGATAGATTCTGAGGTTGTATTTTGGTAACTGGAAGTTTCGGGTTCAGTCGACATTTGGCACTGGGTGAAAGTGAATAGATTTGGATAGGTTTTGACTTCGCGAGATCCATCTTTATAGCATCAGAAGCTGTTGGTTGAGGAATTGAGCCAGTGTCCAGTTCATACAGAACCACTGAATTTACTGTAGTAACATAACACTCATCATCAGTGATAGTTTTTTGGGCATTAAGTCCACACTTAATGCAAGGGGTTGGCCCCCAACCCAAAGTGTGTCACGCCGATAAATTCCACTGTCCAACCATTCATACTAAAGCTATGAGGGTATTGGATATCTGAGGATTAACCACGCACCTCCCTGTTCACAGGGTGGACCCCGACAGGTTTTCTATTGTGAGATCTTGTTGCTTGAACCAGTTGACATAGAGCTTTTAAATTTGGCATGTGACTGTCACAGCCATGTCTCCCCATTCTGTCACCTTAGACCTTAGTTCATCCCACTTCCAGATGGCAGCATTGGGCCATATGTCGATGCCATTCTGCTTTGTCTTTTGCCAGTACCTCAGTTTCTTCCCAGGTCAAGTCTGTCTGTCTGGGGTCTCGTTTAATGACATCTACCCAGTTCTTCCTTGGCCGTCCTGGTTTTCTTTTGTAACCGCTCAGTTCCCAGTGTGTTGCCTTACGAGCTGTTCTAGAGTTGTCTATTCTCCAGACGTGTACAAACCATCTGAGCCTTCTTTCTTTAATTATATCTTCCAGTTTCCACCAGTTTTCTTTCTAATGTCTTCATTTCTGACCTTATCCCTCCGTGTAATTCCCATTCCCAACAGTCTCTTCTGAAACTTACGGTGAGCTGGTTCTAGTTCTTTTCATTTGTGTGATATTGTGTCACATCTGTGGGTAATAATTGTCATGGATGTGTGTTTCAATGAATTGAAGACATTTCTAGTTTTTTGTGTTGATGCTTTGGACTTGCAGGTTTGAAGATATCACGCAGTCGTTCGTTCCAGAGAGTGAGAGATTCGTTTCGACAACTGCGACGTCACAAGTCGGAGTCGGACCACAAACTGGACCAGAAGTCGGCAGAGACCGAAGCAGAACAGCCAGAAGTCAAGTCAGAGGAGGAAGAGAAGGTCGTTGAAACAGCCATGGAACAGGTGGAGAAGTTGACGATCGAGGAGACGGAGAAAAAGGAGTCTGAGGTAACAGAGGAGAAAGTGGAGTCAGCAGAAGTGGAGAAAATAGAGTCGGCAGAAGTGGAGAAAGTGGAATTGAAGGACGTGGAGAAAATTGAATCAGCAGAGGTGATAACGGCTGTGGAACAGGCTCAACCAGAAGACGTAAAGGACGCGAAAGACGAGCCAGAAATCACTGCAGTGTATGTATTGATCGATCTGAGCAGAAACTAAGTGTTGATGTTATTATCGCATTGTACCGTACTGAATTTTTTATAGCACACTGGCAGCAAAAATGCTGAATAACTAAATACAACACAAAAGCTAGGCCCAAAACATGCTATAGCTACGATCACAATGTTCAAAATAATGAGTAACTTGTAAACTAGTACCAGTCGTTTCTGCATATGAAGCTGTTACAGGCATGATGTTGAAATAGCAGTTCTGTCTGTCCATCTGTACCTGCTATAAGTTCGAATTCTTGTGGGATTTAGCAGATTTGGGAGCCAACAACGGCTAAATGAATGAAGATAAATCTGTAACAGAATTGTAGCCCATTAAATGTACTTTTCAGCTGTGTATTGGTTATGTTGATATTGCAGTGAATTCCTCCGCTAAGGGGCGTCAAACAAGAGTGGGGTGGTGAAAACAAGCTATTTTCGAGCTAAATATGTCAAATTTTTGTCAATATCTCGAAACGGTCTTGGAGATATGCTCAAAGTTACTATTAATCACTACTAGGAAGTTGCATATGCACTTTCCATTAGCACCAAGATAGATGACCTTGCTATACTTTTGAATTTTCAGAGAATTTCGCAGGATTTTGCAGATTTGGGGCAACAACTGCTAAACTAATGACGTTAGACGTCCGTATTGTCAGCGACAGCGTTGTAAGCCACTGAATATACTACTAAACATTATGTACCTTTGTTGTTAAGATATTACTGTAGCGGACTTTACCAGATTTGGCTGCCACACTGTTGTAAGATGTATTTGTGTCTTAGTTCCCCCAAATAATGGTTAATCAAGTAGAGAAATTTAGGTTTAAATGCCACAGAAAGTGCTTTTAAAAAGCTGTGAAGTGGATGCACGTTTGGCCAAAATGAAACATTTTCTCAGCACTCATGAGACAATGGCCCTTGTTATCCCTGAGCTTTGTCACCCGTGTGGAACGGAAGGAGGTTGGCTGTGAGATGTGGAACATGTTTGATGTTCAGTGAAGAGGGAGCTGGCGAAGGTACGAAGCCTGTCGAGGCTGAACCAGTGACGACGCCGTCACAAGGCAAGACGAAGAAGTCGACAAAGGAACAGCAGATCGTGATAACAAATGTTGAGTCACTGTTCTTTGCCAATACGTATCTGTTCCAAGGTATTATTATTATTATCTCTACAGAGACTTTGATACAGTTGTTAGCATCTTGTGACTCGTAGAACAAAGTGCAGTTGTGAGTTGTGCTGCAACTGCCTGTCTTTTCTGTTGCTCTTTTAGCCAGATTTCTCAAACAAGTTGTACATTACAAGTGGTCATCCTTAATTGTAGTTTTATACTTTTTGCTCACATGAGCAGGAAAGAAATGACAGGGAGATGTTCAGATGCTAATTGCAAAGACTGAAATATCTGTCGACTTTGAAAATGTTGGTAGATTCTGGTGTGAGTCACTCGGACAAGAAGTGCTTAATGTCACTTGTAGATTTATTCTGGTCAGATAAAACACAGGAAAATTTAGGTTGACTTAGGGTGGACAGCATGAACACCACTCAACACTTAAGTCTACTTAACTAGCTAGTTTAAATACACTCAGCATGAAAATTGTTGCAAGAACACAAAACCCTACACTCTCAAGGCAAAATGAGTCCACTCAAATGTTGCATGGTGAGATCAGCTGATCAAATGTGCATGCAGTTGAATGGCACTCTGCTCAAATGGAGATTTGAGCAGCATTGTTGCAATCTGCCATTAGATGTCGTCAGTTTGATAATTGGATGACATAACGTGCTAATTGTGGATGTGGAGAACTGTCATGTACTGAACGTACGGGTGTGTAGCTAATGTCATGCTTTAAAGAGGTTTTGATGGGTCGTTCTAGTAGCTCGTGTGATGTGTGTATTGAGGTCATCCGAAGCACCTGTCTCTGTGGGTGGGCACCAGCTCTGGTCGTTTATTCATCTACCAGCTGACTGTTCCTGACGGTGAGAAGAGACGTGAGGAGGATGTGACGTGCTTCCTGGGCAAGTATCACGTCTGTCTCTCTGTCTGGTCTGTCAACTGGATCAAATGAGGCTGCAAGTGTCACTGACAGCTGCGTTGTGTTGAGTGGCTAACCACGTTAGCTGCTCTGGTGTCTTTAGCAACTCCAGCGAATAGATCTTGGTGGGTCAGATGCAAATTGGTTGTGAACGGACTGTTGGTGATGGCAATTTATGGAGAGAGAAAAGTTGACGACAGAATGTCATCGTTGGAGGCAGATTAGTGATATGTCAGTGTTTGTCCCTGCAGTCGCGTGTGTCGCAGTGTTGAGACGATTGCACATGGCAGGCTGTAGTTAATGATAGTACACAAGGTTAAGGGTTACTGGGGTCTAAGGCTACCAGGCTCCAGGGCCGATTTCTGTTTAGCCCACTCAGTCAGCCTGTGGCCCACCATGGCGGCCACAGGCTGACTGACTTGCGGGTTGCCACATTCTAGCTAGCAGCCGCAGCGATCGATAATCGTAGGGCTACTATATCTGCTTGCTGCACTGCCGTTTGGATGGTGAAATTTATGAATTTGGAGCGACTAAAAAATCACTGGCATTTTTGAGGGCCTAAGACTTTAACCTTGCTAGCTTAATGGTTAATCGGCCCTGATAGTACATCATCATCATTTTGATGATTGACTGTTGTTGGTTGTTTATCTGGCTGTCATGGTGTGCTCACATGTTCCAGTGTACAGCAGTGTGTGATGTGCTGTGTTCATTCGTTCATTTTATTCTTTAAAGAAAAGCTGACAAATGCAATTGTGGACAAAAATGACGAGTAAATAACAGGGTAAAGAAGAAAAATTAAGACTAGAGTGTGTGTATGTTGTACAGCGAAGGAGATCCGTCTGAAGCATGGTGCTCCGGTCATTGCTACGTTCATCGTCGACCGCAGCCTGCGTTCACTGTCAGAGACGGGTGGCTCAGGCGTGGAGACTCCAGACATCACGGGAGGACACCGTCTTGTGGTCTGCACCCAGCAGCAGATCAAGGTTACTGTCATAGCATGTAATATCTGTCAGTGGAAACTGAGTTAATTGTTGTTTGGACTGATGATGACAACAACAATGATAGTAATGAAACAATGTCAATGAGATGAAAATTATGATAAAAATGCAACACGGCAATGACAATGTGACAGTTTGGGTTAGTTCAAATCACACATTTACTCATTGGGTAACTTTACTTTTTGACTTAGCCTTTCGCTGAGCTAAAGTGCGGTCTGGTCAAAAAGTGAAGTGATTTAGCTGAGACTGTCGCTGAGCCGGTTCAGCGAAGCGCTCAGTGAAAGTCTTCGGCAAAAATTATGGTCTAAGTACAGATTCAGAGGGAAGTTAAGCCGAACTAACTGAATGGCAATGCTGGCTCAGTGAAAGTCTACTTAGACGTACGTTGTCTAAGTCCAAACTTTAGCGTTCGGCTTTAGGTTTTGCTCAGCGAAAGGCTAGGTCGAAAAGTGAAGTCATCCATTGGCCACAGATGAAATGTGATGATCGTCCGTGGAAGTGAAAGAGCTTTTGTCAAGTTGATCTGTAAAT
>Ga0056129_1000204_pt1 | contig 13301 bp, 8 predicted proteins | sample WorMetLIZISLAND1_FD_71118 | JGI IMG/M metagenome (GOLD analysis project Ga0056129, IMG submission 71118) | Marine gutless worms symbiont microbial communities from Max Planck institute for Marine Microbiology, Germany - Olavius loisae LIZARD... ...
TAAGCCAAAAGACCAGTTAACTGCTAGACAACCTGTTACTTCTTTCCGCAAATCTTCTTTACTTTCGTCATCCAAATCCAGCTCATTGTCAATCCACTTTAGTCGAAATTTCGGATCAAAAACAGCTGATATCAGGTACACAGCTGATCCAAATGAAAATACAGTACTTGCCACATGGCGGCAAGTACCTGACCCTCAAGTACAAGTACAAGTACAAGTACCAAGTACTACATCTCTGGTCCATAGTCATGTATGGTGTTGAGGACTACCATATTGTGTTATGTGCATTGGCGGCAGTGGAGGTGTTAACCCACAGGGGCTGGCACGATGCTTCGGTTGCAGAGTGTGTCAACCCATTACGTAACAAGCCGGGCATTATAATGCCTGCTTACACTGAGATATGTCGTGATGTAACTACGTCGGGCCGCAGTTGTGACATTAATGTTGTGTTGGGTTTGAGTGGTGTTATAAGCTTGCCTGTGACGAACATTTTGGCCACCACTATGTGGCTGACTGAGTAGGAGCCCGTTATCACAGTGTCTTGTTGGGCGTGATGTTGATAGGCAACTTAGACCAGTTGACTTACTGTGGACAACTACAGAAAATGTGAAACCAGAAGGCGCTGTTCCCATAAATCATTTTGTGCCTTTAATGCACAGCAGTGTGCAGGCGCCAGTATCGGATGTCATTGTCGTTGCCGATGATGTGGTGTTGTCAGACGAAGGAATTGCCAGCCAGCAGGTTTCCGCTGAGAGGTGTTCATCTAAGATGACACACACGAGTTGTTTATGCCAGTTATGGGTTTCTGTGGTGCTGCTGATATACTGCCAGACTGTATGGCAGGAGTAAATGATGATGATGACATGACGCAGTCACAGGACAACAGTTCCAGCCAAGCCTGGGCACAAAGGTCCTCAGCAGCCTTGTCAATGGCCACCAGGAGCTTCCTAGTAAACAGCTGCTGGTCAAGGCCAAGAAGATCACAGCTGCAAAGCTTGCTTCCCATTAAATAGAGTACAGTTTGGATGACTTCTGTGTTGAGAGGTCTGGTGCTGTGTCCGAACAACAGCAGGAAACAATCGTGAATGCTTCGACTGCAGGCATTAGTCAGAAATGGAAAAATGATGTTTTGGAAACTGTTGTAGAGACTGTATTGTAGTGACATTGTAATATGTAAATAATAGTGTACATATGACTGCAGAACAATATTTGTCAATTGTAAAGCTGATCTTACTGTAGCGGTTGTGTATAATCATAAATGTAACTGTACGATTGTGAGTGTTTTTATACCTGCTAGTTTATTCAGCATGTTTTTGTTCTGAATGTCAGTCATTAACCATTCAGCCATTGATATACTCAGCCACATATGCTATAATGTAATGTCGATTATGTCTACCCAACGTTTACCTTTTATGTCGATGCTGCATCTATGTAATTTCTGCACAATCATTAGGAATTTTCATTTCTCAAATTTGGCAGCTCTGCTGCAGCCAACAAATGCAAAGAGGGCAAAGGTGTCAAAACCATAGAATTAGAAAAAACAAGTATGTCAAAAGCTCGTCTATGTATGGGCCTATGGGCTAATGGCCAAAAGTCACGCGAGGACAGTAAACAAATGATGTATTGACCCACTGAATATAGATTATAGTGAGTATAATTATGAAACACTGCTACATGGTGGGCTGCAGAAATACGAACATAAATGCAGCCGATCGAAACTTGTCCTTTCACAGGTTGCCGGGACCGTTATTAACATGTTTGTTTACCCTGTCCATGTGACCTATTGAGCCAGGTATGCTGTACCGTGCACAGCCCACAGGCAAAATTTGCCTAACAATCACTCGTTTTTTTCTAATTCTATGGTCAGAACTCGCTGCACTACTAGTGCAGGAAAGTGAGTTGGAGCTATTTGAAGAATTCTGGGATGACAAGATGTTTCACCTCGTGCAGGCACAGAGTAAATTGTACGCACAGCAACAGAAACATCATGACTTCGATCAGAAGAAGTACAAGCCAAACTGGTTTCTGGATTTACATTGTATTCAGGTTATCACCGGCTTCCCAGGGAACGGATGTACTGGGAGAATGCAGATGACTGTGGCATCAACATCGTGGCAGAGGCATTGAGCCAACAGCAGTATATGGTCATCAAGTGGAATCTGCATCTTGCAGATAATACCAAAGTCCACTAACACAATAAATTCTACAAACTTTGTCAATACATGGAACTGTTGAAGCAGAGATTTTCCAAGTTTGGCATGTTGTCTTGCAATTTATGAGTGGTGAGGAAATGATTCCATACTGTCAGCACTCCTGCAATACGTACGTAAAAGGCAATGCAGCAAGGTTTGGATTCGAAGTGTGACACTAGCGCCAATCCAGTGGCTACTTGCATAAATTTCCTTATGCTGGACGTGACGATAACAATGGCAAGAACCTTGGACTTGATTCCAACATTTTATTGCAGTTGCTTGATGCTGTTAAAAATCCCGAACATGCACTTTACTTTGGAAAAAATTTTTCACATCTCATCGGCTGGTAGTTGAAACTAAGTATCAGAGGGCCTCGTATGTCTGGAAGCACACTCAAAATCAGCAAGACCTTGGGCTAGAAAAAGCGTGGCTAATTTGATTATCAGTATAACAGGCTGAATCATATCATAGCAACGACAATGCAACCAACTTTCAACAAGGTGAACCTGTACTGACAGCTAAGTGCTTACTGGCATCGGGTCTCAGATGGTTAGGTTAGGGTTTAACGGCATTCTGAGCACGCAAGTAGCGGCTATAGCATACCACTTTGTCTCAGCCAAACCTAATTCATTGTGTCAACCAATTCAAACATAGGTTGTTGCATGGACATGCTGGACAATATTGTCACTAAATGTAGGATTTCACAATCAAAGGGGAAAAATGGTGGTCGTCAATGTTCAGCAATTTCGTTGACGTATCACTGTAATGCCTGGAGTTTGCACGTATGATACACGGCTAGGAGTTGGATCTACTTAAATTCTGCCATCGAGTTGCTAAGTCCCGAAGCTTCACTTCGATCAATGCACAACCCGTTCCTGACTGGTCGACCGTCACATTTGAAAAATGATTGCTGATCCACGTCACGGAAGCAAACAACGATGCATCGCAAAAAAACCCTGATGGTCGTCGCATCTGATGCAGAAAATGCAAAAGCACAACGTCACACGTCTGCATTCAGTGTGATGATGGCATACATGCCAAAAGCTCTGCTACGCATCATAAACAATGATGACACTGTGTTGTTTTATCGGTAACATTTTCATAGCATATTAATGAACTGTGTTCAATCACTCCCTCATGCCATGTTAGTTAACTGCTGATAAAAAAACACTAGTGCAACGATGACACCCACCGATTAAACGTAGAAAATGGCAACAATTCGCCGATCGTATTTTCGCATTGAAAATTATTTGTCATCATTACTGAGTCATCAACTTCTGATATAGTGTAACAAATTTTTGCCATTTTCTATGTTTACTTGGTGTCATCCTTACACTAGTGTGAAAACGACAGCGGTTTACAGAAAATTTGCTGTTTTATTATCACTGTTCTTTCAGGTGTTTTAGAATGATGTCAGGACTGATATCATACAATAACTCAACCACGAAAACCCTCGTTAGATTGAAGGATTTCGGAGGTATCTCTTATATAAGTCATTGCCATCACAACAGGGTCGGTCATGGTAGATATGTCTGACATCATTCAATAGCTTGACCCCCAAAAACCCTATAAGGTGTGGGGATCTCTGAGATCTCCTACACAAGCCGAGTTATTGCATACTCAAATTTTGTTGCCATGGCAACAGGGGTCATCCAGGCGTAAATTCAGATAACAACGTTAAATTGGCCAACCCCGAAAACCATAACATAGAACAAAAAATACGACTCTGTCTTGCATACAACAGAAGTTATGACAGTTTAAAATTATTTTTTAATTTTTCCCATATTTCAATTTTTTCATATATAAATCAGTTAAATATTAAATTAATTTTATCACCCCAAAAGGCATATCCTTGAACGAATACGCATCATTTGATGTATTGATCGATAAGATATGCCCAGTCGTTTCTGCTGGAGGAGACGACAAAAAAGGAAGGGAAGGGCAGGGAAGAGATGGGAAGGGAAGGTACACAAAGTTAGAAGACGTTATATTTCAGCTATCTGTGGGGCAAACACCCCCTCCGTCGATTCCCATAAAATTTTGCATGCATGTTGTGACACATGACGTAAACAAAACAGGGTTTCACATCTACAGGGTGTCAAAATCCCCATTTTCCCGTTGATTTTGCTGGTCATCATTACAAAAGTGCTACACTGCAGCCTGTGAAAAAAGTTGTAGCTTTAACACAAGCATAACAATGACATCGATTTAACGTAGAAAACGGCAAAAATTCGCTTATTGTATTTTCACATGTAAAATTTCCAGTCATCATTACTATTTCAGTACCTGCTGATATACCAGAATTATAATATACAAGCAACATGTTTTCACCAAATTCTTGTGGTCAGGAAATCAAATAATGTCATTCAAATTTCAGTTACACACACCCTTGTTATGACGGCAACCAGCTGTTGTCATATGGACACAAAATCAGCTACAACTCAGCTTGTACATGAGATATCGCCAAGACTCTTGCACCAAGTAGGGGTTTTGGGGGTCGGCCGACTTAACTGTATCAGTGAAGTTTGTGTCAGACCATCACCTGTTGCCATGGTAATAAAAATATGCAAATTTTCACATCAAATTCAGCATAACTCAGCTCACAGGCGATTTACGATAGGTCAACAATTTTTGCACCAAACTAGGGGTTTTGGGGTCGGCCAAGCAAACAGTCATTCAAAATTTTTGACAGATCCACTCTTGTTGTCATGGCAACCAGTTACTGTCATTTGGACACCAAATCGGCAATAACTCAGTTCATATATGAGATATCAGCAAGATTCTTGCACTAAACCGGGGTTTCGGTGTCAGCCAATTAAATTGTGAAATTAGCATCGGACCAAACACCTACTGCCACGGTATCAAAAATTAGGAAATTTTCACACAAAATCTACCATAACTCAAGAGCTTGTATTTCAGGTGACAAGTGAGACCCGATACAGGTGTGATAAACAACAGGTGTGACATGCTAACAGACCTGTTCAGCGCCGTGTTCCAATCCAGCATTCATATGATCTAACTCATCATCTCGGAGTCTACTTAAAACCTGTACATACACCAGCGTCCAGCAACATCAGTGATGGGCAAGTTACGTTTTAAAAGTAACTGGTCATTTGTAGGTAACTTCAATTAACTACAAATTTCAGTCCAGTATGTACATGAGAAAGTGAGTAGATTCTTAACAGCACATCAGCACAATTAGCTAAGTAGGCCCACACTTATATGTATATGTAAGCTTACTGTGTAAGCTTAATTGTATAATCTATGTGTGCCTTCAGTACTTTGATACTGTTGGTTGGGTCTTTTGACCTGTAAAAACCGTCGCCCGTATAACCTATACTGTGTTGGTGGAGACGTTAAACCATGCACTATCTAAGTAGGCCTACACGGGGTTCCCTAGGGGGCTGCATTAAGCGTTGCACTCCATCAAAAAACACTAGTGCAACGATGACACCCACCGATTAAACGTAGAAAATGGCAACAATTCGCCGATCGTATTTTCGCATTGAAAATTGTACTGTGCCTCCGATTTTCTCAAAACAGAAAAACCACAGAAACTTCTAATTTAGTGGACATAGCGAGCACTGGACAAAAGTAACTAGAAGAACAAATTTTAGATCTAAAGGTCAACGGTCAAGGTCACTGGAAATATATCTTCGTTAGGAGTGGACAGATTAACATTAAACCAAAACCAAAACGATCAACGGCCTGTTCTACACATATCGCCGAATACATGTCATCAGCAAAAAGGTTATGTGCACGAATTTAATTTTTAATATCTTCGAAATTACAACAGTTCAATACTGTCGACAGAAGTAGAAATTAACATAAATTAACGATAACTAACGCATAATGCATCAACATACTTCAATCAAATCTTTATGTTTTTGTAAACCATCTCGGCCGTCTGCCAACAGTTCACGTATCTGGCTACAACATCAGAATAGAGACAATGCAGCATCACAATAGCGTTACCGATAAAGCAATACACTCTGTGCTGGCTCACTTTTAAAATCAAAACCGAAAAGACATGGCAAAGAAATTTCTTGCTTGCTAGTTCTCGTAAAATTCTCGCTAAGTCTACGATAAAAGATGCGTTCCTAGCCTAGCAGCTACAAGAATCCCGTAGAACTAAAAGATACACCTCTGGCCTTCAGAGATGCCGAACTCCTACCCCTACCCCTTCCCCGCTATTTGTTGACCACTTGCACTGCCAGTTTCTTAACAGCAGATCAGCACAATTACGCTATATAGTGCTGTTCATGGCGGATGTCCATTCCGATAAGATGATACATAAGATATCATCTTATGTATCATATGCTATATGATACATAAGATGATATAAGCGAATGACTAAAAAAACAGTAACTAAGACATGCACTGCAAAGCACAGCATACATTCATCACATTCATTCAGTTCACCTGTCGTAATGTTCACCAATGACGGTCTCAACAGCCACAGTGCACGCCATTGCTCCTTCCTTACCCAGCATTGCAGATCCTGCACCTAACAATATGAACACATATCAATCAATTAAATTTATATTTCTGGTTACCAAGAACGCAATACACACAATGCTCATCATCATCACGAGCAAGCCCCGAGCAGGAGAGTAGCGGTTTCCACGAGGTGCTTCCAGTGTTCTCGATTCCTGAGCGTATTTCCTTGCTGAGTTGAGGCCAAGGTTAAGAGGCTGGAGATCTGCTTCCAGGGTGCGTAGCCAGGTATGACGAGGTCGTCCAGGTGGGCGTCTCCACTCTCCAATCCTTGCACAGCCCTTGGATTAACTCTTAGAGTCCTCTAGCGATGTCACACGATGTATCCATGGCCACCAGCAACTCAAAAAACTTAATATGAGAGAAACATATAAAAAAGAATATACAAACATATAACAAAATCTACTATCTATTAAAAGAAAGTAAAACATAACCTATCAGTATGCTGTCATATGCTTACTGAAATGAGCTGTCATGATGAGTGAGACCTTTGATTCGGTTCACACTATCATTGCCAGCAGATTGCTCCATTGTAGGATAGTAAGTAAGAGAGATACAATTATTACAGCAAAAGTTTGTTGAGTTTAAACGATATAGCGCTTCGTGGGAAACCCACCTCAGAGCTACGGGACGTCACCTGTCATATGGGATCACACAGTGTTACCTGCCACACGACATAGGTGAACGTGCCACGTTTAACCCCAGCCAGAAAGACTGGTACTTGATTTAGCTACCTCAGAGGGATAGAAGGCTAAGTTGACCTAGGTGGATGGTTACATACCGAGATGGTTTACACAACTGCAGATGGTGGTCACTGGTCACCCATCCAATGATCCAAGTATTAAGGGTTGAGTGAGTGAGTGAGTGAGTGAGTGAGTGAGTAGTTATTAACGGCACATCAGCACAATTAGGCTATAATTAACTAGTAATAACTGGGCCCGATGTAAAGTCACTACGTTGATCAAGACCAACGTGTTACCACTAAGCCAAGCCACCACCAAGTATCCAAGCGACAACTGACACCATGCAGATACTACACGAAAGCAGAAGAAATTTCAGCAAAGCAGCTCATGAAGAGATGCGTCTTAAGAGACGACTACAGAATGATGACAGGAGATGACTCCGACGTGAAGTGCTGCGGCAATTAAAACTCTGTACCACACTTGCGGAAGCATTGAGCGGTTTATCTATGAACTGTGAGGCTATGATGTGTATGGCATAGTAGTGTGCGTTATCATAAATTAGACGTAGATTCTTTTCCAAGAAATCTGCTACAAAGACAATAATGGTTGCAAATGTTTGCAACAAATAGTGGTATACCATCTCGGCGATGTGCCAGATGTCCCAATGAGATAAGAGACCACATAGTAAAGTCTGTCCAGTTAGAAACTGACCGAGGGCAAATCCAGCGAGTTTCCACAGCGGCAGCAGAGCTGACGGACGGACTCCGTGAGATGGTACTAGGTCATCCATCGTCGACAAATGTGATTCTTCTTGTGCCAAAAATATCTATAAAAACACGGTACAAAAAAACTACAAAATCAGGCCGTGCTAGCCACAGATGAGTGTAAATATTATTCCGGTTTTATGGTAACCACGGTAAACACACAGACCGACCAATCACAATGTACTGTGTAAATTACTCAACCAATCACATCGTTCTGTTAATGCACCGGAATGATGTCGAATTGCACAGCGCTTCTTCATATTTGTTCACGACCTCATCGCAGCAGATGGTGTGAGTAGTCTTGAGTGTCACTGTGTGTATGCTGTGTGTCTGCGAACTCAAGTACAGTTCCGGGCTATTAAACTTTGCATGCTGCAGTAATGTGAACGAGACCGAGATGAGACCTTGAATGGCAAGAATGAGATGACTTTCAAGATCTCACAGAAAAATAAACAGTAAATAGTTCTTTGATAAAAGTGTTTTAACTTATGGGCACTCACTAACCGCGGGAAGTTGTATCGATCAGAAATACTATCTTGTGTACTACTAAAGCCGGGACACCAAAATTTGCACCGTGCCTGGCTAACAGCAACAGAAGATCAGTTCATCAGGGTGGCAACTATGACTTGGGAAGGGCCTTACTTACTTACTATAGTAATACTGAGGTATGGTAACAAAGCCAAGAGAACTGACTGCACCTGTAATGTTGGTGCAACGTCAGAGTGACCCAGCACTGCTAATTGTCCCTTGTAGATCTGTACAGCACCAAACTCTCCCGCATGATCAACCCTTAGTGTTCTGTCCAGTAGGTACTCTGTCTTCGGCGAGTGTCGGACTCTAGCGTGCTTCACCGCCTCACAACTGGCAAACCGTCGACTGACGTGACGAAACATTGCAACTGTCACAACCAACCAGGAGCATATTATTCCAGGCACTACTGACTGTTGTATACGTTATAAAACATAGTGCAACATTATCTTGGTGTTAAAATTACAAAACAGCAATGGCTGCGAACTCTCCAAACAATCGTGTGCATTAGAAAAAGGCCAAAAATTTCGCTGGAGGACTGCTGGAAAAGAATTTAAATGTGCAATGTCTGGCTGCAACAGAACTGCACTGGACTATCGCAGATCTAGTTCAGTGAGTTTGACAGTGCCGATATATAGGGTTGTTATGACCGCTCGTTTTTTATAACCGGTTAGCCGTAGGCCAAAAAGACCGGTCAACCGTAACTTACTTGCGTAGCGCCGCTTCTATGCCGCCGCCGACGACAGACAAAGCTGCTAGACGCCAGCCGCGGACGCTGATCATGCGCCGCACGTCACATGACCAGCGTCCGCGGCGACGGCAACTTGCGTTATCGTTTCGTATTGATTATAACTAGAAGGTCTGTTAAAGACTTGCGAGACTCGAGACTCGAAAAAAATATCTGGATATACGAGAATTGTATTTCTTGCCGTGGATAATTTGAGACCGTATGTTATCCTCAGGATGGTTTAAGGACGGGTCGGTCTATGCATAGTGAAGCCACCTGCTGGCGGCGAATGAGTGGAGTTGAGTCAGCTGACTGACTCAGTAACCTGAGTAGGTTGACTCCACGACAGTAGTTAAGTCACACAGTGGGTGAGGGGGAGGGGAACTTGAAGGGGTCAATTGGCAGGCCTAGCGGTGCAGCGCATAACCAAAATAATCAAAGTGGGTGCAGTTGAATCACAAGGCTTCTTATCAACACTGCATCTGTAACCTTCTAACGGCGGCGACAGTGACTGATAGCTTTACTACTGCTTCACTAGATTGTACACATGGCTCGTTGTCTCACTTCATTGGCCCAGCTGAGTTAGGCTGACGTCATGACGTATGAAAGTTATACACTGTTGGCTGTCGCTTAGCTAGAATTAAGTTTATTCTTGTGTTTAATCCTAAATTTTAAATCAGCGATGGCGCATAAGTTTGTCGTGTGGGCGTACATTAATAGAACGAACACCACAAAAGCAACATGCAAACTCTGCCTTAACCTTTTGACACCCACTGGTGTTATATGGGTATAGCTATAAAGCATCCTCTGCCAGACCGGGTTAAGCCATAATTTGTAATTTTTGACATCTGGGCACTCTTGACGCTCAGCCCAGAGTGTCAGAGGTCTGGCAGAGGATGCTTTATAGATATACCCATATGGCAACAGTGGGCCTCAAAGGGTTAAGATCTGAGCATCAGTGTTGGTCAGACGTCTGGCCAAAACATCATCTGGAGACACGGCATATGGGTGGGTGGGATCGACCTGTCAGCATGACACGGGCCGTCCAGATGGAGTTAGTAGCTGGAGTAGCCCTGGACTGGACGGTAATTAATTCCCAATGGGTGAGGGGAGGGGAGGTGAGCGCGACCGCGGACTCCTTCACGGGCTGTCTCTTGAATGCCGTGTTAGTTTTGAGTACTCGACGAGTTTCCGTCAAGATTTGAAATTCTTGTATCGAGAAATAAAATTCTCGAAAATTAACATCCGTAATAACTTGCAACGGTGAAAGGCGAGTGTCGAGTATCGCAACTGAACCGTAGGCTCACACCTATCTGTCTGTCCACTGGTGTGCTTGGTTAAAAGATGGTATTATTGAGTGCGATGACTGCCTGACCTGCCATCACTCATAAGTGGGTCTCCTATAACAATGATGTTATGCATTTTTCTCCGAAACGTTGCTCTCCTATCTTGCAGTCGTTCACTGTCGGGTTACCGTAGCTTACTTGAGCTCTATATGATTGATACGATGGTCTCAGTTAGGCATCAGTGGTCACGTTAACACCGTCCTCCCCCGCCGTCTACAGCATGTCGCGATCGGTGGCCCATGACAAGGCCACTCGCCAGGAGTGGTCGCATTGACCTGGCGTGGGAGAGCGAGAGAGAGAGAGAGGAAGCCGCGGCGCCGCGGTGTGTGGTCCACTCACTCCACTGATGTAGGTCGCAGTAGGCTGTAGTTAGTGTGCGTGTGAACAAGGATATGGCTTGTTCCTTTGACATCTGCAGACCCGCTTCCGCAACTGCACCATGAGAGCAAGGTCTGAGCATCTAACCGGACCGCTGCTGATTTTGTATCCGGTCCAGCCCTTTAAGATCGATTAACCGCTTAACCGGCTAACCGTTAACAACCCTACCGATATACACACTTGGTGTCAAGACTCAGATGTTCCAAGCCCAAGACCAAGACTCATAAGTCCAAAAGCAAAAGCAAAACTCCAATCCATAACTGACTGGTTGAAAAAATCATTACACACACAGTACAGTCGTGTGCAGCCATTAAAATGATGATCTACTGATTCAAAATATAACTGGTCACCATTCAATGACTCAACAATCAACACACAACTGAGATTGGTAAACAAGGCTTTATGTCGACCGCGACCTACAAATGTTTGTCGTCATTTACTAACGCCAATTTATGACCAAAAAACGACCAAACAACCAAGACCAAGACCCAGATGTTCAAGATCGATACCAAGAATTCAAAAAGCGAGTCACAAGACATTGAGAGACCAAGATTCAAGTCTCAAGAACCACAAACTGTGTCGATGTCCAGTTTGAATATCCCGTTTGAATACCCATGTTCACAGTTGTAGTGGTCACCGTATCGACAGGGCGTGTGACAGGTTGGTGCAAGCTGAAGAACGATCTATCTGCTGCAGGCATCTGTTGATTATGTAGAAGAATGAGAACAAAACCTAAACTGATCTTATTGGATTGCCATCTCTTGTTTGGCCGATGCTATGATCATTTGTGATCGCATCGCCGATTGCCTATGATCACGGGTCTGGATCTGGATAGTAGTCGGCAGGGCCCCTGACTGAGGCATCACACCGACAGGCTGTGCAGTCATGGTGCAACGTGACTGGTCAAGCGGCTATTAAACAATGCTAAAGAGCCAGTTGACACGACGGACTGAGGCACAGAATTCCAGTCTTTCACTGTCCTGATACTGAAAGACTGTCTGCAATTCTCACTGTAAGATCTCACAGTAATCAGTTTCTGTTGGTTTGCATCGGTGCCGCGAGAAGGTCTGGAAGAAAAGATAATGTCAACAGAAGCTGCTGGTAGAGTTGTGCACGGGCCTAAATTTCCGGGCCCGGTCTGCCCTGGCCCACTCATATTATGGCCTGGCCCGTTAATTAAAGTTATCTGTAAAGCCCGGCCTGTTCAGGCCCGTTCAATAGCAGGCCTGGCCCATACCTGCGTCGTCATTACGATAATTGCAATGCATTACGCGAACTTAAAAACAGCCTAAGCCCTATATGCGTGATTCTATTTTCTGTTAGCTTGCGTATTATGTAGTATTGCATTTTTGTGTCTGTCACTAATTGTATCGACAGACTGACAGTGAATGATACGTTTACTGTTAAAGGAACTGTTGATTGTACTGTGGCCCACGCCAGAAATCACAATACATGTAACGTGAACGGTCCTCATTTTCAGGCCAGGCCCGGCCCGGCCCGGCCCGTTGACATTGCGGCCCAGCCCGGTCCAACCCGGCCTGGCCCGCTAATTAATATAAATTTCTATGCCCCGTCCCATGCTGCTGGTAAAGCCACTTGACCATTCAGAATCTTATACATAAAGGCTAGCCGTTGAACCTTATGTCTTTCTTCCAGAGATTCCAGTTGTAACTGTTGGAGTAAGGAAGTGGCACCGGTTATGTATGAATATGATGAAAGTATCCATCTTGCTTACTAGGTGACTTACCAGGTGCGGCCGCACCTGTTCCAGAGGATTCTCAGAACACGTGAGGCCATCGGGCCAGACGGACCAATCAGTCCATAAAGAAGCCCATCGAAATTGCCAATGAATCTCTTCTCATAATATTAAGACCATTCTTGAACACGTTGATACTAGCAGAGTCAATCACATGTTGTGGTAAACTGTTCCATCGATCGATGACTCGTTTCTTTTTTTCTTTTTTTGATTCTTTAGAACCTTGGCTGAGTGACCTCTAGTATTGTTGATGTGACTGAGTCTGAAATACCGGCAGAATGGAGTCAGTGACAGTCCTTTAATACATACAGAATACTTCCAGCAAATCAGCACGATGTCGTCTTTCTTCAAGTGTCCATAAACCCAACTGTGCAAGACGAGTGTGATATGGCAGCTGCTTCATTCCAGGAACCATGCGTGTGAATCTGTG
>Ga0056129_1000205_pt1 | contig 13275 bp, 12 predicted proteins | sample WorMetLIZISLAND1_FD_71118 | JGI IMG/M metagenome (GOLD analysis project Ga0056129, IMG submission 71118) | Marine gutless worms symbiont microbial communities from Max Planck institute for Marine Microbiology, Germany - Olavius loisae LIZARD... ...
CAAGCCAACACAGGGCATAACTACAGATGAACCAGTTTCACTGGCATATATGTGAATGGACGGGTGGGTGTTTAGGGTTACATACATCTGCAGTTAAAGAATTTGTCATAACAACTCGATATGATTGTCATAGGCATAATGTGAGCTAGAAGGCTTTGCCATCCGAGTTCACACAATTAATGTAACCAAAGAAAATTACAAAGAAACCATAAATTAAAACCAACAATTGTAGGAAACAAGATGGTAAGATCCGCCCACTAGCAAGAGAGTGATGCATCGTGACTATCAGCTGCGCCCTCTGGTGAATGTGACAGACAGACAGAGAGACAGACGCTGTCAGTGCCCCTTCCACTATGCAAGGCAGAGGCTCACATCTGTTGTTGGAGAGAGTCAGTAAAACATCATCCAAGCTGTGTGCTATGGATACATCAATGTCATGATTACAGTAGTTGTTCTGCCAGTTGCTAACGACAACACTATACACAAACTGACTGCAGAGAATACTTCACAGAACGACTAGACTAGACATGCTGCATGGCCTGCTAACACACAATCAATATACACAGCTGGAGCTCAATCATCATGACACAGTGTAATAACAAACACGATTCAATTGTCATAAGCAGCTCAACACATTACAACGTGATCTGCCCAGCCAATCTCTTCACACAGCCTTCTCAACCAATCACTTGACTGATATTGACAAAACTGAACATTACACAACAGAAAAACTAAATAAACATGAAAGGAAATTACTAACATATATACACAAATCTACAGCTCAAGCAGCTGAAGCCTGGTTCACGACAACTCTTATAGCATCTCATCAGGAAAGAGACGAGTCCCAATCTGCAGACCTGTGGCCCACATGGGTCCACAAAGCATCACCCATAGCTAAAACTTCGGAGCAGTTACAGAACAGAGGCGCCCCCTGTCAGCATTAACTCAGTAAACGGATAAAAATGATAAAAACACTACACAAGCATCAGACCCCACGGGTAAATACACACAATAATAACACATATATATGTGACATCTACATTAGAGGATATGTGAACTGGACCAATGGTCAATCAATCAGCCACACTGACAAACAACACATGATAACAACAATAATAACAACTGACAGCACACACTCACTCACATATCATGGAAAGCATTTTATTGCCAGGAAAACATCATGAATAATAGTCTACTTTGCTACTGGAAATATCAAGGAAACGCTCCACGTAAAAGGTCAAATGTTACAAACAGCAGTTGACAAAAATTAATAACAGCTAAACACACATCGAGCAGCAGATAAGATATGTTTGAAAGCGAAGCATGATAAACTGTAAACTTTGATAAAGTTTAGAGTTACATGTAAAGATGATAAACTTTGGTCCATTCATTAAAACAGCTTCAACAGGAAGCTCTCACACAACTCATACCACCACGACGGCTGTGAGATACTCCTCCATTTGGACAAAAGTATTCGTTCAGTTTTACACCACAAGATGACATAAGTCCGCATTTATGTCACATAATAGTCTAGTGCTCTGTAACAACATTGCATTGTCGTCAACAATGGCACGGATCAAACATGCTAAAAGCAAATGTTCCCAGCTTCAGATAAAGATATTGAGATGGCTTGCAGACAACAGTGTATTTGAAGGCTGTACCAATCATTCTGACCACACAGTGTAGCTAAGTTCAAATGTATGTGGGTCATGGAGGTCGTTTGAAGGTCATCATGATTAGGGATGCACAGGTAAACGGCCAATAATCGGTATCGGCCGATTACAATGCTGGTATCGGCCGATTGTTATTTACTATTTATTTACCGAAGATGGCATTGGATACTGAAATTATATTTTTTTAATTTGAACCGACGACACAAATTTTTGTTTTATAGTTATATATGCAAACTCGGCAAACATACTGGTAGCATTGTTTAGTTATGCAATGATCTGTTACATTATGCAAGTCTTTGGTGGTATTAAGGTAAGAATGTGAGGTTTATGTATTAATTGGTAATCGGCCGATAATTGGCCGACTGTTAGATGCCGATTATCGGCCGGCCGATAATCGGCCATTGCCTTATCGGTGCATCTCTAATCATGATGTTAGTGTAGTGACAAGAAGTGTCAATGAGCTTTATTTATCTCAAAACACAGACACAGCATTTCAAGAGAAATTCTGCTCAAAGCAACAGCAAGACATTCATAATCATCAGATCTCGATTACTTGATGAACAAGTGTTTGCACGCTGACCTTGAAATCACCACAGAAACCAGACACATCACTCACCGCACAACACAACTGCAGCTGAACTACAATCAACTGAGAACTGTCTTAACAACCGTCAGTGTCTCATCAAGGTGTGCAGAAGTTCATTAGTTACAAAAACACTTTTGCAAGACGCAAGAGATAACAACTGTTGAACTGATTAGAGCACAGTGATGACGGTTTGTCATTCAACCAGTGCTACTAGTGGCAACTGAGACCAGACCAGCTGCAGCCTTACATCTACTGAGAACTGACACTACACAGGGCAGTTGTCAGGAGATCAACTAGCTTCAGTGTTTGACTGCCACATTACACGACAGTGGCCAAGGTGGATGGCTGATAGATATGACCACCCATCACATGTCACATGTCCCAGGCAAGCCATCAACAGCTACTCTGCTAATGGTCTTCCTGCCATTTACACATCAACTAAGGTAACACACATTACACAGGAAGGTCGGTCTCATCGTTTGTCGATGGCATTGAAGAACCAGCCACTGAACCGTCTCAGTTGAGTGGCAGCCAACTGTGACTCCTCATGTAGTCTCGCGTTCTCCCGACGAAGACTCAACACTTCTTCCTCCAACAACTCACGCTCACGGTTCTCCTACACCAGACCACATCATCATCACCAGACCACGCCACCATCACCAGACCACAACACCATCAGCAGCTGTAGGACAAGACAGCAAACCACATGTCACTGACAAGACTGTATATGAAACAGAGATAGAATTAGTTCACAGGAAATGGAGAAGCAACGTCAATCTCGGCCAATTGGATTGGATTGTGCAGTGTTTTACGTGCCCCGCCAACACAGTATAGGTTATATGGGAGACGGTTTTTACAGGTCAAAAGAACCAACCAACAGTATCAAAGTACTGGTGCAGTTTTGTTGGCAAAAATGTTGACCTACTTTTGTAATGCGTTCGACTCACACCATTTAGCTCTCGTTTGACCCCGATTGACCCGTGTTTGACACACTTTCCTTATACAGCGTAAACGGTAAGAGGTGCTGTCTACAGCTGTGTTTATATACCCATCTGCAAAGATGGAAGTGAGTTGACAAATATTTGTATTTTGTGAATTTTTTTTTTATTTTTGGTACTAATCGACGAACACTTATGTTACAGGTAGTCAGCTGTTAATCAGCAAAACATATATCAACTTCTCACTCCCTCACAAACGACGAAGTTTAACCTTTTTACTGGAAACCCAATGTGGACTAATTGTAAAAATTTCATCCCAATCCACACATTGCACAAAAAACTCCAACAATCACATTATCTGTGTGTCTACTCCAGGTCACACAGTCAACTCAAGAGCTGCACTGACTGACAGCTAGCCCACACTACACACACATCACAGACCTGCACTGACAGACTGCTAGCCCATACCACACACATACAGATCACAGATGTCATGAATCAGTCAATAATAAACAGACTTGAATGAGTCGTTGTTCCAGCTCGGCCACTCTGAGCTGCAGAGATCTCTGTGTTGCTTCATCGTCTGTCATCGACACAGCAGCTGTCCTACAGCAAACAATCAATCATTGACGTTCACTACTGCTCCATGCCGGGACAGTACGTATCATGAGATCATTCTAAGTCAACACTCTACTCTGAGCTCATGTGATGCGTTAGTCACTGTAACAAGAAGCGAAAATGCCAAATACCCACTTTTCAATTCCCCACCGAAGAAGAAAAGGTGCAGTTTTTTTGGGTTTTTGTGAATATCTAGTTAGACAACACCACATAACAGTAGTCATGCCTGACACGAGCTGGCTGCTAACAGACTCACAGTTAACCCTTTGATGCCAGACCGCGTTAAGCCGTCATTTGTAATTTCTTGACCACACTGTTAAAAGACAGCTTCACCATGTGCAGATGCTATGTATGCAGTATAAGGGCTGTTTTTAACAGCCGTGATCTGTTCAACATAAATGAAACATGCAGCGGCTGCAACGTGTGACGGCTAATTATGCAATGGTGTCACCACGGCTACAAATAAACGAACATGATTGGCTGACGTACTCATGAGAGCTGGTGGGGCGTGGCGCAGCGTCTTCACTGGGGTCCATCATCGGTGACGAGCCAACACCGACATCAGCAGCTGTTGGCTCTTCAGCTGCAACCATAGCATTCAGTGCATCACATCAGCATGTCAACAGTCACTGAGACAAGACAACACACATCGATGAGTCCGTCCTTCTCAGCAGTGCATGTCTCTCGTATACACTGGTGATGAAGCGGTTCATTCAAGTCATAGAGCCCAGTGTGGTCACTGGTGTGTCTGTCAAACAGGTCGTGGTCACCTGTAGTAACTGCACCCAGCAGGCCTCTAGCAAGTCCTCACAAACCACCAAAGACTTATACATGGGTCAATGATTTTGGACCGACCACATAGGAACTCAATTTTAGGGGGCGACTTACACGTGGAGCAACTTATACGCGAGTATAAATGGTATACAATGCCATGATGCTCACCCAGGGTGCTATGGATCTCACCCAGGGTGCCACTACTCTCACCCAGGGTGCTATGGATCTCACCCCGGGTGCCACGGCTCTCACCCAGGGTGCCACGGCTCTCACCCAGGGTGCCATGGAGCTCACACAGTGTGCCATAAAGCTCACGTAGGCCCTGGCTCCATGCAACAGGACATAGAAAGGACTGTTTGTTAGACAGTTTGTTTGTGACTCAACTCACCTTCAAGCGTGCGGTTGGCAACATTGACAAGATTGATCCAGTCAATGCTACCAGACGACGCATCAGCGAGAACGATTGGCGGCAAACTGGACACAGCTGGTGCTCTGCTCACAGCCGATGGGTCAGCATGCAGCCGGTACATGGTCCCCGGAATATCAATCGCTGTCCGCGGCGACGACCTGTAGACGACAAATTCAGCACTGATACAACCAAAAGATTCATCACTATCAAAATATTATTATAAACTAGACAATCTCCTGGTACTGTTATGATACTGTAGTGACGTCCAGTGTCTGTCACATATTGTACATGACCTGTGATGTCAACAGACTCTGACAAACTGCATACAATAAACTACTGTGGGCATTTAAACATCTCCCTCAGCTCTTTCTCTCCACCACCTTGCCTCTACACTGAATGTTGTGGATAATACACATAAAAACAAGAACACTGATAACAAGGAGCCCAGCTATCACTGACAACCCACACAAGTGTCACATTGTCTATCTACAAACAGCGAGGCTACGTATGATCCATATTAAGCAGAGCATGATTCAGCAAGATCTGTGACCTTCCACTACAACAGAATGGTGGACTGAAGTGGAAGGAAATATTTGGAATCTGCATTCTGCACATCTCTCGAGTTGCCAGGCAGACTGGGACCAACGCATAATGTGGCATCTAGCATACATCTGCATCATACAATGTGTACGGTGCAGAATCAACGAGGTCGACAATAGTTATCACACTTCAGTTGAATACATCAGTAAATGGTCAAATGTCTACATCCTACCACACTGTAATTCCATATTGCCGATGCTTATGTTATTATCATGTTTAACTGTTTCTGCATAACATCATATACAGGTAAAATATATACAGAGGAGACAACTACAGTTGTTGTTTCATGTTTCATTAGTGCAACTTCACAAGTGAACTTTAACAAAACTAACGACAAACTAACACGATAAGTACAACAGCAATCCACCAACACACGAAGAGATTCAGTCATTCCAGTTCCAGTTCCAGTTCTAGTGAAGCTGGTGTACCTATGGTTGTGCTGACGTGCTGCTGACGTGCTAGTGAGGTTTACACTCGATGACGTCTGAAGATCATCCGCTTCATTGTAACAATCGCCCGACCTCACGACATGCTTTACAGCAATGCCATTGGACAGTTATTTATAGTCGCAATATGTCATACCATGATCGCAAACACTGAACCATCATCATTGGCTGAAAGTGGGTCATGTGACTGACAATATAAACTTGTCAATTGTATAATGTTAATATTCCCGGGAAATATGAATGATACTGATTTCTGATTGGCTGAAGTTCACACGGCCCATAAGCCTACGTCACAAAATGTCAGCCTGACAGTACTGTACAAGACACAGCTTACCTGTACCTGTCTGCATCTGATGGCATACAACATCTGGAGTTTCATGGTCACAATAGTGTGATGTCATTCATACTGTATGTGGTTCCTACTGCCTACTACTGTTAGTGGCACAACTGACTGTTGACATTGAAACTGTGACAATGGCAGTCTGTTCAACCGTTGTGTTCTAGTAATACTTGACATCAACGCCCTGGCCTCCCCGATCTCATGTGATTCAACATCACATCAGGGCTGAATGGTCAAAGGAACATGGCCGCGGTCATTCCAGCAAGTGTCACAATGGACCTCTGCTGCATGTGTGCCTCAATGAATGAATGTACAATTCATCAGTAACTAAACAGACTGTGAGATGGTGTGCTTGTAGCAAACACCGCATTTAGTTCAGTACACTTTAACATCTCGCTTGACACACTACAATCATTTCTTCCCAGCCAATCTCTTGACTGGTGCCAATCACTCAGCCTTCTCAACCAATCACTTGACTGATATTGACAAAACTGAACAGAACTACAGCCAAACAACACAAAAAACCTTAACAACCTTGCAATATAAATACTGAAATATGCATGAAACTAAAGCCCGGTTTAGAGGCCTTTTATGTCATCTGGACAGGATGAATGAGATCTGCCAGGACCCAGAAACTAACCTTCTCTGAGAAGGTACGATGAAGTTCATAGTCTGAAATGTCGGGATCAAGAAGACGACTCAAGTCCTGTTGTAAAGTGCTTGAAGGTGACGAGGTTGACACAGGCTGCTTCACAGGCTGATGAAATGTGGCTGATCGCAGACGAGGACTGTGTACGTCATTAACACATCAACACAGACAGACAGACATATAGACACAGGTCACTGAGGCCCATGTCAGACATACAACAAAGTTGTTGCTCAACAAAGTTGCCATCAACAAACAAACATGGCTTCTAGTGACACAGACGATGACATAACTATCAGTAGTGCTTTGTTAATCGCTTCAACGCTCTATCAGAGGCGTCAGGTGAATGTTAGAAAGCATAAGAGAAATTCATGGGCACGTAAACAAACAATTGACCAATCACAGCTTGGCGACAGAGCGAGAAATTGCCGAAGAACAGAAATGGTTTGCATCTAGCAATTTAGTTGGTCGACTCGTCAAAAGTAGCGCAACTCGTCATGGCAGATAGAAAACTCTGTGAAGCAACGAAGTTGTGTGTATAACATGGGCCTTACTGTCCACTGTGGAACTGACAGAGTACAGTAGGAAACATGGAATTCACTCAACATCTGACATCATCTTACAATGACTTACAAGGCTACACAGGATTAGTTAATGTAATCACAGATGTAGCAGCTCCACAGAGGTTGAAGAACTTTCCCATCACTTCTAGATCTTTGTGTTTATTAGAGACGTTTGTTGTGAACTCATCACACACGACAATGACATCATCAATTAGTCATTACTGCCTGTTGGCATCAGTTTTTAGTGGTATATTTTCATCGTCCCAAACAATTAACAGATCTGTAGTAGGAGTGATTAGAGACCTGTGTGTCGTGTTGCTGAAGCTGGATGCTGTGGTTGCTGTGTTGTGCAGCACGTCCAGTCTTGATATGTCATGATGTGATCTGTGTTGATGCAGTGCACCGTGTCGACTGGTGTCGTCCAGTGGCATTGCCAGCCGATTGCACTGACCGACACCGACGGCAAAATCATCTACAAACAACAAGATGCACAAAGAATGGTAGACTGAGAAAGATGATGACGACAACTGAATATCGACACAGGACAGAGATACCAGACGTTGTGAGATGCTATGAAACAGTTGTCAATGGATGACAAGAGATTCACATTGATGTGTCCTGACGTTTTCCAGATATTACTACCATTTTAGAACGAAGTATATTTGTAGATTTTGGCCATCTACAACTTCAAAATAGCCACAATAGCCTTTAAAGATCACATAAGGTCATTGGACAGCACGTGGTTTATAAAGGACATACAGTACAATTTTGAAACAGTCGACCACTATAACTTCCACCTCTCCACACTTTTTCTGAGATACAGCGACTTATTGGCCAAAAATCATGCAACGCTCATCCCTTCCTGTATTAAAGGTCCCCACTTGAGGAGGGGTGACCCATCTGAATTTTGTAACAGGTGCAGGTGACTGAGAAAATATCAGGTGGTGAAAGAGTTTCAAATTGTCAATGATACAATACTGGAGTGTCACAAGAGGACAGAGTGAATTGTTATATCAACAGTCACGAATGAATGTGCATGTCTGATAGTAGTATATAAATAATCAAATAAGCAATCATTGAATCATTGCGCAGGCTAAACTAGGTGACTGCCTAGAGACACTGCATCACTCACCGCAAACAGCCACATCAAACGCTGGTCGTCTACCAGATCTCTCATCACGTCCACTATCCTCCATATCCCCTCCACCACGCCGGTCAGCAGCGTGCCTCGGGCGCTGAGCGTAGACCCGGCCTGATGACGTCACTGTGATGAGGTCAGCCTGGACCGGTGCAGCAGGCGTCAGGTGAACTGAGTGATTCAGATTGTCAGTCGTCGCTCGTGATGATCCAGATGTCGAGGAAGACTTGAGGCTGCCGGACTGGAACAGAGTCCTTGGCACTTCCACCTACAACATTACTGGTGAGATATGGCCATTTGAATTTTTCCAAGATGGCGGCCAGCCGTCATCTTGGATTTGATCAAACCGAAAATAGCGCCATTATTTCCACTGATCCTGAAAACCCACCCTAGAACCAAACATTAAGTGGATCAGATGACCCGTCGCTGAGATATCTCCATTCAAAAGTTTTCAATTGAGAGGTCATTGGTCGGTCGTCAATATATACTTAGTTACACCGATCTCACTCTCTGCTATGCTGTGATCATAGCACACTAGGAGTAAAAATACCTTGTTTTCCACACCAGCCCTTGTTTGACGCCCCGGCTCGGAAACCCGTCAGAATTTCTGAACGAAACTTACCCCGCGAAACTAGAGGGATGGGGTACCATATGATGAAGATTGCAAAACCCTATCTTCAACTGTTTTTAACTGATCCACCCATGTGACAGACGGACAAACAGAGAGACGGATCGATAGCACCAGGCTAAGCATACATGCTGCTGCACGCTACAGATGTGACATCACACTGTCGCGTGCAACCACAACTGGACAGACATTGTGACTGTGTTGGACTGACCTTGTCTGATGAAGCACTGTATGCTGGATAATATGTCAACTGGCGGCCATGCTGGTTTCCTACAATCAACGATCCACAAAGGATTGTTTAGCCATCAATACTGTTCTACTTCCATTAAGTCTGTCACTTCTTACTCCACACAACTACAGTACTACTACTAGAACAGTGAGTAATGCAGAGGTATAACTGTGCCATCATCCACTAGCAAACTGTGTCTGTACCAACTGCAATGCAACCTGACACCCCTGGCTACGGCTCAGTCCACCTCTCTACCGTACCAGCATGCCACATGCCACTCCACCAATCAGATGTCCACATATAATAATGCTGATCAGAGTTGACTAAAGTCAACACTAGCTAACTAGCTAACTGACTGTGCATACAGATTCGCTGCTACTGCTCAACCCTGGGGTTATCAGTCATATTAGCAACACACACCCTGAGCATCAGAGTGCCCGGATGTCAAAAATACAAATTACAAATGACGGCTTGACCTGGTCTGGCACAGGATGCTTTACAGTTGTACTCATATGGCAACAGTGTCAAAACAACATTAGGTGACACATGAAATACAGAGAAACAGAGGCAGACAGAGAGACAGACAGAGAGACAGACCATCTACATCAGGCTTGTCGGGTGAGTCACGATGATGCTGTAGTTCACTTCTAGACCGCTGCAGATCAGCTGAGTGCCACGGTCGATCATCATCCTCTGATAACTCCTTCACCGTCTGACGTCTCAACGAGCTCGGTGTTGTCTCCAGCGGCAAAGACCGCGACACGGCGACCGCGTTCACCGCCAGTCTACAGACATGACTTGAGTTGTTGAAGAAATGGGATTCATAACTGTTGCACTCAGTAAACATCAACTATTTCCCACTGAATCATATATTGTGTTTCATGCACTTATCACAAACAAAGTCAGAGGATACTGTGATCATTTCATTCCTTCATTTATTTGTTCGTTTGTGCCATAAAATATGTAAAATAATTGTGGACGGATTTCAATGAATTTTTCAAGGTAATTTTATATTGGGCCCACTGAAAATAATTAAATTTTGAGCCCCCAACTCTTCTGTGAAGGGGTGACCAAAGAGACAATATTTTTGATCTACGATTCAACCTGTTAAAGCAAAGCAACCAAATTCAACATAATAAGATGTCAGGTGCACAGGAAGGTACCAAGGAGCTCAAACCCACCATATACCCTAACAGGTGGACTCCCAGAGCCTCAGATTTTTAAAATCTCAATCGCCACGCTCCAATCATTGTAGCTACAGACACTAAATTTGGAATGGTAACCTGCAATGACCAGGCAAAGAATTTTAGGGGTGGAACACCCCACCCTCATGCAAGGACCATGATATCCAAGAACCATAATTATTAAAACGTCCTATTCCCATGTAAGAGCCGTTGAGTTTGACATGCTGACTTATTGATAAGTGGTCAGACCATCAATACATGAACACCACGCCACCTCCACCCACAAGGGGCAGGGCACCACAGCCCAGATTTTGTGACACGATATATTTATAATCCAACTGTTCACTGGAGTTATGTGTTACCGGTACTTGTCAGGTTGATTCACTGCTTTAAGGTGTCAGCCACCCATGCCTATCCAATTGGGGCTATTGTTGGTAATACGCCGTTCTAGTCTATTACTGTTCCTGTTTCTGTACAGCACAAGTTTCAGTGACCAATCACAATAGAGGATTCTATCTTCCTCTGTACACACCTCATCATGATTACACTCACCGTCGACTGTCAAAATGAGGTGGTATGACCGTCATGACAAGAGACAGTGATGATCGCAGCATGTCCGTCAACTGATCGTGTGACATCGTGACTACGTCAGAGCCACAAACCTTCACCAGTCGACTGAACGGCTTCAGACCCGCCGTGTCAGCCACGCCACGTGGCTCTACGTCGGTCACAACAGCGTCACGACTCACGTGAAAACCAAGATGAGACGCACCGCTACGAGACATTGTCATCTCCATTGTCTGTACACAGTATCAACTGGTCAAACTATCAGACTAAGTTGAGTTCAGTAGGTAGGGCCTAGCATCCCATTCAACACATTATTAGTAATTTTCGAGACAATCTTTCCAGCCAATCTCTCGTGACTGGTGCAAAACACTCAGCCTTCTCAACCAATCACTTGAATGATATTGACAAAACTGAACTTAACTACAGCCAATCAACACAAAAACCTAAACAACCATTTATGAGAACTACTGACATATGTACAAACTACAGCAAAAAAACTAAAGCATGGATTAGGGAAGTTTAATGCCCGGCCCATGAGGTTGAGAAACATATCAAGCCTATTCACAGCTTCCAGGCCCTGCACTGGGCTTCAATTTATCAATCCGTGACCACACTGTGTCTTATGACCAAATCAAAGTAGACGTCAGTTAATGTTATTCTCCTTCAGTTCACATGAAAGGTCAACATCATGTTTGTAAAAATGATTCACCAGAAAGCACTTTAAGTAGAATTTATTAGCAGTAATTAGCTATTAAGTTGTAAATTACTAATTAAAATAGTACTACTACTAAGTGAAGAAGGTGGGTGGATTGTTCTTAGAATCAAACTAACAGAACTTAATTCATCTGAGAACTGAGTCAGAGAGGTAGTAACGCCAACAAGCACTGAAAACAGCAGCAGCATCACCTTGGAGCCAGCGGTGACCACCTCCAACCGGTGAATAATCTCCTCAATCTCATCAACATCGACCAGCCTTGATGTATACAACTCAATGTATTCTCCATGGCCGTAGTAGACCCGCATCCTGACCAATTCAATAGCAGTATCTAACATAGTACGTGCTATGTGCTATAAATAAGCAGAAATAAATACAAAGACTGAGCAGTGACCAACTAGAACAGCAGGGTTGAACTGAGCAGAACACGGCAGCACTACAGTGTAAGTCCAAAAAATCCTCCCTGCGGTTTTCTGACATTTTTTCTCAAACTGATGGGAATTTTTAATCAATTTTTACAAACCTATTGTACGATCATTTCTACACTAGATTACAAATTTTTTATTTAATTATCTCCAACTTTGACGAAGTTATGCCATACTAAGTGCGACCACCTAGCGAATTTTTACATTTCACTAGAACTTTAACTTCTGAGTTTGCTTACTAAGCAAATGACGTCACTGTTGACGTTATGTCATATCCAACATGTTTGTTGACATTGTAAAAGCGTTTATTTTATAGTGACTTGCCACGGACAATGATAAACAAAGCCATCAACGACTTACGTAAACGTCTGAACGCATGCAATTCAGCCGATGATGGACATTTTGAGCATATCGTGTGAACTGGCTAGTCGCGCTTAATATGGCATAACTTCGTCAAAATCGGGGATAACTGAATAAAAATTTGTAATCTAGCGTAGATAGAAACGCATAATAAGTGTGTAAAAAATCAATTAAAAATACTCAACATTTGTGAAAAAATGAAAAATGTCCGGTCCCCTCGGGGGGGGGGGGTTGACTCACACTGTACATACATGCCAACTGCTACAAGCCATAGATAAGGGGGAGTGAGTGAGTGAGCAGTGTTTTACGTCCCCACCAACACAGTATAGGTTATACGGGAGACGGTTTTACAGGTCAAAAGACCCAACCAACAGTATCAAAGTACTGAAGGAAGATCTACAAAAGACAAAGAAAACAACGAAAACAACTAAATACA
>Ga0056129_1000206_pt1 | contig 13271 bp, 7 predicted proteins | sample WorMetLIZISLAND1_FD_71118 | JGI IMG/M metagenome (GOLD analysis project Ga0056129, IMG submission 71118) | Marine gutless worms symbiont microbial communities from Max Planck institute for Marine Microbiology, Germany - Olavius loisae LIZARD... ...
ACTCTCTGATCATTGTATCTTCTACTATTGTAATCTGTGACAAAGTTTTGCATTGATTTTCCTGAAGTTAGGAATGGATTTGTCCTCAGTCTTATTGCAATGTATTTGACTGGATTTTAATGTCCTTTCAGAATTGCTTCCTTTAGCATCACCAAAACTGTTAAAGATATTTAAGAAATTTGGTGTCTTAGCAGTGGTTTTTGGTGTTCTTTATGCTGCTGCCAATTTAATGTCTTGCAAGCGCAGGCATCCCCATCAGGTTATGTGAGGCTATGAGCAGACGTTAATATATGATAGTTCTGTCTAGTTTTTACATAGTTCTGTCTAGTTTTTACAATGTTGCTGTGACACAAATTAATAAATTGCATACTCGCAGGACGTGAAAACTGATTGGCTTGATTCACGTGACACGTTTTGTGATTTCTGGCTGATACTAGGCAAATAATTGGTAATCAGTTTGAAGTCATTTGTGAGTGAGCCAATATTAACTGGCGATGTTGTGTGACAGACGGCAGAGGAGAGTGACGGACAGACGGTCGAGCCAGGTGCCCTCATCATTGGCTGTCACATGCTCAACAGTGTGTCTAACAATGATGTCAAGTGTGCTGTCTCCCTTGCTCCTCTGATGGACCTTGTCGACATTATGAAGGCGAGCAATTGATACGTGCTATTTTCATCCTACTGCATTCAGTCTTCTGTTTTGTTAATTACACATACAGACCTTGCTGCTGTCTCGATCTGAATATTCTTTTGAAATATAAAAAATGCTGGCAATACAGTAGCAACAGTTGACATTTCGGTGTTATGCTGCGTGCTGTTATCAACATTTTTAGCCGACCGTACTAAGTACGGTCGCGCTTATGCTACAATGTTGCCTCTGTCGTCTGTATGGAATGTATTGTTGCTAAACGGTGCGTCCTAGAGCAAAAGTTACTATTGAGAGCCTATAGGAAGTCATATATGAGAAATTGATCGGTACCAAAATGAATGACCTTGACCTTTGTTTAGAGGTCGTATCAAGGTCACGTCAACCATTGCATTACATATGATGTTGAATAGCTCGGAAACTGTTAGAGGTAGAGGCTTGATTCCAAAGGACCACCAATAGGAAATGGCATATGGGGTATCAAATGGCCACGTGGCCGATGACGTCACGTCTCGCTGAAAGGTCAAACTCGTGACCTTAATTCGCTTAGAGTGCACTATCTCGAAATAGCTGGAGATGCTGTTTAGAAACAGTCGCTAATTACTACCTAGTCTGCTGTGAGGCAGTACGGTTAGCTATCCTAGCAACAGCTTGGCTTCTTGTTAATTTTTTGTTTTCAGTGTGCCACTGTGCCGTTAACTAGTGTGATAAATTTAGTAGTTAGTAGTCACAGACCTAGTAGTGGTAATGCCAGTAGCTGTGGTTGTCATAGTGGCGATAGTGAATGTGAAAGAGGAAGTGAAGGAATATTTTTTCTGCAGATAGCATTTGTAAATAGAACTAATTCACAACTGCGTGCAGTGTACATATTCCCTGCTAAGACAGTTGAGTCTCGTCACAGTGTTTCGGAATGTTGTTCAGTTATGTTGGTGTCACTGTGTAGGTGGTCAAAGAGGGCAGCAGCTGCATCGTTGCCGTCGGTGCGCTGTTGACGAGAAGAACTGTTGGCATTTTACATGTCCTTTGTTGCTGTTTTTCCCAGGTGTGTTGACGTCACAAATGCCATACGTATTGAATGATGTTTATGACGTGAAACCTATCTTTACCTTTGTGCCTTTGCGTGTAATTTATTTTTGCTGTTGTCAGTTCTGGCGATTTTGCCATCTTTCTTCCTTTCTTGGTGCTAACTCGTCAACATTGTTTTGAGTTTGACGTCAATCACACAAGTTTGATAGTAAATTGTACATCATCGCTGAATGACACTCATCTGATTATGTGTGGTAATACTTCAGCATCTACAGTCGGTCCAGAATGCCACTGCCTGACAAGTCATGGGAACGCAGCGACACAAGCACATCACTTAGAGACCTCCACTGGCTGTCAGTACGACTACGCGTCCACTTTAAGCTAGCCTTGCTAGTTCATAATCAGTCAATCAAACAATTTTTAGGTGGCCTAAGTAGCGGAACTACTGCTAGGACAGTCAGTTGAGGCCCAGCAAGTAGTCAGGAAAACGACTGACTGAACAGGTGTGTCTTGAGGAGACGACGAAATGTGGTCAGTGATTCTGCTGATGTCACGTCTTCCGGAAGGTCATTCCATGTCTACGGACCGGCGATCAGAAAAGCTCAGCTACCAACAGAGTTCGACAGTCTTCTGATAGGCACTGCCAGGTGATTGTTGCAGACAGAATGCAGCAATTGTCGACTGGGTACGTCGGCGTCGGCGACACGTGTAAAAGGGCCGAGGTACCCCGGCGCAAGTCTGTGGATGACTTTATGTCAATACGACGATCTTGAACTCGATTCTCTCCGGGACGCACAGCCGTAAATCTCTCTACATGGTTTGACGTCGACATACCTGAGTCAAGATTGTCGGCTTGTGTCATACGACACGTTTCACCATTGTAATTGTTCAGCCGAGATGAACAACTGCAGAGTTCCAAGAACTCAGACTTCGTTTGGAAGTGAGAGTTTCTCTGTCGCCAGTCAACGACTTTGAAACAGTTTACTGGCTTCCTTGCATCGTTGTGACATTGAACTGGGTGAATCCAAACGACTGCTGAATGCCTGCTTGTTTAGGGTTGCAGATATGAATGTGCACTGAGCAGTGGTGTATTGCTATGAACAGAGGTGGGTATACACTAGAAACGAGGCGCTGGTATATCACCATATACGCCCTTTTATTATGACAAATGAGGTAAGTATATGCGGTCAAAAAACACCAGAGGTTGGTATACGGTTTATATATATCCAACCCCCTCCCCCAATACACCCCTGACACTGAGGACTTTTGTTCATAACGTGCCGTGAATAAATCTGACTTGCTGGTATGTATGCTGTGCATACAGGTGCTGGTCTACAAAGACAGCAGTTTGCCGATGCTGTTCTTGTGCGCCGTGAATTTCCGGCGACGTCTGTCGAGTTTGATACAACTCCTCACCGTCGTTGGTCGTCATCTGTCTGACACTGAGTCTAAACATGAGCTTCTGTCCTTTGTGCCACTGTCCTGCCTCTGCGGTACTTTGACATTCATGCTTCGACGACTGTCAGACTTACAATGGGGTCTAAGTAAGTCAGTAAGTGCGAGTGTTTCTAAGGTGCAGTTAACACAGGTCGCAGTGCGCTGTGGCCCTACTACCCAAATAGAAATATCTTAAGTGACCGCCTAAACTGACCATAGGAGAAGTCAGGTTGTCTTATGTAAGACGGGAAACTGTTCCGAGGTGCTGCCGCAGCGAATGTTCTGTCGAATGTTGCCGGCATACGTCACAGTGAACGCTGAACCGTTGTAGGAGTTCCACTGATGACAGTGACGATATTATTTTACAGTTCAAAGAAAAGGTTCATTAGTTTCAGAGTATACAGCCATCATGCATCCACATATGACACTTTTAGGTAGTCAAAAATAGCATGTATATAGCAACTGAAATATTGCGTATGATTTCCACATATTGGCCAGAGGTTGTTAAGGATTTAGATACGAGTACACTTAGTTTGCTTTTTTCAGTATATGCCATGTAGTTGTAAGTTTTATCCAACGCTGTTCTACTGTTTGAAAAGAAATTAGTTCATTATCTGGTGCTTTGTTTACATGGCTTCTTGTCTTGTCAACTAAAGCTAAGCTATTTATTGTAACATATTCGGCTGTGTATGCTGTGTACAGACTCTGAGTTCTATGCATCTCTACAGACACTTAACGACGACTATCTGAAACTGCGGATACATCGTTTTCACTGCATAGTTAAACAGTCGATCAACACGTGACAAACAGTGAACTGACATATTTTATAGGTTTTAATTTAACTTTGTTATGGCTGCAAGTGTTAATGAGTAATTATTTGATTAGCTGTTTAAAATTTTGCTGATTATTTGTATTTAATCAAGTAATTTTCACTTAATTGTTCATGATGCTAAAACGTGTGAGAATGAGAGCATTGGAGTGAAACTTGTGCCGACAATTCCAGATTTGTTCATCTGGTGTTTAACTTTGTTTTGGTGAAAAAAATTTATTGCAAATTTACTAACACATACACTGCAAGTTAACACAACAATAATGGTTACAGAATTTACAAATTAACCGGTTATGTTTGATTTAATGCTACATACAAAATCGATTATAATACCAGACCTAAGAGTCAGCACTCAGCAGTGTTCACTACAATACATAACAAAGCGTGAAAAACAAAACAAACAAACGAATGGTAACCACTCAATAACACCAAACATGTCCCAATGCAGTTTACATACAAACAATGCGGAATGATATGATGATATGATATTTGTCTGAGTGATAAGCGCATGAAACTGCTTACATCAGTAAAATGATGAGACAGTAGGCCTATAAGGCACTAGCAGCAGAAAACCTGTAGTGTGTGTCCAGCCGAAGCTTAGAAAGCATCAGCTAAGCTGCACAAAAAATAACATCAGATAGGGTGGGGATGTGAACAAGGGGGTGTGAATGGGAATAAAAAGTTGTCCCGTGCAACACTCTAACTGAAGCATATTTCACCTCAAAGACAAAGTAACCTGCTCTGAATCTGTTACGTCTTTCAAACTGGATATCTTGTCCAATGGTATACATACCCTTTCATATGCTATTCCTAACCAGCTGGTTGTTGAGTACTGATCAGATACTTGTCGTAAGTGTCTGTGTAATCTGCTGCTAGATCTGATTAATTAGTTATGATTGGGAAGCAGAGATATCAGGAACCGGGAGTAGAAGCAGAGTTGAAATGTCCATCTTTCAAAAATGATGTGGGCACAAAACACTCCGCTTCCGCCTATAACATGTTAATGTAGCTCAGCTTCACGGCAACAAGTTGGGCTTTTTGAAGTAATTCTGATCATAGAAAGACGGACATATGATCTTAGTGAGGTGAGCCGAGAACATAATGTCATTGACAGACACGCTTAAAATAGCAGCAAGCATCGTGATCGCGACAGCACAACAACAGAACGGTGCCTAGTTAACGCCAGTGACACACAATACATGTCTGTGACGCAATACAATACACCGCAGTAAACTTCTAAGCACAATGTACGAAATTTTATTGCCGGAAGGAAATATAACATGGAGCAGAGCAGATACCATAACGGCCTAGAACAGTGAACAGTGTTTGAATTGTAAAAATACCACTGAAACCGAGGCGCGTGATTCCAGCGTGTTGGGGACTCCTATGACTTCTGTAAGTTGATGTTTGGGGTTGGATAACTGATAGTTCGGGCCTGATAGTTCAGCCGTGTACAGCTGCTGTCTGACAGTTCAGACACTGCTATTAGAAAGGCTCGAGGTGGGATGGGAGCTGTGGTTACTGAGCACGTGCGTCGGCCCTTTGTCGCTGATCCATCTTCATCCTGTTGTTGCTGAAGCTGCCACCGCCACCGCTGTTGTCGACACTCTGCCACTTCAGTTTGTGAAGTTTCTCGCCATCAGCTGCCGATCTGTCTCTTCCGTCTTCATTAACTCGTGACGGTTGTCGCTGCGACATACCAGTTTCCGGAATGGATCGACCACGGCCAGTGCGACTCTCACCGCCTTCCGGAATGTTAGTTCTGCTTTCGTTCAACGACGGTTTCTGACCTTCTCCCGACACTGACGTTCTACCCTGGTCCTGGTCTGAACGCTCCGGAATACGAGTTTCTCTCCTACGGCCGATGTTATCGTAGAACAATTTCGATCTGTCGTATGCGTTCGAAGCATTGGACCTTCCCTCTGCGCTCCAGAACAGCTTCTTCGGCTGCCCGACAGTTGACGTTTTCTCTCCTTGTTCCAGTGTGGATGGTTTGCTAGGTTCAAGTGTCGTCAGACGTCTCAGCTGCCTCAGTCTGAAGTCGTCCTGTGGTGCGGCTGACTGTCGTGAAATGTCTGACTCCTGCTTATGCTGCTGGTCTGACTTGGGTCGTGAAATGTCGGCGTCGCGTTGCTGTTGGTACGGCTCTGTCACAGGTTGTGAAATATCTGTTTTGCGCTGCTGTTGCTGGTTCGTCTCTGTCTGGGGTTGCTGGGGCTGCTCCATCTGTGTGCGACGCCGCTCGAGCTGTTGCAGTCTCCACTCTCTCACCTTGGCCGCGTACTCAGCTTTGCGCTGTTCCTGGCGCTCCAGCTGCTTTCTGCGCAGCTCCTCGATCGCCTCCGCCTGTTTCCTCCTTCTTTCGAGGTCTTCTTGCGACGTCGTCTGAACTCACACATGATCAATTCGTTTTACACTCTGTCAGATGGGGAACATTCTTGTCGCTAGATATCCTTCAGAGAAGATCCTTCTAAACGTTTGTTAAGCAAAGAAATCTGGCAAATTAAGCAAATAGTAATTACCATCTCATCTGCGCATTACTCTCTTAGTTCTGTTCTAATTTGTGTTTTAACTGTTTTTAAACTTTCTTAGTGTATAGTCTCTGCTGTTCATTTATGTAAGAGGACGCTAAGCCCACGATGATTACTGATTACTAATTTAATTTTCTGTCATTTGTTATGTGCATCGACGTGGGTACGAGCTGAATCATATCGATACAGTTTTTCGTTTTTCAGTCTTTTATTAAAGACAGTGATGATGATGATGATGACGTTTAATCGCTCTGAGCTGCTCCTACTTTAGCTCTCCTTAGCTCACAACGTCACACAGAGATTCAAGACAGCAGGTTTTACTCCAGACATTTTGCCATCGCTAAAACAACACTTACTGGCCTCCCAGTAAGTTGCATGTCTAGCAAAGGAAAGGATATATAGCCTAGCCATTATTTTCGCAGACGGGTGTAATTAGTAATCCACTGTCATCATGGGTGTGGGGGGACATGTCCCCTTCGAAATTGCCACGCTGAATTTTTTTGTCTGAACAGTATAGAATTTGTGACAGTCAATCAAATTTTCAGCATATTTTTCGTGTTTTGGAGACTTCCCCAAACACCATCGGGGGCTCTGTACCCCGCTGTCTGTACCCCGACGGAACCCACTCTTTTGTCCCCTCCGAAACAAATTCCTGGCTACGCCCCTGATTGTCATTGTCTGAAATGTTAATTGCAAATATCGGTTAACTATGCTACTATAATGCTATTATGAGCTATGTAGCGAGACAAAATGCATATTCAGTGTGTGGTGAGCCGGCTAGGCCTACCTGCTGAGCGTCAGCTCCGCCTTCGATCTCAGTCGTGGCCAGCTCTGGCCAGGTGAACTGATCGTCTTGCAGCAAGGCAGCCAGCTTCTCGTTGAAGATGCGATGAAACGTCTTGAGCATCGCTTTGGTCGTCGACAGCATCTTCAGCTGTGTCGCCTTGCGCTTGCGTTCGGTCGCCTGAACGCGCTGCTCCAGCAGCTCCAGGTCTTTGACAGGGAACGGCGCTGCATACAGACACAACGATCACTTCAATCAATCAAGACGTTTTTAACCCTTTGACGCCCACTGTTGCCACACTGGTACAGTTATAATAAGCATCCTATGCCAGACCGGGTTAAGCCGTCATTTATAATTTTTGACATCCGGGCACTGTGACGCTCAGGGCTGAGCGTCAGAGTGCCCGGATGTCAAAAATTACAAATGACGGCTTAACCCGGTCTGGCCCAGGATGCTTTATAGCTGTACCCATATGGCAACATTGGACGTCAAAGGGTTAAGGTGGCCTAAGTAACAAGCAGCTACCACAAGGACCACACAGAGAAACAGTTAATTTATAAGACTAGGCCAGGATATGAAAGTCGAAACAAATACAGTTTTCACTGTACTCTACTCTTATACTATATGCTGTGTATATGTATATGTATATCTCTGCAAAAACTTATACTAAATTTACCGTTAATATGATTGATTAATTTATGAAGTTATTTTCCTATTTTTATTAGCGTGTTTTAAGCCTACCAGTTAGTCAGTAGTGAGTAGTTGATCCTGTTGATAAAACCTGATTGATAGTATAGTTCAATCTGTAATCTTATTTTCACCATCTGTTACATGGTGCTGAAACACTCAGCCCTGAGCGTTAGAGTGCCCGGATGTCAAAAATTACAAATGACGGCTTAATTCGATCTGGCATAGGATGCTTTATAGCTGTACCCATATGGCAACGGTGGGCGTCAAAGGGTTAAAAAGAACTGTGCATTCCGGTTGCACAGAGACAATAAAGATTCGTACGGTCAGCCCTCAGCAACAAATTCAATTATTTTTACCTTCCGTCAAACTGTCAACCTATAAAGCACATTCATTCGCTGTTTCTGGAGGACCATCTGTTTGGAACAGTCTGCCAGTTGCCTGACTGTGTTACCGAATCTAAGCTTAGTGCTGATATTTTTAAATGCCACCCAAAAACCTTTATTTTTGCACAGTATTGCCAACGACGCTGCAGCGCATTAGAAACTTGGTGCAAATGAACTACATAAATTGACTGATTCTGCAGGAAAAACGTACTCCACTGCTCGAGGCAATCACTAGTCTTTCAATGTACAACAACAGCTTTGAAAGAGACAGACAGAGAGAGAGAGAACGTGCGACTTACTGACGCTGAGAAACTTGCAGACTTCGTTGATAGTCTCGCTCGGCTTAGCGATGTAGTCTTCATAGCGTATTACCATTACTTGTTCACGAGGGAAGACACGCAGCCAGTCGGACAGGAACGGGTAATACATGCCGATGCGCACCCGAACCTACAACACGCCATCACTGACCCGTAGAAATGTTGAGACTTTATTTTTAAAATCTGACATGATATATCTATTATCTGAGTCCACGGATAACGCGAAGAAAATAATATGGAAAGCAAAAACAAGGTGTGCCACCGTCGCTGACTAGTCAACCTTGCTTGTCTCTTGATCTTTCTGCCGGTTTTCATACCTAATTACCCGCCTTTCATCTTGGTTTGGAATGCACGGCTCTGTCTACTTTTCATCATGTTCACTATCCGTCAGTACTTTCATCTCGTCACAGTCTCTAAACAACTACCTTTATACAGATGATACTCAACTTTCTTTTCTCATTCAGTCCTCGTAACTTTGACTCAAGTATCCCCCACCTCCAGACCGCATTGCAAGAGGTTTCCTCCTGGATGTCTGCAAATCTTCATACTTTTCTAGGACTCATTATTTGTCTCAAAAAGCAACTTTCTAAAATAGACAACTCTTCAATCAAGTCAATACCACTAATTCTGCACGCCACCTTGGTTTTACTTTTGATGAACATCCTACCTTCTCCGATTAGATCTCATCACTTCTAAGTCCTGCTATTCTCATATCCTTAAACTCCGCTGTAGGCCTATCGCCTATCCGTCCTTACCTCAATTCTAAAACAGCCCGTAGCCTACCATCGCTGTCTCCAGTGTCCACTCCAAACTTGACTACTGTAACTCTCTGTACTACTGAAAATGTTTGCAGTTACAAAAGACTCATCTCGATTCTCGAAGCAAACACGAAATTCCGCATGAAAAAGGCACAAAAACTTCAGCGAGCTTACAGTGTATGACTTCCATTGACAGTGCGTATACACATAGACTTGTAAGTTAACCGAAACTCACAGCTCATGGAATTAGTGCTTACGATACGATAAGAAAAAAGAGTTTAACATGGACTCGCTGTCATACCGGGAGAGCGCGGTTGAACGGTCCATCATAAACACAGCTTCGTACAGACCGTCTTTTTTCACACATCGTCATCTTCTCCAGCGCCTGTCCGACTTTGTCGTGAAAGTCGGACTTGGACGGCGCCTTTGTGCGACTCAGGTAACCTTGGAACAGTCTGTCACACAAACGCCATCTCGTAATATTCAAACGGTCAAACATCGCTCAAGTTGATAAACAAACGTCGTTATTAGTCTCGAAAGCGGTAAGTTACAGGACATTGGGGACGGCGTATGTGACGCCTATCGAAGAATCACCTTGAGTGACCTTCAACGTGATGTCAGCTGATTAAAACCTTCCTTAATGAAAAACTTTGTAACCACCAAGCACAGGTGACCGTCACAAGCGGATGTATCGTCAGAACAATTCGAAAGACTTCAGGATCACAGTCAGTCACCTAAGATATTTGAACCGACACTACGGTTCTCTACAGTGCCGAGTAACCTATGCTCTGCGTTAGGACCAGCAGGTAACAGTACCACAGTATACAGCTAGAGTGGCGATGATTTCAGTTATCCGGGCACTCTGACGCCCGGGGCTGAGCGTCAGAGTTCAAAAAAATTACAAATGACGGCTTAACCCGGACTGGCACAGGATGCTTTATAGCTGTACCCATAATGGCAACAGTGGGCGTCAAAGGGTTAAAGATGGTGGAACTGGAGTGGAAGCTGTGTGCTGACCTGTCAGTCGGGTTTCTTAGCACGAAGACGAGCTTGGCCAGCGGTGTCATCTTGTAGATGAAGTCAGCCGGAGTCTGCTTAGGAGCCTGTTCGTCCTTGTTGCCAGCCACTTTCTGCCACGGGTCGAACGCCCACAGGTACGAGCTCGTACCATCGCCTGACACAGTCACTAATGCACTGTCATGTCATCAGACAGCACTGGCTACAAAAAATGTCAAATGTCAAAGTGAATTCATGTAGCGCAATTTCACGAAAAAGCATCTTAATTGCGCTGCCGCTCGGTGCACTAGTATCTCGCGAACAAGATCGACTTCAGTGTGCGCCGAAAGACACCGCTGCTTACAGCCGGTTCACGCAGTTCGACAGGCAGTGAATTCCAGACGGTCGGACCCCCGTCAGAGAAGGCACGCCGACCGACTGTGCTGCGTCGATACCGCGGAACGATCAAGCGGTGCACGTTGGCTGATCGTCGATGTCGACTGGCAAAACGTCATACCATTGTCAGCAGTTAATAACTACTTTTTAAAAAAAGTATAGTTAAAAAGTAGTTAATAACTACTCTTTACCGTAGTAGTTAACTGCAGTAGTTAAACTACTTTTTAAAGTAGTTAAGCCCATCACTAACGGGACAGAACGTCCGTTTTATAGACGACGACCTCGACCATTTGATACCCCGTAGGCCATTTCCTATATTGGTGGTCCTTTGGAAACAAGCCACTATCTCTAATGGTTTCCGAGATATTTAATGGGAATGTGACGCAATGTCATTCATTTTGGTATCAATCGATTTCTTATACATGACTTCCACACGTGCGAAACGCACTTTATTCTTGACGAAAAGTGCGCGCACTTAACGCACTTTATTATGCGAACGCACTTCACGTTTTCTGGTGATTAGATTTTTAGTTATAGCTTTCATATCGATTAGGCCTATGAACCGCATTGCATTTCTGAGTTATAATTTGAGCCTTAATTGGCAATCTCATGACAAAGTATTGTGTTTTGAAATTGAATCTTAAGTATTCAAGTACATACATCAGTGATGTTTAAAAACTTTCATAACAGCCTAAACAGCTTAGACTACAGTATCAGTATTCAAATTAACTCGCATAGTAGGCCTACTAAAAGCGCGGGTCATCTTTCAGATAAGGAATTTACATTTTTGAAAACAGGAAGTCTTTTGACAAAATAAGACGGCTTGACTATTGTAAACTGATGTTAGCAAAGTGGCTCTGGTAGGGATGGATGGAGTTAGGGGAGAACGGAAGACAAGTGACCGGTGATGAGAGTATGTCGCCACTCGTATCTGCCGGTTTGGAGTCTGACACGCGTTGAGTTGTCGAGCATTCTCTGTGCGGCTCCATCAAACAGATCCACGTAGTCTCGCAGTGGCGCCATGTGACCTGCCACACAACCGTACACCTAGCAGTGTTGTCAAGTCAACCATTTGAACAATGAAACGTTTGGAAAACTATTAGCAAACATATAAATACTTAATACAAACTGTTTTGATGACCATTTCAAATAATTTGTTTTGCAATTAAAACTGTGAAAAGCCATCTACTAATATTCGAAAAAACTAACTACTTTTTCATGATGCAATACCAAAAATCTCAAGCATATTACTATAGATACATACTTTTGGAGAGTAGGCAAACTGTATTTAGTCAAATGTAATCATATGCGTTCTCCTGTATGATATGATACAAAATGCTGCATTAAAGTGCACTAAAAATAGTCAGTAGCAGCTTTCACCACACGACGCCAATCAAAATATTAACTCCTTTAATTATACGCGGATCTCAATTCTCCAACATTATCTCTTCAACACTGCTTTAACCCGTGACTGTCCTCTACTATCAGACAGTTGTACTGTACGAGACAGTGACTCTGTGGTTTAGTGTGTGCAGAGTTTGGCTGTCTGGTGTGGTACCGGGTATGGTATTGATGTGCTGCAAAACACTTGAATTTTTGCGAGCTGCCCGTTCCCGTTACATACTCACTCGGTCCGTGCTTGTTCCAGTACTCCGGCTCGGGCACTTGAGGCACAGCGATCTTGGGATGATAGCCGAGAGCGGTGAAGAGGCTGGGCGTGGCGAGGGGCGGAGTCTCCATGACGTAGAACGCTGGCAGACAGCGCAGACGCCAGCGAGTCTGAGGCCTCGTGCGACCGGCGAAACGACGACGCATACCCTACACCAGCAGACAATCAACGACATCGACTATAAACTGCGAGAGAATTTGACGCAAGAAGCCAAGCTGTCGCTGGGATAGCCGGCCGTACTGTCTCACAGCACCATTGGGGGGTCACGTGGCGTCATCGGTCAAGTGACCATTTGTACCCCATATGTCATTTCCTATTGGTGGTCTCGTGGATCGGAGTCTCTACCTCCAGCTGTTTTCGAGATATTGCGCTCTAAGCATATTGGGGTCACGAGTTTGACCTTTCAAGGTCACGTGACGTCATCTGTCACGTGACCATTTGATACCCCATATGCCATTTCCTATTGGTGGTTTTTTGGAACCAAGCCTGTATCTGTGACGGTTTCCGAGATATTCAACGTCGAATGTAACGCTATGGTGGACATGACCTTGATACAACCTCTAAACAAAGGTCAAGGTCATTTGTTTTTGGTACCAATCGATTTCTCATACACGACTTCCAATATGCTGTCAATAGTAACTTTTGCTCTAGGACGCACCGTTTAGCCACAATACATTCCGTACAGACAGACAACGACAGATGAGCCGTTTGGAACAAAAGTGGTTCATCTCGGTCAGAGGCGAATCGGAGAAAAACGCGATTGAAGTTTCACGGTGTTGCGGTCTTCGTGCGCAGCCAGGAAGCCGATA
>Ga0056129_1000207_pt1 | contig 13259 bp, 12 predicted proteins | sample WorMetLIZISLAND1_FD_71118 | JGI IMG/M metagenome (GOLD analysis project Ga0056129, IMG submission 71118) | Marine gutless worms symbiont microbial communities from Max Planck institute for Marine Microbiology, Germany - Olavius loisae LIZARD... ...
CCCTTGTTTGAGGCCCCCGTTCGGGGGGAACCCCTTAGAATTTGGTGATGAAATTTGGCGTCGGAAAACTAGAGTCTTGGGGCTACCAGATGGTGAAGAAATCATGCCGCTAGCTTTCTTAGTTTTGACACAATACCGGCGCGTGACGGACAGACAGACAGACAGACGGACGGACAGACACGTTACGATCTCTATAACCCACGCTAGCATAGCGTCGCGCGGGTAAAAACGTCACAAATGTGCCACGATGACACTACTACCGTAAATTATCCTATAGTTTACAGTCAAATACAGTGTAATGTCATTGAAACAGAAATGATTTCAACAGTTTCCAAAAACTGAACAGTGACATAAACATGTCAGTCGTGTGGTGGCAGGGAGTTCCAAGTAGGGTAGTAGGGCCGGTGTAGTAAAAACCACGTCGGCCAACAATAACTGTGTCAGTGGCCAGTAGTAGTAGTCTGCCAGCAGTTGCGGACCAAAGACGAGCCCGAGCTTCGACAGACTCAACACCCATGCACATACTTGCCAGGTAGTCCGGCGCCCGTCCACTGATGCATTTAAGTTACAGTGGTTAACTTAAACGTGATTATCTCAGGCAGCGACAGACAATGTAAACGTTGCACGGATAAGCAGTCCTGCGCGAACGTCTCAGTACAACCCGAGCAGCAGAGCGCAAAACGGACTGGAGGGGAGCCACCAGCATCTGTGGAGCATTGGCAAAAATGGCATTGCAATAGTTGAGGCGAGAATGAACAAGCACACGCCCGAGTGCATGAGCTGGTTCTAATGAAAGAGACTGGTGCAGCAGGCATAACTGCCGAATCTGACAGTAACAAACAGACGTAATGTGACTTACATGTTGGGATGGTAGTTTGGATGTGTGTCTGTCTCTATGTATCTGTGGCATTTCTTGGCCAATTACAACCAAATCTGATACAAGAAATATACTACAGGAAAAGCCTGTGTTTTTAGACAGTTTTGGTACAGAACAAAGTTGTTGAAAGTAACAACCTAGGAGCGTTTCATAGGTTTGTTTTCGAGATCATCATGTCGCTCTGGTATTGGTAGTCTCAGTCTGATCGACTCCAGTTGTTAGTGATAGAGAAAAGGCTGTTTTGTGGAATAATTACTTTGTATCTGTCTGTATTCACTGATGATGGCTCCAGACCATATATCGATAATGGGCTAATTAGTTCTAGTGACAGTCAAATTTCTCAGATAATTTTTAATCAGATCAGTGTGTTTAAAGCAGCTTCTCGAGTAAAAAGTAAGTCCACATTTGCACTTGATCCTGATGGCTACCCGGTTATACTTCTGCAAAAACTATGTTCCATATTGGCTGGACCTCTGTCGCTGTTCTATAACTCGTTCATGTCCATTGGACAGGTTCCTGATGCATGGAAGAAAGCGGCTGTCACTCCAGTATATAAAAGCGGACCATCTTCAAATCCTGCCAACTATCGCCCCATCTCACAGACTATCATTTTTTTGTAAGATAATACACCAGCATAGTTTCATTGTTAGACGCTCCACTACTACCAACTAAATGGAATGTACTGATGACTGGACTTTGTATATTGAAAATAAGTTGATTGAAACTGTTGTGTAATGTCTATTTTGCCCGTGCATTCGACACTGTCTCGCACGAAAAGTTGCCACTTAAACTGCAAGTTTGTCGTATCGACGGTCAGCTGTTATCGCTAATTATGAACTTTTTGCGCGATCGTTCACAGGTCACGAAAAGTGGTCACGCGTTTCAGTCGTTATTTTTCTTACTAGTGGCATAGTTCAAGGGAGCTGCCATGGACTGCTCTTGTATTTAATCTGTAATAATGACCTTGTAACTATGTTTGATACTGGAATTACTCCAAAATTGTGCGCAGACGATTTCAAACTTTACACTAATTTAACTTGTTGAAGCTTGCAGAACAAAATCTCAAACTTGATGCATGGTCTAAAACTTGGCAGCTCTCTTTTCTGTTAAGAAATGTCACATTGTTCACACAGTTACCGGTAGTAGACGCTTGACAAATGTGCCTCTTTGCGTGATTTCTTTGTGTGGTAACGTTTTACCATGTGTCGATGTCATTCTCCACTCATATTAACAGCATATAAACCGAAAAAGCAAACCAACGTTGCTACCTGTTATTTAAATAGTTTCACTCTCACAATAGAGACATTATAATTAAAGCCTTTAAGTGTTATGTTCGTCAGCTCTTAGGAGCCAATTCACGGGTCTGGTTGCCTTGTTTACTTAAGGGCATACGGCAACTAGAAGCTGTTAACGCAGTTTTACAAAAAAGCTTGCTGGCCTTCAAACAGTTTACTCAAACGACTCCGGCTAACTGGGCTGGAGCAACTCGAAGCAATGCACGTTCGTGCAGATTTGATATATCTCGACGTCCGCGATTTTTTCAGAATTTCTGACAATTCAACTAAGTCGATGAGGTCATCCCTATAAACCGTTTTACCACATTTCTCCACCGACGCATGCAAATTCTTTTTAGCAACCGTGTTATTAACATCTGGAATAGTGTCTCGGCCAACACCGATTTTACCAACATTTGTTCTTTTTAAGTGGTCCCTTGTGGTTTTAACCTTTCTGTTTATAATGATTGTATTAGTTAATTTTTATCGAATCACAATCTTTATTTTGCTCACAGTGTCGAAAATGCTTTGTTTTTATTGTTTTGAATTTTTTGTGGAACTGTATAAGTGGCAAATTTTGTCCTGCAGCTGCCAATGGACCGCACTGTGTTGTTGAATTTTGCTGAGTTATTTCACTGTTCGTATATCTGTGTTGGTTCATGAATTTTATAAATAAATAAAATAATAAATACAGTGGCAACACCATGTGGTATAGGCACCAACTAGTTTGTTCTCTTTGTTATATATGGTAACGATCATATGCTTTGCTGCACTGTAACGGTTTCAGCTTAAATTATGTCCACTAACAATGAATACAAAAGTGCAACTATTGTGATTCTTCGAGTTAAACTAGAATATCTGAAATTTACAGCACAAATTATGGAACATCACAAAGTCTGCAAATGGTGTCACAATTCTAGGTAATGTTTTCTCCTTGGGAATCTTGCAGCTCTGGGGTAGAGGCACCCAGGGTGGGGTACATGACGCCTCATTCTTGGAAAAATTTACAAAATTACAATTTACAGAAATATTTTGTTGAAAACATTTATGCTGCAATCAAAATTGTTGACTGCTAGTGCTGTGTAATTGCTTGCTTCTCAAAGTCAGGTCAGGTGAATAGTCTGTAAAAACCTCGTAAAAACCAGTTGCCCGTATAACCTATACTGTGTTGGTGGAGACGTTAAACCATAATCAATCAATCAATCAATCAATCCGGTGAATAGTCTGATGACGAGGGTGTTTCCCAAGTCAGTGGCAGCAGAAATTTTACCTCCTTATCAAGGTCTAGCAAGATACTTATGCTGTTGTAAATTGCACTAGGTAATGTGACAGAAGTTATTTAGGTTCAACATGGCTGCGTTAAGTTGGTGTGACTTTGTGTGTCTGTAGCTACATCTGCCGCACAGATCCAGCAGACGTAGCACGCGTCGAGAGCAAGACATATATTGTAACGAAAGACAAGTTTCAGACTCTTCCACGTGCTTTGGAAGGTGCAAAGGGTGGAATGGGACAGTGGATGGCTCCTGATGTGATGCAGAAAGAGATGGACGACCGTTTCCGAAATTGCATGGCCGGTATGATATTTAGATTTCATTAATTATTAAACATAACTAAATTTGAAGCCAGCCGTCTGATACATATATCTACTATCCAGTGTTATGCATAGCATAGATTCTGTGCTCTTGCATCATTAACAGGTCTCTGTCTGTGACGTGACGTTCATGTATTTTGTCTAAATGGCTAAACATCTGACTTGTTTTACCATCTGATATCTGATATCCCCATCATTTTAGTTTACTCAGATGGTACTCTGGTGATGTCACTTTTCATTGTTCAACACAAAAAGTGTGAAAAACTTATTTTGATTAATAAGTCACTCTAGGAAATGGTGCAAGATCGAGGCATAGTTACTGTAAAACATTCTGTTGAAAATTAACAGCAATGTGTGTGCTCACTGTCACAACCACGTGGTTTCTTGATTGACCTTGATAGGTTATTTTTGCTGTGCAAATCTGGGCTGTTTATAGCGCTTGAAATAATTAGAAAAACTCAGCTTGTATGATAGACAAAGCTGTTTTAAACAGCTACCGGTAATGTAGGTTATACAACCTAACTTCTGTTTTTGACAGTGTGGTTTAAGTTCTTTATATTGGATAATTACATGACATTTGCAAGTAGCTTTGCTATTTCACAGCAGCGAGTGAATTGGACTGAGCTGTAAGGTATGAGGCGGACAACTGAGCATGGAGCTTGTGCTGTGAATGTTGTTTAGGACGCATGATGTATGTAATTCCATTCAGTATGGGACCAATCGGCTCACCGTTGGCCAAGATTGGCATTGAGCTGACTGATTCAAACTACGTGCTGCTGTGTATGCGCCTTATGACTCGCGTTGCACCGAAGGTCTGGGATGCGCTGGGTGATGACGACTTCGTCAAGTGTATCCACTCAATGGGCTGTCCGCGGCCGTGGAGGAGTGCGTATCATTCACATGACACGACATTACTTAGCATTCTGTTATTTGTCTTTATGAGAGCTGGCAGCAAGCACATATGTTTGATGTGAATGTTGTGAAAAATGGGTTAATGTTATCTAGTTTTTACATTGAATATTAAAGCATGGTCACAAACTATTTAGCTGATTTGCAGTTTACTGTAGATATTAAAGCTGGCAAAATTGTTGTACAGGCATAATGTCATATGTCGACATAATGACGTCAACTTTTGATGTTGGTAATCATTCGGATCATTTTACTAATCAACCTCACAAAGCACATAAAATTTGCCAAGATGTATATTATCTCATCCAGATTTCATACAATAATAGGTTATTTTAATTAAATTTTGGGACTTGATATTCTGGATATCGTGTGATATTGTATGGATTTCTGGAGGTATAAATGGAATTTCTATGGATTTCAAAGGTCCAGAAGTTGTAGGTGCAGACTGCATACAAACAACAATAACTGTGACTTGTAAGACAAGAGTAAGATTATTAGATGACCTAACTAATGACTGATGAAGTCTTAGTTATGTGAGTATTCATACAGAACAATCAGTTGATCACATTATTTCTCGTATTCCTCCTGCATTCTATCAAGTTCCTCATCCTGTTCACTCTCCTCCTGGTTCACCTCATCTTGCATGCATCACCTGATCACTGTTCCTGTCTTCACTCTCTCACTACTGCTTCAGCCTTTCACTCCATACTTAAAACTCATCTGTTCCACAAATCCTTATCTTCTTAGACTTTCTGATTCCTTTCGGACTGCTTCCATGCATCATGGACTAAGTGGGCCATGGCATTTGTTTAATAGTTTCTTTGTAACATATTTTTTGTTGGTTATGAATGCCAGATTAATATGACCAGTCAGCTTTTCATTCCAGAAACGAAAAGTATAACATTCCGTGACAGATCACAATGTGATACAGAAATAAAGCAAAGTTCGGAATTGTAATTGAATTTCCTGAAAGTTTCGTTGTGTTGTGAATTGTACAGAAAAGGTGGTAAACCACTGGCCATGTAACCCGGAGAAAGTGTTGCTTGCACACTTTCCCGACGAACGCAAGGTGAAGTCGTACGGCAGCGGATACGGAGGAAACTCGCTGCTTGGCAAGAAGTGCTTTGCACTGCGTATTGCATCGAACATTGCACGCGATGAAGGCTGGATGGCTGAGCACATGCTGGTCAGTAATACTCGACTCATATATACGTATTTAGGTAAGTAATCTGCAATGATTTGCTAATGACCATCTGTAGAATGATTATTACAAACAAAAAATGTTTGCATGTGGAGATAAAAGCTGCTGTTATGACTGTGAAGTAGTGTCGTTCAGATAATAACAATCACTAAATGAACGTTTACGCGTACATAATGTTTCTACCACAAAACTAAAGAAAGTCTACACTCTATATGAGGGAACAACAAATGAGTAAACAGTGGTATAGCCTATACATGCTGCACAACTAAACCCAAGATTATGCTTAAGTAGTGAAACCATTGTAAATGTTCCTGTGAGATTTGTTGCTGTCTATGTGTATGCTGACTGATGACATTGTGAATACATTGATAGATCATTGTGATTACATTGATAGATCATGGGAGTTACAAACCCCAAAGGAGAAGAATACTACATCGCGGCTGCTTTTCCAAGTGCTTGTGGCAAGACGAACATGGCAATGTTGACGCCGACTATCCCTGGATGGAGTGTCAAGTGTGTTGGTAAGTGCAGTGTGATAAATGAACTAGTAATTTTAATTTGTTTTTCTCTACTACGATGTTCACAGATTTGTTAAACTTAGTTATTCTGTTTAAAAATGATTACGTGTAATCTGTTCATAGGTGATGCAAAATGAGACCATCTTGCTGAAATGGTTTTTTTGGTTTCAGTTTGGAAGTGGCTGACTGCTTGTCCAGTGGCTAGATCATCATCATTGCCTAAATGCTGCTGCTGTTGTTATTGTAAAAATTAGCAGACCTGAAGATGACAAATTATTATTACATCACACATCACACTGCAGTCACAAAGATATTACTGTGATAAACTGCTGACATTAATTCAGTCACTGATTTAGTTGATTTTCATTTCAACAACAAATTGGGTTAAGTGGCTAAGTGTGTTCTTTCTGTACACTATCTTGTGGTTTTTGCGCCATTCTCTTTGCTGCTGATAAATGACAACACAGTAAACTTTTTGTCTCTCAGCCGAGACTGAATTCTCGCCGATGAACGCCAGTATCTGAAAACGTCCCGTCATCTGTGTGGATAATGGACAACTTAGTCGATTGTGCACAATGTGCAAAGAATGAAATGTGACCGTATGACTCGGTGATTTGTCATTTTCGTCAATCAGTAGTGAGGTTTGGTGTCACATGAGCTAATGAATAGCTTCGTCCATTTGTCACTGTAAACTGCTGTGTGTAACTATTGTCTTACGCCTGTGTTGACTGTTGAGGTATCATTGTGACACTGCTGGGACGATTGTCAGTTTAGACCACTAAAGTTCTGTCATTGTGACAAACAATGTAAAAAGCGACTAAGCTGAATAATGGCGTTTAGAGAACATAAAGATAGATTAGTCTGGGTTCTGAAATTTGACTTTCTCCAGTTGTCACTTTTTTGTAAGAATGCATAAAAGAGTGATGCATGAAAAAAATTATCACATCATATATATGATGCTGCTGCTGATGAACTGGAGTTAATAAAAGGAAGAATTAATGATGGAAGTGAAACAATGACAACACTGTATTGTGTTGAGTCAGTTAAGGAAGTTAGAAAGACTGGCAGCATGGAGTGCTAAGGGGCATTTGTTGGGAATTTATTAATACTGAGGGTCTTTATAGTTGAGTTTGTGACATCTATTTAGGTGATGACATTGCGTGGATGAGGTTCAACGAGCAAGGAGAGCTACGTGGTATTAACCCAGAGTTTGGATTCTTCGGTGTCTGTCCGGGAACCAACTGGAAGACCAATGCCATGGCAATGGCAACGTTCCAGTCCAACTCCATCTTCACCAACACTGCAAAGACTGCTGATGGCATGTACTGGTGGGAAGGTCTGGAAGATGATCTCGATCCAGTAAGTATTTATTTTCTTCATGTTTTTTTTTGTGATTGAAAGATAAATGTGCTATTTTGACTCTGTTACCATTATGATACTATACAGTGATAGCATACAAAAGGTATTTTTGCTTTAATAGTGTTTGAAAGTGTCTAATGTCTTAACATAACAAACTCTTGAATCACGGTATCAGCATGAAGTTGTGGAATTATTCAATGGCAGAAAGCTAAGAATTTGTGGGTTTTAAGAGTCATAGGGTCTGTGTCACTGAGGATCAAACTGGTGATGTATTGTTACTGATATTTTAGACTGTTTGTTTTGGACATTTGTACACTTTTGGGATAGACAAAAAGGTTTAGTGCCTTTTAGTGCTACACAGTCAATCCCCAAGCTAAGCACTTTACAGAATAACTCTATATATCCATCTGATGATGGTTATTTTGTCATACGAAGAAGATTCACTAAATTATTATGCGACCTTCACCGTGCACTACTTGTTGAATTAAATTTTAATGTACTAATTTAACTGATTGCAGATTATGAAACAAAGGAATGTGTGTGAAAATAAAAGTAGTCGTCATTGTAAAACATTGTGACAACAAGTGTTTGTGTATGAGGTCTGTTGTATACAATGAATTAGATGCTGTTTGATATTACTTTCTCTAAGTGATTGCAGTTAGTTACAAACTCTGTTAGCTATTACGGCTGTTGATAACAGATGTAATGAATATTTCACGATATGTGTAACAGTAGTTATTGAAAATGTTTTCAGAACATGGACGTGACGACGTGGCTTGGTGAGAAATGGAAGAAGGGAATGCCGGGCAGGGCGGCTCATCCCAACTCTCGTTTCACATGCCCAGCTGGACAGTGTCCGATCATTCATCCAAAGTGGGAAGACCCAGCTGGTGTACCAATTCATGCACTGGTGTTCGGCGGTCGTCGACCACAAGGTGGACATTACTGTTTTGTATGCTATACTCAAGTGGATTATCATGATATCGGTGACTATGGTGTCCATTTTGACAGCTATTTTCTGGTAAAGCTGGTTCAGTTGGTACGGGCAAAATTTTCAGGAGCTGCTGCAGATGGGTCAAACATTTATTGTATGTTGATGAGACTGACAAGAGGAAATTTCACTATCTGTTAAGTAAAGCATGGTAGTACCATGCATCGTGACAGTGTTATTTCACTGTGTGGCTGTTGTTGCAGGAGTTCCCCTGGTGTTTGAGTCACTGTCATGGGAACATGGTGTCATGGTCGGTGCTGCTGTCAAGTCCGAGTCCACTGCGGCTGCTGAGTTCAAAGGTAATCGGCAGAACTTGTCCATTAATGAACAGAACAGAAGTTTAATAAACACACACTTGCAGCTTAGAAGCTGAATAGATGAATAATATGAAATAGTATGATAAAAGCACAACCAATAGATACCAATGTTGAAATGTTAGATGTGAGCATAAAATCATATAATGTGGTGTATCTCTTAATATTCAGCATATGCAATTCTGCATTAAAATTGGACTTCCAGGCTTGAAATTACTGTACTGTAATATCGCATGTAATCATTCTGTGCGAGACTTCTGAGAAAGTCATTGATATGAAAGACTAGTTACCTGTATCTAACTTAAGACAGTGTAATTAATCGCATGAAGCAAAAATAGTAGGATAGTCACTTGACACTGGTAGCAACAGCAAAAGAACTCTGATCATCGTTCTAGTATGGGATCACTTAATCTATGTAAACTAGTTTGTTACATCTATTAAACTAAATATCAACTGTTACGCAGCCTTGTATGCTAGTTGTACTTACTGATGTTCATTGCCGGAAACGTTTGATTTTCCAGGGAAACAGATTATGCATGATCCAATGGCCATGCGTCCATTCTTTGGCTACAACTTCGGAGAATACCTGCAGCACTGGCTGAACATGAAAAAACCAGGCCGAAAGGTGAGATACAAGTGACATTTTTAGGTTAACTTCTCCCAGGCGACCTAATAAAGCCGGTTTCGATGCCCACCCGTCTGTTGTCCACAAAGTTTTTCAATTTGAACAAAATTTGGTAAATAGGTAGAGGTCGATGAGTGATACACGATGCTATGCCGTATGACCCAATAAGGCCGATTTCAGAGTATCTCCTCCACCAGTATGTTCTTCCTGGGAAGCACCACTAAGAGTGCGTAGCACCAAACGTAGAGATCAGTCCCTGGAGTGGACAATTCTGATTTTTGAGCCACGTCGATTAATTCATTCAGGGAGAGGTTGTTGCTGGATAGTCTTCATCCACAAGGTACGAGGGCGTCCTGGTGGTCTCCTCCAGTTCTCCAAGGGGAAGTTGTTAAGATCTTGGTATCTCTGGCATTTGGGAAATGTGGCTGAACAGGGAGAAACTCCGTGCTTGTACAATAACTGAAAGGTGTGGTTACCCAGTCATTTGTCTTCGCCTAGTCGTTCCACACATGGTGGTGCCATTCGATTTCTAACACCTTTTGCAAACACCATTGATTGATAGCAAGTTTGAGTACATCTGCAGGTATGCATGTAATCAAATGACTGATGGCGATTTATGATACTCCAACACGTATCTAAAGTTTATCCAGACAAATTTCAATGTTAGTCCTCGTTTGGCATCATGTGACCTCCAAACTTATCGTGTTCCGCCTTTGGCAGATGAATTTTGCCTTCTACCGAGGAGTTTACTGGCACTCGCATAGGGGACTAATTTTACATTACTAGTATCGAATTAGTGTGATTGTGATGTGGCACCATAAAATTACGAGTGCAGTGGACATGCTATTGTATTATTTGCCGGCATGCATATCACATCAGCTGATTGATGCTGTGGCAAGTGATGATTGCAAGCCACATCAGCATTATTAGAGGCAATTGCATTGTCTGTGCATTGTTTCTTTAGTATGAGCCTGAACTTATGCTGAGCACAAACTGCCAGTGTTCCCATTTACAATTCATGCATGAGTCGCTGTGTACTGTAGTCTTCACATAGCGGGAAAAAGTCATCTGTACATCCATTCATAGCATATATTTTAAGAATATTGATAGCACCAGAAATGCATCTTTGTTCCTGATGTCTGTATTGGTGAGTTGCACCAAAATGATAAATTTGTGCAGCTTGGTTACTGTTGTATGCAAATGCGCTGTCAATATTCTGCTGCTGTGGGTGCATGCAATCACACTTGTATTCTGTTAGATGCCGAGAATCTATCACGTCAACTGGTTCCGTGTCGACGACCAAGGCAAGCTGCTGTGGCCTGGATACGGCGAAAACATCAGAGTCATTGACTGGATGTGCAAGCGCCTCAAGGGAACAGAAGACGTAGCTGATTTGACCGCTATTGGATACGTACCGAAGAAAGGTATGTCGTGCTGTTGTGAAAGAATAAAATGTCCTTTTTTGATAGAGTAGTTTGCTGTCTGTCGATCAGACCAGGGGACGTGTTCTTGCATGTTGTTCGAAGATCATTAAGTTGTCCAAAAAGTTAAACGACGAATATCGAGGCTAAGACTAGTGTGTGGAATGCAGAAATGAAAATTGAAGCATCAGTGCATATGTACTTTTTAAAACAATGTCTGCATTTTGTCCAGTCAGATTTTTGATATTCTTCTTCGTTCGGCGTCACTTGACCTTCAAACTACATCATCTTGGTATCCTCAAGTGACGATATCACTGCATTGAATGTGTGGTCCGTTCAACTTCATGTTTGTTTGTAGGATGGGCTTTTTGGGGGATGCTAGATCGATTGTATCTGTTTCCAGTTGCACCAAATCTAACATGGCCTCCGGCCGCCATCTGGGAAATTTCAAATAACTATTATCTCTGAAATGGGTTAGTGTTTGGTTGTAATATAGTGTTTTCAGGGTCGGCGGATCGAATGACAATATTTCTGGTTTGATCAAAGCCAAGATGGCTTGCCACGACATGTGACAAGATATATCACATGACGTGATAAAAACACCGGCAATAGCCAAGTGATTGTCGTCTTTAGCCAAATTACTTTGGCCATTGTTTTTGTCATATGACTGAAGTTAGGAGGAGTCGGCCATCAGTCGCAGTACGGGGCTAATTTTACTTATTTTAATGTAACATTTAGTTTGTGTTAGCTGCTGTCTGGCAGAAATGTGGTCTGTGGTCTAAGTATACAATACTGTTAAATGTGCTTGAACACAGGTTCGATGGACCTTACTAACATCGAGAAGGATATCAAGTGGGACGAGTTGTTCTCCGTGCCGAAGGATTACTGGGTCGAAGACATGGCAGAAACACAGAAGTTCCTGGAGACGGAGCTTGGGCAAGACATGCCGCCAGTGGTACATAAGGAGGTTCTCGATCAAGTGGAACGTGTGAAGAAAATGTGAGGATTGGTCGGGCATCGCCAGTCGCCACAAGGCCACACACCAACTTGTCACAACGCATCTTAGCGTGATTGTAGTGGATTTGATTTAAATTGTAGCCGGATAGAAAATAAACATTGTTGATAATGGACATTGTTGGACGTCATGTGTTCATGCATCGATTCAGCTGTTGCAAATTATGCTTCTGACTAGCGTGGTTGTGTTAGGTAGGTGTTTGTTGTGCTGTAGCGTTCCAATCGACTTAAATGAGCTGTTTTGCGTTGGCGTTAATATTGACTTATGCAATTTCTATTATGCAATTTTTTATTTACTGTTTGTTGGTGCAGTTTATTTCGTATGCATGCGACCAAATTTCAGCATAATTCCAGATGCAGGACCAATTCTTTTACATTTATGTATATCTTGTTTCATTTGTGTATGCTGTGCCTATTGAGTGAATACTCCTTATAACCCCTAAATCAAATTTTTAAATCTGTAAAATGAAAGGTTATTTTAATTTCATCCCTTATTTATATTAGAGACTGCTGTGATTGTTTGCTGTTTTTCGGGGTCTTCCATAGTTATGTGCATTACTTTTGTACTACACGCACAAAAGCATAATATTGTAGATGGCAGCTGAATCTCTTGAGTGCTGAAACTAGCTTTACGGATAACAAGCTTTAATGTGTAGAGTATTTAATATAGAAGATTTGAAAGAATAAAAAGCCTGCTTTTCAAAGTGGTGTCTTTGTTCTGGACATTTTACTGATTGTGCATGCTGTTCATGCCATTGGTAAATCGTTTATTTCAGACAACACGGTCCATTTGAGTAAAAAGAGAAGATACAGAGGGACAGAGTACGAACAAACACATAAACAATAAAAGAAAAACTAGTTATACATTAATGCAAAAGCAACTATTTGACTATTTGTAACTACTAACTAGTACCAAGAAAGCCTAGCTAATGCAAAGGTAAGCGTGCGAAGGCAATGAACATGAAGAGCATAGTTAAGAAATTGCTGCAAATTGATGACAGAACAGTCTCTAGAAGTAGGCTTACAAGTCGACCATGTCGAATACATGCAGAACAATGTTTTAGTGACTTAGTTATGCCTTAACATTTGAAAAGTTTTATCCACTAGTGAACTTTTATCGACTAGTGAACCTTCTGACTACTGAATCCTCGCTTTAAAAGTTAAA
>Ga0056129_1000209_pt1 | contig 13241 bp, 10 predicted proteins | sample WorMetLIZISLAND1_FD_71118 | JGI IMG/M metagenome (GOLD analysis project Ga0056129, IMG submission 71118) | Marine gutless worms symbiont microbial communities from Max Planck institute for Marine Microbiology, Germany - Olavius loisae LIZARD... ...
TAGGCAATCGCACCAACAAAAAATTTACCGAACCAGCATCCAACTCCCTTATCTCTCAGGCCAGACAGAAGCTCATCAATGTACACACAAAACATATTGATTGATTATTTGCAGCCTGTTACTTTTGTGAATTTGCTGAGATTGCAATATCTGCTAAATAATTCCAATATTGCACGTGAAAATTTTGGGTTTTACAGTAATAAGTGAAAATAGGATGATGAGTGTGATGATGGAGATTATGATGATGTGATATTTTCACAATGAAGTGGATCAGAAGAGGCTGATAGAATTGAAATAGGAATAGTAAATTTATTAATATAGTAATATACACGCGATAAATGCACATACTTACAATCAAAAATAGACTAGGGATGTTAACGGGACTCGATTTTCCCGGGTCCCGAAAAAATTTCCCATTCCCAGGAAAAAAAATCCCGAACGGGAGAATTTCGGGAAATTGCGTACAATCCATCGCTACAAAATTCCGTGGCAACAGTTCGTAGGTCAACGGACGCCGCACAACGGACGCCACCCGTTCACGATAGCGGCCGGTGTTTGCTAATTGGTGTGACCTCGCGGTAGGTAGGCCTATCAGCAGACAGCTCTCCTCACTCCTATGAACGCCGACGAGTGAAGATCATTTGACGCCGCTGTTACATAACGGCCTTTGATCCAGGCTTAGTCTCTATTCACTGTAATGACTTCTAAGTCCACGTGAATTATATGACTGCCGCAGCAACATGAGATCCTCGCTATTGTGAGGCCGTCTGTCCGTGGTCAGTGACCAGTCCGCCACGCTGCAGACGTCAAAAGTGATAGGTGACGCCCGCCACGGCCACACAAGTGGGCCGGGCATGGACCACCCACCAGCACGTGCTTACGTGCACGTGGGTGTGGTCCACGCCATGCACCATGGGTGGTTCGCTGCCGCGGCACCCACAGAGCAATTACATTGACGATCACAGCTGGTGAGAACTGCCGCACTCAGACTCGATCGACTGAGTCCTGAACGAGTCCCGGGAAATTTATTTCCCGAGAATTAACAACCCTAAAATAGACATGAACTACAGTTAGTATACAGAACCTTTATCGCAGTTTTCATAATTTACAGCTGATTATAGAGACACTGTGGAGCATATCATCGCAGTTTCTGATTTATTGAGACATAGATTTAATTGGTCGAGCAGGGGTAACGACAGATGAATATCAATTGCTGTGAGTGGACTGATTGAGTTATTCAGGTGATTAATTATCTCTAGAACAAATTCAGGGACAAGAATCTCCAAATACTTATGTGCTGTGAGCATGTAGTGCTATCACAGTATTTGCTAACTGCCATTCTATAATGCATATGTTAATTTTTTTTAGAATATGAACCAGTAGCATTAACCTGTAATGATTACACTATGTTTGACCAACTTCAGTAAAAAGTAACTTGGACCAAGTAGTGTAGCAGGTTAAGCCACTGTTTTTGTGCCCATCGTTTACTGATAATGCGCTGTCTGTTATTTACTGCATTCAACAGTACTGTAATGCAGTGTTGTTTCGTGTTATTTACGCCATGCACAGTCCTAGTATATTTGTGTTTTGTTAATTGACTTGTCTGGATTGTGTTTCAGTCGAATCGTGTTGCCTATGACTGTGGAAGAGGTATGTTTTAACTGCACTATGTTAGTGAGTTTAGTTTGCAAGTATCCTGATTATAATAATACTAGATGGTGCATGTAATGACGCAAAATGCTGCGCACGATGGTATATAGACGCCTCTGAGGCACCCAGTTTTACTGTTTTGTGTGCATTCAGCTTGTTATCTCAGCACAAGTTAAACATTTTATTAATATCAATTTATGTAGCACAGAGGCACCAAAAAGTTTTTAATGCGCTGAAATGAGTGTACATAGTGAACAAACAAGAAGGTTTTGGATAACGTTTGAACAGTTTCATGGAAGAGAAGGATTTCTAAGGTAATCAGATAAATTATTCCAACAGCAGGAGCAGAAACAGAGAAAGAGCCTACAGAGTACAGATAGTTTCACTGATGTAACAGCTAGTTTATGACAATATGACATTCTGTTTCTTAATCACATTATTTGCATATATTTTTATGTATAAAGTTGTTGTATGTTTCAGTACCAAGTGGCACAGCTGTACTCGGTAGCAATTGCCAGCAAGAACGAGACCGGTGGTGGTGAAGGTATCGAGGTGTTGAAAAATGAACCTTTTACTGCTACTGTAGGCATCCAGCCAAAGTATCCATTGTTGCAAGGCCGATATACAGATGGACAGTTTACACACAAGATTTACCATTTGGCCAGGTACGAAACATACATGGATTTGTAGTTAAAAATTGTTTTGAAGCATTTCGTTGTATTCTGCTTTTTGTATATTTTCAGTAGTTGGAACAATAATGGTTACATTCAAGGGAAACGCAAATGCTGGGATGTTGACTTGCTGTAATTGTGGTCGCACACATTGCTTTAGCAAGCGTGAAGATATTATTTGAATGTTTACTTTTACAGCGACAACTTTGTTTTAGAGGATTCTGTCACTGTGTATGTCTCTCTGTGTGTTTAATGTCTGTTGGATTTGAATGACACTTTGTATGATTATTGCTAGAAGTGGTTAACTTTTGGGTATATTCACAAGCAGATGAATGAAACTGTCAGCTTGTTGCATCTGACCATGTCAAGTCTATCACATTTGGGTCTTTGTTCAGTGTCTTCTTTCAGTTCATTCTCAGCCGTCTGCCTTTCTTCTGGAACTCGGGTGGGATCCACTTCAATGCTTGATGGACAAGGTGTCCTGGTCCCATGTCCTAACCACCGGAGATGTCCCTTCAAATAATTGTTTCTAACGTTTCCTGGCCAGTGCATCTTGTAACCTCTTTATATAAGCTGAAGCTGGGGAAGAAAATTAAGCAGGAAAAATATCCTTGAAGTTCTTTTGCAGGCTTTTGTAAGGTGTTCTAAAATGAGTTCATTCAAAAGCCCATAGAGGACTTTAGTCAGTACTCAGTAGCTTAAAGCCTTACCCTTCCACTCTGTGAGCAATAGCTTAATAGTCATCATATTTAGTTCTGGTAACCATGTCTGATCTGATCTCTTAAAGCTATGAAGTTTGGTGTATTTATTAAACTCACACACAGACGCTGTTACTCCTATTGACTGTGTATACTTATCTTAACTATTTTCCAGTTTATGTTATTTTAGAATTTAGACAGTTGTGGTTTTGTTGTATTGTGTAGCAAAGTGCCTGCTTACATTCGTTGGCTTGCACCGAAAGGTTCGCTGGAGGTACACGAGGAGGCGTGGAATGCTTATCCATATTGTAGGACAGTTGTCACGGTAAGACCTCTAGCACTCACACCATTCATTGACCGTCTTCGGTTTTGATGGATTTGTGTGTATTAGAGATTATTGCAACAACACTCTGAACTGTTTCTAAATTGTCTTTCTTTAGTAAAAAGAATTACCCTTAGTAAAAATGAAAGAACTGCAGTGGCTTATGTAGTCCTTTATGTTTGAATTTGCCAGTTAAATATAAATTAATTTCCAGATGTTAACTGTTTTGTATACAGTTAATAATAGTTGTTGGGTAATAAAAGTTGGTACATAGCATATTGCGAATTATGATGTGTGGCAATCCATTATAACTGGTATAGGCCTAATGCAGACATGAGTGATTTTATCTTGCTCATTGGGTTCAAAAGTCGCCAAATCACCAGTTGCAGGTGAGGTGACTGATAAGTTAATAATGGTACTTGGGTATTCTCTTCATTCATTCGTTCATTTCTGCCATGCACCACTAATTGGCCTACTGACTCGTGCATAACTGTTATGCGGCATTGCAAAGTGACTGGGGGTCAGAGATAGCATGTCTGTCTGCAGTCGCGGCACGTTTGTTCACTGCATGGACACAATTTCACAATCAGTTGGTCTGTAGCCTCATGAGAAGTGACTGATATTAGAGTTGGCACTTGTAGTGCTGTACCATAATACTCAATTGTTAGGTAAATGTTCGAAGTGCCACTGCCCAGCATGTCTACTTTCGGTCATGATGAGCGGCCAATTATGCCGTTTTGAAGAAGGATAGCTGCTACATAAGCAGTTCTCCATTTCATGTTGTACACTTGAGTGAAAATGCTGAAACAATGGAAACATTCGATCAGCAAAAGAAGCTGCTTGGTTTCCATAACTGCGACATTGTGTGACATTCAGCACCATTAGTGAATTAAGCTCTATAAGTAAGGGCTGGAAATTTGACCGCTGTGTAATGTTCAATGAGAGTAATGGTAACTGGTACATACCACACTGAATTCACAGTACTGCAATACATGCAGGCGGCAAGAAGGACTTGCTTCCTGAAACTTGCTGTTATAGGCACAACAATTTTTATAATGTTGGTTTGAAACGTTTTCTCTCAAATTCTCAAGTGTGCATATAAAGTTTAATTTTTCAGCATAGATTGTAGGCATCGCCTACTATAGGTCTGCAGCAACATAAATTGGTTGTTAAACAGATATCCATATTTTCCAGTATTCAGATTGCTTGGCATCCAACTATACCAACTCCGAATACACTGAGTGTTATGGGTTGTAATTACATGTATGCTTAGCTTTGGGTGTTTTGTACCAGTCAAGAGATTGGCTGTGAAGACCGTCTCCAAAATGACCTACACTGTATCGAAACACGATGTCAAACAGTACTCAGCTGAAAATTGTGTTTCTTTTGTCGTGATTTCAGATTGTGACAGCGGCTCTGTGAACTATATTTCAGTTTGTGAATTGCTGTTGCAGAATCCCGATTATATGCAAGAGAAGTTTGTTATAAAGATTGAGACGCTTCACCTGCCTGACCGCGGCACAACTGAAAACGTGTGTTATGTGTTTATTTTATGCTGTAAAATGTTTACAGTTTGTGTGTGTGACAAACAATATCGTTATTATATTATTGCATCGCTGTTCTTATTCACTTCACAACCTGGCCATATGTCCCTTGAAGGCAAGCATCATCTATTAACTGATGAGATCAAATTAGAGATGCTTTGCAGACTATCATCAGCTGAGATAGAATGGTTTGATGTCGTTGGTCTGACTAAAGTCCCCCAATGGCTGTAGTAGTGGCATACAGGCAAGAGCATTTCAGATTTTTGCTCATTCACTTATGACAGGATGTTTGAGATATACTGTTGTCTGAAGTAGACAAACCCATGTGAGTCCTTTATCGATATTTTCCATCCTAGTGTCACAGAGACCAACAAAGCTGTGAAAAGATGAAGATGAAGGCATTTAGGAGCCGGGTCCATGTGCTTTTATCCCGAATATACAGTTGATACTTGGAATGAAATGGAACGATCAGATGATTACCTTGCCCATGGAAGGTTTTTCGTGAGTGTAGGCAAAATTTTTCGTTAAAAAATTTAACTGTGGATGATGTAACAGCAGAGTTGTGAACCAAATTTGCGACAGGGCATGTAGAAGGTAATTAAGGTACCCTCTTCAAAAGGGTAGGGGGTAGATACCCGGGTCAAAAGTTTTTTTACATTCCGATCCCCATGCTGTATGATCCAGCAGTGAACCCCATTATCTACATTGTCGCTGTGCCCAAGTTGAACACTATTGTGTTGTATTTGGTGACAGATAGGCAAACTTAAATTTTTGTTTCTTGTATTTTTTTTACTTTAATTGTGTTTTCACTGATGTACAATTTCTATTTTAAATTAATTAATTAATTAATTTCCATGTACAAACTGTTTGACTTGTAGCTAGCACATTTGGCACAGTGACCCATAAGGATCAGACAGTAAAAATGCATGTATTACTCCACTTCCACTCGAGGGTGTGACTCCAGAGCCAAAAGTTTTTCATGTCTGTGCTTCACCTGTTCGACTGTCTGCAATGACATTTGGCAGGATGACTGTCCATAGTTGGATGATGAGTTCTACAGGTCGCCATCACCGATCCCCATTCCAAGGACCATTGTCAGAGATTTGACTTTTGTTGAGGATCTTTCTACTTTACTCAACAATCTTGTGAGCACCAAACTGGTGTATTGGATGGTATTCTGTCATTAAACTGATTGTAAGTTGCTTAGAAATAGTTTGTGTATGTTTGTGACTCAGGCTCACGGACTAGATCGGGACTGGCTTCAGAAACGTGAAGTCGTTAAGATTGATGTTGCAAATGATCCGATTGATCGTCGGGTACGTGCTGGTGTTTAGTTAGCAGTTTTTGTTAGAAATGCTGCAAACTTATTGTCTCAGCTGGTGACAAAATTCTCAGCAGAACTTTAATATTGAAATTATTAACATTATGTGTTAATCTTGTACATTTGTGTTTATGTAAAAACCATCACCCGTATAACCTGTACTGTGTTGGTGGAGACGTTAAACCCTGCTCAATCAATCAATCAATCAATGTGTTTATGTTCTGATTACAGTCTGAACAAGATTTTCATTATGGACAAAAAGAAATTGTGAATTGTGTAATATCAGTGAAACAGTGTTCATCAAGTATCGACTGATAAATAAATGTGCAAGTTAATCTGCTGGGCCTCTGTAAAATGTGGAGTAATAATGCATGATGTTGCAACAAGGTGTTGTCCAGTATTTTGAGATTAGCAATAGATAATTAGATATGTGCCAGTAGCCACGTGCAATTCTAGGCTTGATGACATTAAATGCTTGTGGACCAAGCTTTAGTTTCATTTGTTATGCGTTTTAGTAGTTTTCTTGTTTCTGCATTGTTCATAGTTGTACGAGCCAAGCAATTGACGGATAATGCTGAGAGATTGGCTGATATTGCAGCTTTTCAAGTGATCTATAGTGTTAAGTTGGACATTAGACCTTAACACTTATACTGTGGCTTGTACTGAGTCAGTGATATTACTCTTGTCTTTTGCAGTTGTCAGTAAAGCTTACAGTTGATCTTGTTTTTCAGCTCCACGTGGGGGTACCACGGTGGCAGCCCCACCACCGTTCAGGCCTGGCAAACCTGCCCTCTGTTGGAGCCGTCCCCTAGTCACCCCATGTTAGTGTAGACTAGGGGACTTGCTGTGATGTATATGCGTATATCCTTTTTCTCTATTATTGTCTGTACATATGTGTATTTTATTATTTACGTTGTTTGATTTTTCCTTTGTAGCTTTTCCTTTAGTACTTTGATACTGTTGGTTGGGTCTTTTGACCTGTAAAAACCGTCTGCTATAACCTATACTGTGTTGGTGCGGACGTAAAACACTGCACAGTCAATCTCAGCTCCATGTGCACTTCCCTGTAGTTTATCATAAATGTTATTGCCATTAGAACTTCTGAAACCCTGTTTGTTAATGTGCTTGCTAAATAGGACTATAAGCCAACAGAAGACCCGACAAGATTCAAGTCAGCGAAGACAGGCCGAGGTCCTCTGGTTGGACTGAACTGGGAGGCTGGCGTCGATCCTGTGATGTGCTGTTACAAGCTTGTTACAGTGGAGTTTAAGTGGTGGGGACTGCAAAACAAAGTGGAGAAATTCATCCAAAGGGTAATTGTGTTTCCATGCACAAGATATGTACATTCTTGTCAATAAATACGTGGTAGTTTATTGGTCGTAGAGTCGTCAGTTCTCAACCAGTGTGAATAGTTTTTCCATATTTTTATGATCACAAAATTGTCCACAAACAGTTTGCTACAGTCTGATGACATTTGAAAACAGATTGTTGAAAATGTGATACAGTTTGCAAACAGTTAAGGTGGAAACATTCACAGTCAGTGAAGGGCCATAGGTTAACCATGATGTTGAGAACTTGCAGATGCAGACTGTGCTGTATTGTTGAGTCTCTAGACTCTTGTAACCAGATAAGAAGCATGGCTCACATTCTCGAAACTTCTTAGGAAAATCTTTGACAATATCTGTAAAAGCACTGACCAAACATAATTTCACTCTACTTACTACGCTGAGCTGAGCACCAGCCCCATGTGGATGGTTGTTACAAATTTTTGTGGCTAAAAGTAAATGTGTAGATACGTTTTTGTCTGCCGTTGCTTTAGAGCAGATATAGTATTTACACACCCATGCAAGAGTAGTAATGCTAACTTTGTTGATTAATTCATATAAAATTAACTTTCAGAGATGCATCATATGATTATTGGCGTGGAGCAGCTGCAGTATATTGTTGGCAGGGTGAGCGCAGGATCTTCACTAACTTCCACCGACAGGTTTTCTGCTGGACGGACCAGTGGCACGGTTTGACAATGGCCGACATCCGAGCACTGGAGGATAAGACTAAACATGAACTGGATGAGGTTTGAGGAATATTCAAGCTGTTGTGATGACACATATTCTGTGTTTTGCTGAAAAAGTTATCCGTACGATATTTGTGATTTTGCTGTATGTGCAGAAATGGCACGGCCTCCCTGGGAATCGTATGTAAGCCCGGTTGGACCAGTCTGAGCTGGATGGTTGCTGAGGTGAAGTAGGCATAAGACACTGTGATCTGGTGTGATTGTGCTCTTGTGGTTCATAGTGGTAGTAGTGTTGTGCCTCTTGTAAGAATTTGTGGAGGAAATGGACGTCGTTTTAAAGAGAATGAAGTTATCGAATGTGAATTCCACAACTAAAAATACTCATAATGCATGTCATGATGTGACTTCCTTTCACAAGCATGCATTGTGTTACCATTGTAACATGGAGATGACGAGTCTAATAGTATATCATCTGTTTAGCAGACTATCACATTCCATTGAGCCTAAAATGACAGGGCCTCACTGCCATGATTAAGGATGTGGTCAACTCTGACAGGCATCTTTAGTGATTTGTTACTGAAAACTTCAGAAAATACGAAGTTATAAGTGTCTTGTGTTGTGTGAGTAGCAACGACACAGAGGCAACGTTCGTGGCACAACGACAGATGACGAAAAATAAAGCCCAATGTCGCCAGTCTCACCTGTCATGAGACGAATCACACCTATATCACACCTGTAGTGATACGAGTCTCACCTGTGGTGACTGCTAGTATCATAGTCCCCCATGGTAATGCGATTGTCAGCTGTGGTGATACAAGTCTTACCTGTTGTTCTTACAGGTGGAATGCTGGCATGGGTCATGTGTTGTTTTGTTGTAGCACTAATACTGTAGACTTCCATCCATGCATTTCATGCACTTTTTGTTACTGCTGCTGATTGTCTGCAACAGCAACGTATGCTGCAGCACTGTCTAGTTTCTTTTGACTTGCCTGGTTCCCAAATCTGTGTATCTATACAACCTTCTTGTATAGCAGAGTTCTATCCTAGATTTGCATTCCGTGTAATGATCGACCACATATGTGTGTGTAAGTGTCTGCTTGATGGTTAATTTTGTTCGTATTACTGCTTTGTTTTGCTAGGCGAGTCATTTTATGCGGAGAGAATTTATATCTAGTTGAAATTTCTCGGTTATCTGTGCAGATGATTTGATTGTACGTTGATATCAAGCTGCTGCTGCCGCCGATGGTGAAGTAGGTGTTGCTTGAGAACTTGAGTTTTGTGTTGTCACCAATAGTAATATATTTTGTTATTTCTTGTTTCTGACACCAACACACCTACCGGTAGTTTGCATTAGACTGGTTTCTCTGTCGTCACGCCACATTCCACGTAATTTAACGAAACAAATTTAGAACTACATCATTCCCGCTGGTTACAAAATACTAGAAAAGTCAGCAGGTCGAATGAGGTTGGGCAAATTCAGAGGAAAGTACCTTAGTCAGGGACCAGGGAAAAGTCAATTTAATTCTGTCTTATTCATGAGTGATTGCCAGTGTTGTGACAGTTTGCGGTGAGTTGTACGTTGTATGTTTGTAATTTTCATTGTGCAACCTCAGTCGACTGTGCCCAGAGCCGACCACTCTGCAGGCTGTTGGTGAATAGTGGCGCTGGTTGTGGTGCAAGTCGAAGAATGCAGCAACAACATAAGTATGACTGTAGGCAGTTTCAGAACAGCTGTGTGATTAATATGAAACAAATTTTGGCCTGTAGAATAAGCAGGACATAGAAGAAGATATCAGGACATCTCATTGCTGTGGCACAGTCTTGCTGACTATGACTTTCATGTATGTGTACAGGGTGGTGCAAAATAAGTCAGACTATTTCACGAAAATTTGCTATAAATAACGCCTATAACACTTGTAGCAAATAGACAAATACAAAGACAGATGACAATTGTGTACTTAAGTATTCTGCTGCCATCAATATTCTATGTGACATCATCACTGACGTAGCAGATGCTTTGTAATATTGTAACACGGTGAGGTGAGCCTGGTTAGACTGAGGCCTGTCTGGATGACTAACCACCCTCCTTCAGTGCTTTGACACTGTTGGTTGGGTCATCAGACCTGTAAAACTGTCGGCCTTATAACCTATATTGTGTTGGCGCAGACGTAAAACCATGCTCAACCAATCAAGCACATGCTTTGCAAACATTATGCCAGGATTTTGGAACCAGAAAATTGGCTGCCGAATAGTCCAGATTTAAACCCAGTGGACCTTCGATCTAGGGAGCACTCCAACAACTTGTTTACCGTCATTCCATCCGAGATGTTAATCACCTACATTACGTAAATAATTATATATTATGTTGTAGAAATAGAATAGGAACAACATCAGTAAATATTTGTGTTTATTTTGTGCCACCCTGTATATATAGTTGGCTTACAGTTTGTTGCTGGCTCATATTTATGAACTGTTGTGTTTGCACAGTACGTTGTGCAATGTGAAACTTTGTTGCATGACTAAAGTTATATTGTGTAAGTCTGTCTCATGTGCTTTCGCATGTAAATTCAATCTGTTATCTATGTGTGTAATGGGTACTGTCATACAGAGTACACTGTCAGGGAATTTTACTGCCATGTGTTAGCTTTCCTGAACATTCAGTGCTGTAAATTCTTCAGTAGAGTAATGTATGACATTTTTTGCTTTGTTTTTTTTCGTTTTCTTGTTTATTTTGATGGATTAGCAGTGACTGCTTTATAATCGAGCTGATGCCATAATCGAAGCTTATTGGTGCAAACTGCAATGAATTCATTTTACCATAAATACATTTAAATCTCCCTTCTGTATATAATGTCTGTACAAGATGAAAGTCATTACCCAAACTATTGTCTACTGCAGTCACATAGTGTAGTATGCACAGATGACACTGTAGGCAGTTGTTACTAATGAACCAGAACTTGTCTAGGTCTAGGCATAGTGTTAGTTTTTGTGAGTTTTTGTTTTGTCTTTGTCTAACTGCAGGCATTTATCTCTAATGTGATTAGGTTTTCATATTTTTTTCTCTAGATGATTTGTGATGAGAAGCAGAGCATGTGACATGTGCTTGTTTGAGTGTGGAGTGGGATGATGGCTCGTCAGCTGACTATTAGTGCGTCTGTGTATTATGTACATATGTGTGAGTAGGTAGCAATTGTGACACAGTGCCTGCTGTGATCTGATCTGATCTGATAGCTCTGTTCTCTCATGTTGTGTTTATAGTAATATATATTGTCAGTGATGGTCGTTACTAGGGCTGTAGTGAATATTTTACTTGGCCTGAACATTAGGCCAAATATATTCGTGTTTCACCTAATTGTACTGCATGAATTATTGCTGAATACAAACAATTGGCTCACATTTGCTCAGTTTCTCTGCTGCTCCAAAATATTCTGCATCTAATGGCCTACTTATGTATGTTCACATTGTTTAGCAGTTTCAAACTGTTTTACACAAACAGTAAAACTAATGTAATATTCAAGACAGCTGTAAATGACTGTGTATTGTACATGAATGTCACACAAGCACTTTGTATGTCAGTTAAAATATTCGCTTGTTTGCCGTTGTCCAGGTTTTGGAATAAGCTATTTACATTTGGCTGAATGGTAAAATGCACTGTTGGGTACTATCCTGATCACTAATGGCATAATGTAACCAGTAATAAACACGATAACATCTATTCTAGTCTGTCTGTAAGTATTAAACATTCTAAAACTCGGTTAAGTCTCCGGGAACAAATGCTTTATAATCATCTCAGAATAGGTCATACATATCTAACCCACCCTTACATCTTAAAGGATGAAGATCTCCGTCGGCCGTATAACCTATATTGTGTTGGCGCAGACGTTAAACCATGCTCAATCAATCAATTAATCCCCCAATATGTATACTTTGTAATTCTTTATTAACTGCAGAACATATGCTGATCATTTGTGTTCATTTTTATACAAAAATTTCTACACAGCTTCTAATCTCAAAGATCTCGTCCATAATATTCATCCTAAATGTATAATTTCTTTTATACATGCCATTGGCCTTACTAATAAACTTACTATTTCAGGTGTGATATTGTCACTATTTGTGTGCTTAAAATGCTGTAAACCTTATCCATCCATTCTGTCCTAATTGGTAATCATTATTACACAGTGTGTTTGTTACTTACATGGATGAGTTACACTGCAGATTGGAACAAAAACGTTTCCGCATCATGTATGCCTGTGTTCAAGTGTTTGTACAGTGTAGATTACATGCCACTTGGAGCATTGACGTTGAGCTTTGCACCAGTCACGCAGTTGGCTGGGAAGATCGTCTCTGATATGTTGTACATTGAATCAGTGGGATGTTAAATCCTGCTGCTACTGCTTCACTATGGGCTTAGGAGTGTTGTAGCATAAGCCCATCTCGTTTCCTGCTTAAAATGCCGTTAAACCCTAACCATCCATCCATCCATCCATCGTTTCCTGGCCGAGTGTCATAAGAATCGACTGAACCAGGGTAGTTTTGTTTTGCTGTGTTCGGCGTTGTTTGCTTTTTTCTGGGTTGTGTTTAGTTTTTGTATTGTCTGTATTTTTAATCTGTTTTCTGTCATCTATTTTCCAGCATGTATGAACATGCTGTATAGCCTAATTGTGCTAATGTGCCGTTAGAAATCCAGTCACTCACTTACTGCATCACTAGCATATTATTCACACATATTTAACACATTCTTACCTCCTAAATGATGAAGATCCTCCAATATGTATACCTTGCAATTCTCTGTTACCTGTAGAGCATATACTCATCAGCTGTATCGACTTCGATATCATTCGCCAGAATTTCTATACAGCTTATAATCTCAAAGGTCTCCTCCATAACATTCATCCTAAACGCATTATCTCTTTTGTACACGCCATTGGCCTTACTAACAAACTTTAAACTTCCTCAGGCATGATGTAGCTGCTACTTGCGTGCTTAAAATGCCGTTAAACCCTAACCATCCATCCATC
>Ga0056129_1000211_pt1 | contig 13214 bp, 9 predicted proteins | sample WorMetLIZISLAND1_FD_71118 | JGI IMG/M metagenome (GOLD analysis project Ga0056129, IMG submission 71118) | Marine gutless worms symbiont microbial communities from Max Planck institute for Marine Microbiology, Germany - Olavius loisae LIZARD... ...
ACGGACAGACGGACGGACGGACACGTTGCGATCGCTATTACCCGCGCTAGCATAGCGTCGCGCGGGTAAAAACATAACACTACCAAGCATTCTGTGACAATTTACGATAACACAACATCAATAACCACTATTTCAACAACTGCACTGCATATTAGGCACGTATTGGAAAATTCTCGATTGGAGACTTATCATTTGTGAAGCTTTTATGCCTCAATTAGAGCGGATTCTTGACCAGATTATAAACAATGGACTACGGAAACAATTGCACCCAAGACAAAAGCCCACGTTCGGATTCTGAACAAGGACACCTAGCACCCTTCAGACACTAGAACAGCTGCTCACCAACAGTCATCATTAGTCTCTGTGCCATATAAAAACCACACACACACATAGACAGGCAGAGAGGCAAAAAAAGAAATAACAAGAACATGATGTCACTTGTGCAGAATAAACATCACCGATGACATCCAGTACTCATAAAAAACACGGGACTGGATGGGATGGATAAAAGTAACTCCACCTGTTGGTCACAGGCAAGCATATTATTATAATTAGCAATTAATGAGCTACAAACACTGAGTGTCTGGGACTGTCTGGAGGAATATCGGTGGTGGCAGCAGCATCGACAACATCAAGATGTTTGGCACCGATTTCCACATCTTCGCTCGATGGTGACTCACGTATGTGCGTCATTTCATTCGGCATGGAATGTCGCCTTTGGCTCAGCTCTACATCAGAGCGAGGAAACAAGTTTAAATCTCGACCAGTTGACGATGGCGACAGTGGGCTTACAGACATGACACCCTGCAACAGCCAGCAGTGATTCAACTACCACTGTGCCGACACTCCATACCTTCAGGAGAGGTCGATGTGCTAGCAACTGTACTCATCTGATAAACGATCATCTCAGACTCTCACTCAATTCTAATAAAACTACATTCAACCACAAACATCAACAACTCAAGACTTAACACTTATCTATTCCACAAATCCTTTCCTCCGTAGTCTCTCTGGTTCAAACTGCACATGTCATCATGAAATCTGGACTTGGACCTGACTTACTGTGCATTGGTATTTGTTTTAGGTTTCTTCTTTTATATTTTTTTTAATTTTTGGTTACATGTCCTAGACTAAGCTTTTCAGTCCACGTTAAACTCTCTGTACTGTATCATCAGCGTCTTTTGAATGCTGCAGCACGTCTTCTCAGTGGTACGAAGAAGTTTGACCGTGGACTGTCCCAGCTTATGCATGTCGACCTTCATTGGCTCGATGTTCCTGAGCGAGTAAAGTATAAACTCGTGACGATGGTGTATAACTGTCTCCACAGCAAGGCTCCTTTGAACCTGACCGACTGCTGCACTCCTATTTCAGATGTTGCCTCATGGCGTCATCTGCGTTCTGCCAGTCATCGTCAACTACTCGTCCCTAGACAGTCTCTCCACGTAAGGTCATCGAGCTTTTTCTGTCGCGGGTCCGGCTGCCTGGAACTGCCTGAGCGACGATCTGTGTGAACCGTTGTTAACTGCGAACAGTTTCAGACAGTTACTTAAAACTCGTTTGTTTGCTAGGAGTACTAGTTTTTGTTTTTTGGAAACTACTATTTGTTTGCTGAGTACTAGTGCATACAGCTCATTAGAGGTATTGCACATTACCAAGCTATATAAATCTACTTGCTTACTTACTTACTTTCACGTCATATCAAATCGTATACATCAATTCTGTCTACCTGTCTGTCCTTCACATGCTGAACTCCCTCTTATCATACTGTATTATAAAATAAAATCTCCCTCATTTTTATGCTTTTTAGTGACTTTCTCTCACCACTTTTCAATTCCCTGACTTATCTAGGTTGTTCAGGTAAGGCTACACAACCACGACCTACCACTCATATCATCAGCTAGCAGCACAATGTGGATACGACTCTGTTGTATGACTAATAACTACTAACTGGTTTTGAAGCATTCATAGAAGCATCCAATGATGTCGCCGTCCAGCTGTTCTCAACCTGGATTCCACTCTGCTCCTTGGACACCTGACACAACACACCATTCAATGACAATCATGATGTGATCCAAATTGTAATACTGCAACACTCTGAGACTTCTGTATGGCATCGCCGGATCATTCACATATTCACTTATCTACTTAATTACCTAACACACTATGTCATTTTGAAGGCAGGCTTTTCAGTAGACAACACTGGCACCCATGAACAAATTCGCAAAACAAATAACATAATACATTTAAAAAAACAAAAATACAAAACAAAGCAAAACCAAAGATAATTTAACGATAATATAAGCAGAATTGCCCAAGTTAAAAGACAGAGCAAAAAACAATCAACTTCCATGTAAATACTGCTCATAACTGTATGGACATCATTGTGGTAGACAACATGGAACAGTTTCTTCCTTATTATCCTCCAGATAATCACATTGTTATTAATTACACTGAAGAGAATTCTGTGGCGAAAATATATCCAGGATAATTAAAAACACAAGTAAAACAAAAGGTATAATTCAGTTTAACAGTGAACCATTGTTGTATACTCTCCATTTTATAATTCTCAAGCACAGTCTTATGCTACTGGCTGCCGTATAATCATATCCAACGTAAGACATACTGGGGAGTAAGAAGTCAACATAACCATGCCTGGATGCCATAAACAAAACACAATCATAATCAGAAACTAAAAAGAAAAAAGAACAAGAATGATAGGATGTGTTATGACAGTGGATATTCAGAACATGCAGGAAACTTGTGACAGATCAAATGCATCATCTACTTCATAATAAACTCACCAAACAAACCTTAAATAGATGTTCAAATGAACTACCAAATGATTTCCGAGCAAAATTGCAAAATCCACCAAACTTCGACAACTTGGTCTTTGGTGGGTCATTGAGGATAAACTGTTCATCACCAGGCAACGAAAACAATCAGAAAAACCAAAAGAACAGCTCCAAAAATGATTAAAACACTACCACCAAGACTAGAAATATACTGCAAGCCTAACATAAAACATACAACATTTAAAACAAACAACATTGAGCAACAGCATCCAGGTTCAATCAAACGTAGAAAGACACTATCCAATGAAGAAATATTTTTAAAATGCCAAATTTCTTCTGTCTATAGACATGGTGCACGGCTCAACCACTGCAAAGATAGGCTTTAGAGGTTCATATAATATTCTCTGTCACCATTATGTGACCTGAAATTCCATTTAGTAATTGCACTAAATTCAAATAGGCCTAACTATAAATGACTAGCAATCATCACAGACTTCGGAGCACTTTGATATGTTTTACCTACACAGCTAGGTCAATGAAATGCCTACACACTGACTACGTTCCACATAAAACATCGACAAGTAACGTAACAATATATCAGGATATCATACATTAAACTCATCACATACCACATAATTATATCACTACTAGCAGAGAAGCTCATAAGAAGTTTGAAAATGAATAGTAAAACAAAAAGCACACAATACTAAAAAAAAACACAAATATCACTATGCACCACATTATTAGTGTCCTGGTCGCGATCGTTTCAACGTTTGAAACTTCGGCACTTCACTAAAATGCAGTTAGTAGTGCCAAAAGCTTAAGTATTCTGTAGTTTTGTTTCGTTATTTTTTATCTGTTAAGAGCTTTCTCTAAATAAAAACATCTGCAAAAGTTACACGCACAGTTATGACAATAGCAATCGTAATAACCAAGTTAGTTTGGGAGCAGTTTTTGACACAATGTGGACTTCGTTCATTCGGACAGTACAACAGCAAAGCAAACTAAAGCAACAAAGCACGATAACGTGAGTTACAGACATCATATTTGCCGTGTGCCGAGCGGCCGACGTCTCCGAGGTGAACATGTTCACGTTGCTTCGTCTCACTCAGTGTCAGCAGCCGAAACATCATCACTTCGTTCCAGTCTTGTTCCCACCAATCAATTGTCGCAGAAGACTGCATCGGCACAAAAATACTGAATAGTTTCAAGGTAAATTATGTCTAGCAAAATCTACAAGGGTTAGGCAAGTCATGAAATGGCAGATCCATGCTGACCAAATGCAATACAGTTTCATGTTTGATGGCTCTGTGGCCTTGTCCATCGACGCTCTGAGCCCAAAATTAATACTGCAGACAGATATATTCTATGAATCACTGGCCATTGCATTTTGCCAAAATTTTTAGCATTTTAGTTCAAGTTTTTGTACGTCTTAAAGACCTACAGATTTTTTAAAACTGGTTTAGTTACCAGACCAGATAATCTACTAATCCATGACTACACATACTGAAAAACTGTTGTATGAACACAGTAGTGGAACATTGGTTCAGCATCAAAGCAAGCTATATGCTGAGCAATTTAACTAATTTATTATTAAAATAATATTAGTTACTAAATATTGAATTATTGATATTATTAAAATGCAAATGAACACCTGCACAATTAACCATGAAATTGTCAAAACAAAACATATTATAACCAAGAATCACATAAAAATCTAAACAATCATACAAGGAACTACTAACAAACTAAAGTCAATAAAAACTAGAACCTGGTTCTGTGTTTTAGGGCATGGACTTGCTATGGAACAACAACAGACTCAACACGACAGCAATCAACAGGACCAGCAAACAACAAGTAAGCTACATTGACAATGTAAATTCAAGGCCGTTAGCTCACCTCAATGTTGGACAGTATTTCTATCTGGTCTCTGTCACTGAGCTGCAAGATCCGCTGTTTGAGCGTTTCATGAAGTTCACTGGCCGTCATATCTGACGTACATCAAAACCATCATACAACCAACAAAACTGGAACAAAAATTCATTAAAATACATTTTTTAGACCATTATCTAAGAAATGACTCTCATGAATATTACCAGAGCAGAAAAGGGTCTACTTTCCATCAGCAACACCACTGCATTGGAGTAAAACAGTTTCTGGTCATAAACGACAGATGAATGGCACACTTCAACAAGTTTTGGTTAAGAATTTGTTACACATGTAGCCAGCTAATGTATAGCAACTACAATTCATCTACATGACCTTTAAGTCCTCAGCAGTGCCAGAATGAATAATGATTGTATTTATAAACAACACCGTCGTTTTAACACTAGTGCAACGATGACACCGACTAAATCTAGAAAACGGCCAAAAATTCGCAGATCGAATTTTCGCATGTAAAATTTCATGTCATCATTACTATGTCATCATCTTCTGCCATCTTCGGATAACAGGAAATTTAACATATGAAAAGTATGATAAGCGAATTTTTGCTGTTTTCTATGTTTAATTAGTGTCATCTTTAAACTAGTGTCAAAACAAACTGACCATGAACGAACTGGCAGAACTTGTGGAACTGATGCATTGGACACAGTTCACAGACGACCAGGTTCTTGCTGGTGTTCTGTTGAAACGCAGACTGAAACGCTTGCTTCAGAGTTAACATGATCTCTCCCACCTACACACGTCAAACTGTTACATCTCTACAGCGATCCTAGTGCAGAATGCTGATGTAAAAACTTCTGGAAACCAAAATAAAATTCAAATACATTCTGTAAATTAAAAAAAACACATGCATTTTATGCATACATGTTTAAGTACAAAAACAACCAAATTGCTCGACTTACAGCCAACAACCCATCACGGGATGGAAAGGTCTCATGGAAGTTTCAGGTATCCAAAAAGATCATGGTACATAGTCTTAGTCCCCGGGTCTTTCATTTGCAGACTACCAGCCACACTGACGCATTCGGCAACAGCAGCCTAGTCCAGTCCTTCCCTGGCAGCTCTGGGAACATGAACAGAGAAAGGGCACGATGCACAAGCCGTTCTGAGTATACATCACAGACAATAAACAGCTGAGTACCATCTGTGAGCATTACAACAGCAGGAATAAAGGGTCCATAGATCAGAGCAAAAATAAGTAAATTTCTACATGGCACAATATAAACACTAATGTGCAGCCACATGAGCAACTCTGAACATTTGTTTTCAGCCATAACTGGCACATTTTGGCACATAGGACTACTGCCTAAATGGCCTCAGCACCGAGTGCTCATCTACAAGATAAGGTGAGACAAATGAACCACCCAAGAAATACAAACAGGCACAAACAATAATGGTGCTTCTGACACTGCAGCAAAATTCAGTAACAGCGATGATCTACTTTAGAACCACAGCAAACAAAAAAACAAACAAACCACTGATTCGGAGGCACAACGAAAGACGTAGCACGTGAAATTTCCCAATTCTGGATCACGCGATATAAATCCAAAGTGTTCTGGATTTGTAATACCCTACAAGCCACGTTACATATGAACAACAATATTCATGCCACACTAGAATGATTTGTAGGTGACAGACACATACTTCAACAGCAACAAGAGGCTAGGCTATCACCGAGAAACTGTGCATCACGCCAGGCAGCACATTATACTCAAGGTTAAGTAAATAAATTATCCGCAGTTGGACAATTATAAAAATATAATACAAATACAAAAAGCACAGGTTTGAATAATATTCAACTTTGAAAGGTACTGTGACCTTGAAAGCCGGATTACAGGCCATTCAAGGTCACTGGAAATGACACCATAAGTCATATATGACTTCCTATTTATGTTTAGTAGTAACTATAGCTCTATCTTGCACCATTTTAAGTACATTTGATATTGAAAAATGCTGCAACCTTGAAACCCGTGTCCAGGGTCACTCAAGGTCATCAAACTGGTACCATTCAATAGCATGCATTGCCTATGGTTTACAGTTTTCTATAAGTGTGCTATTGTAACTGTCTCTAAATGCACAATTTTGAGCTATTCACCTTAGAAAAGTACTATGACCTTGAAAAACAGGTTAAGGTTCATTCAAGGTCACTGGAAATGACACTGTTCAATAGAGCAGATACAACTTCCTATTATCGTTCAATAGTTACTATGCCTCTATCTTGCCTCATTGATATATTTCATTTTGAAAAACACTCTGATCTTGAAATCCAGGTCAGGGGTCAATTAACGTAATCAAAACTGGTACCAACCAATAGCCTGCCTATAGTTTCCTATTAGCACCTTATCTCTAAAAAGCACCATTTTGACATATTTGCCTTTGCAAAGTACCATGACCTTCAAACCCTGGTTAGCATCAGTAATTACTTAAGGTAACTGAAAATAACACCATTCAATAGACTGCACGTGAGTTCATATTCACATTCTGTAATAAGACTGGTGCTAGCTTGTTGTGTTTGAGATACAGCAAATTCACAATTACAACTCCACGTAACTCTTGGGCTTGGCTTGTGGAAGCATCTCACAGTTTATCTAAGAACTGTCAGGCTGTATAGTCTGTGGCATATTGCCATGTGTTGTCATAACCAGGCTTGGAATCGGCATGCTCAGACTTATCGGTGTAAAAATTCGGCATTTTTTATTCCTGTTTGGACCTTAAATTATTAAACTAAAATACTAAAAATACTTGGTAACTGCGATCTTGACATGCAATTGGCTAAAAGTGGATGACATCATTCTAACAGGTTGTTGCAATCTGGCTCAGAAGCAGCAAAAGTATTCTTCAAAGAAAAACGATGCCAGTAACACAATTTTTGATACCATGTATTTAACTTTTGTACTTAGCAATATTTCCAAAGTGATACACTCATCGGCAAATTGGCTATCATTTTACTGAGTGCAGCGTTAATGATGAAAATTATAAGTCGTATCAAAATATATTTTAATTACCTGAGAACAGAAAGATATGTCCTTGAAATGCCGTTCAAAGATGACAGTTTTTCGATCGAGACTAATTAATGACAACTCGTTCTGGCCCACTTGTATGAGCATTGTTCTGTTCCTCTGGTCAGCAGTGTCCGATGACGCAGCTCGAGCGCGCTGCTGCATGGCAATTCTCTGCAGATCAGTTGAAGCACCGGTCGATACTTTCCTCTGCTCACCATGAACCTTCCGTGAATCAACGGTGTCAAACAGCGACTCTCGTGAACTACAACTGAATTCTCCATCTGTGCCCGACGTTCGCGCTGCATCTGTATTCTGTGCCACCGGCATATTCAGGCCAAGAAACGCTTCGTCAGAACCACTGCTCAGCGTGCTATCAACACTCGCTCTTGGACCGGCTTTCGATGGTGACTGCTCCGACAGTTCATTCTCGCGGACAGATACGACCCGTTCAAGGTCAGCTGGAAGACTCTGAACACTGGCATCGCTCTCCAGTCGCTGTCGACGTCCAGCTCCTGATATCTTGCTGCTGGATGCCTGGACAATTACCGTAGACGTGCATTACAATGCCAACAGTTCAATCATTGCCTTTTACACAGCCATACTGATTACCAGATCAAGCATAAACCATGTCACCTTAGTTTGGACAAAAACACAGATTTACAAATTACAATTAATTTCAGCACATGAACTGTGGAAGCCCAATTTATTAATATTAGTCAACTTGCAATAGTTTTTTTGCAGATTTGCAGTGCACATAAAAATTCAAAATCTAGATTCTAGACTTCTACTACTGCACTAAAACTGGGGTTCTCAGCACAAGTTGTACTGAATTAAAGGGGCACTGGCTTTATTGTTTTAGTTTCTGGCTACGTGTGCTAAGCTGAATACTCAGCTTTCAAGTCCACGTTAAACTCTTCTATCGTATCATATTGTATCATATCAAGTTGTGCATGTATGTCAAAAAAAACTTTTTAGTATTTTCCTATATATACAAATTTAATTACAATGCAGGCTGTGGAAATAAAACACAATTATTTGGCAAATTACTGCTTACTGTACAATGACAAAAGCAGATGTAATCAAATTTGGTAAATACTAAACTGTGTCATGCAGAAAATGTAAATTTCAGGCCAGTTTCCATTTGTTGCAACAGACAGATAAAAAGAACAAATTCAGCAAGCAGCAAACTTGGACTCTTGTGTAAAACTGCAGCTGAAATAGCATAGCTGCTTCACAGAGATGTTGCAGATTAGATGTTTTGCAACACATCAGTTATCACACAATAAAGCCAAAAATGTTCTACTGAAGTTAGCTTCAACCTGTCTAGTAACTTCGTCAAACTTGGCAACTGCATCGTCAATGAATGATGGTGGGGCTTTCTTTGTTGATACAACCACTTTTCCAATGTACAGTACTTCATATAGGTTTGTTGTCAAACCAGATGAGTCAGGCATCTCTTTAGGGCACTTGGCCAGTGTATGTCTCACAGCATCAAACAGAGCCTTCACCTGCCAGCACAAATACAATATGATCAGCTTCGTGCTGCAACAATTTATCCATTAACACATGAAAAGACAAGATAGTAATTAATCAAGTATCATAAAATACAATAAATGTAACACAAGTTTAACCTTGAAAACATTGCACAACAGATTTTTAAAGAATCAATTAATTAATTTATCTGCTCAAATTACGAGTTTATAATTCTGACTTAACAACACAGTAACACAGCAAGGCTAGACAGAAAATCACTACACTAGAGCTACACCTAAAAAACAAGAAAGCCTAGCTGATGCAACAGTAAGCGTGCGGCAGCCACAATTCGTTGGAACAGATTCTAATAGATTTGATCTCTATCACATACAGCTTGCCATAACTGCATTTTGTGCAAGAAGTAACGAAAGTTTCTGATGTCAGATGTATGCTAGAAATCTGTGTATTCCACATTCTAAATCCTAAGACACCACTCAATGAAAAAACTCAATAATTGGCTACCATATACAATAAATAGACTGCAACAAGTAAAGTGTATGTAATTTCAGTCACAGTGTCTATATACAAGGCCAGCCATGTGCATAGCATATTCATATATATTGCATACCGCCAAGTATGCGTGCTATTGTAAATAACAGCCTCTCTACAATAGTGCTGTTGTAGCTGAGTGTATGTACCATATGCAATAGAATGCAGGTTCAAATCCTGCCAGGGACTTTTTTGTTTTACTTTTCTCTTTTTACGGAAGTTTTTTACTTATTCAATTGTTAATCCAAAACAGCATATTTACAGTTACAGTTACAGTTACAATTAATGGGCTAGTTAAGCTGTCAGATTTTAATGCCGATATCTGTCCATCCAAATATCTAGTCTCCTTTTGAAAGTAGAAATGGTAGCTGCAGATACTGCATCGTCCGGTAACTTATTCCAGTGATCAGCAATTCTTTGGCTGAACGAATGTTTTCTTAATTCAAGTCTGGAACTCTTTTTGTACAGTTTGAGACTGTGTCCTCTTAATTTGGTAGTTGTTGCTTTCTGCAATAATTGACAAATTAATCCTTTCTTTACCAGTGAGAATCTTATATCAATAAGATCCCCTCTTAGTCTTCTTTGTTGTAATGAGTGTACTCCTAGTGCTTTCAATCTTTGTTTGAAGGCACTATTTATATATTCCTCTCTCCTTTAGATTTTTTTCAATGCATTTTCAAGCAAATCTTTAGATGGCAGTGTGCACTGTTACCATGTTTTCTATACACAAGACCGGTCGTGTGTATAGAATCGGTCAATTTCAGTGAATGCAGTTATTACTGTCAACATTAAAAGTATTCCAGGCCTCGATGGGTGGTTTTAGGCCTTAATCCAATTATCATACCAATAATCAGTACGCATACTCACTCCCAGTTCTTACCGTTGTTTCACTTTCAGCTTGAAATACATGGCAAACAAATGGCGAGTCAGAATCAGAGCGAGTCAGGTAAGAGAAACATGATGGATGGTGAACTATACGAGCAAATCTTGTCATTGTATTCATGTGATGGCTAAATAAAGCTGACAAGCGCGCGCTATGCACATGCCCAGATGTCACATCACGTAGAGGAGACGCGTCATTCGTTAGAAAAGCGTTCAGCATGCCGTCACCGATCACAAGCTTCACAGAATGCCCTCTACCACGCCGGCGAATGCCAGCCATTAACCACGGCAGCATGGCTGGAGTGTGCCGGCGATCGAGTGTGGCGTCACCGAAGTATACGGCGTCGAACGACATGTTTCGGGACCCGGAGAACTCTAACGGCGGGAATGTGTGGTAATCGGCAACGCGACCGGCGCCGCCCACGCATGAACTAGAATCCGCCTCGCTTCCAAACGAACCCAATCCGCTGTCTTGTTTGCGCTGCACAGGCTGGCCGCCCCTTCGCTGTTTTACGACTTCTGCCATTCGGAGCAATTTGTAACGCTACCCTAGCCAACATAAATGCGTAAATGATATATTGTTTGTTTATAGTACGCCCACCAAAACACCGGAAACTGACGTCATTCGGTCGGTGTTCTTCGCGATCAAGGTTGGGCCCGAGATTGCCAGATTCCGTCTCAGTTACTTCGGACCGGATCTTCATCTTCGTTGGTTCACCGTTCATTATAAAAGTATATCGCCCCGGTGAGTCTGGACAATAAGTTCCTGTCCCCTGACGATAGATTGTTGCTTATTCCATTGTGACAGACACCGCACGACGTCATACGGCTGGTCACTGATTGAGCAGTATGGCCGCCACGCGTAGAGCTGGCGACTGGCGAGTGGCGAGTGGCAAAACTGTGGCGACTGACGAACGGACAGACAGCATCACTTAAAGCCGCCTTTCACTACGTGGTGGGCGGCGGCCGGCGGCTTAATAATGTGTTATACAATAAAGCCTAGCTAACGCTAAGGTAAGCGCGCGATAACAGTGCGTCACTGCGTGTATGAAGGCCCCTATAAAGCGAAGAAATCTACAGCAAATGAACGCAAGGAACACAATGTGCCTTGTCATATCCAGAAAGACTGATAGAGTAGACTGAATTTATGGTCATTGGAAGAAAGACGTGTTCGTGCTGAAGTTTACAAAATGGTTCATGGTCTGTCTGCAATACCTTTTGATTGTTCGAAGTAACTGGATATAGTGGTCGCACCAAGGGTCATTCTCTTGATCTGATGAAGAAACGATGCCGACTGGACGTCAGATGTTACATCTTCTCTGAAAGAGTTGTTAATGTATGGAACAGTCTTGATGATCAGTGTCAGTGACAGCTTCATCATTGAATTCTTTCAAGAACAATCTTTCAAGACTTAGAAGACAGTCAATGGGTCTCTTTATGGACAATTTTGTTCGTTGACCCTGGAGACCATCCAGTCTTCTGGTTTGGCCATAGAGAAGGTTTGGCCTCGTCCGGTAAGCATTCCGGTAAGCATGTTGAAAAATACATCCAGTTGCTTAGAACGTTGACAATACTGGTCTATCTTCATTCGTTTAGCGGTTGTTGCGCCCGAAATCTGCGAAATTCTTCGAAAATTCGAACTTATACAGTTCAAGGTCATCCAAGGTGATCGATCTTGGTGTCGATCGAAAACGCATGCAACTTCCTATTAGTCATTAACAGTAACTTTGGACGTATGATATATCCTACTCTTTTCGAGATATTTAATTGCCGCATTAGCTTCAAAATAGCTGCTTTTCCCACCTCACCGTTGTTTAACGCCGCCAAGCGGAGGAACGCCTTGCAATGTCAACATAATCTATACATCGCTGAAAAGTACATTTAGTGGGATACAATACTGTTGCACAAATTATGGGTCTATCTTCATTCGTTTAACCGTTGTTGCCTCCCAAAATCGCGAAATCGCGCGAAATTCCGACAAAATTTGACCTTTGACCAGTTTAAGGTCATCCATGGTCGTCAATCTTGGTGTCAATCGAAAGCCCAGGTGCGACTTCCTATTACTAATAGTATTAGTCATTAATAGTAACTTTGGCCGTATATCTGCTACCGTTTTCGATATATTGACGTTTAAAGCTAGAAAATGGCTTGTTTTCCTCACACCTCCCTTGTTTAACGCCACGGCTCGAAGGAACCCTTAGAATTTCTGGATGAAACTCACCCCGCAAAAACTAGAGGGATGGCGCTACCGTATACGGTGGAAGTTTCATAATCCTAAGTGCAACCGTTTTTACCGCGCGATGCAAAGCGCGGTCATGCGTTCGCATGTCGTCTGTGCGTCTGTCTGTTTGTCTGTCTGTAACGTTGGTGGATTGTGATCACATAGGTTGGAATTTTTCCGAAATAATTTCACCATTAGTTAGCCTGGGATGTTTGCTCTCTGTAGACCCAAACATCAGGTGAACACCCGGAAATTTTGGCCCAAAGTGACCCACCCCTGTTGATTTGAGCGTCGGAGACATTCGATCGCAAATTGCGGCCGAATGGTTACAGATAGCGCAACGGTCACAAT
>Ga0056129_1000212_pt1 | contig 13180 bp, 11 predicted proteins | sample WorMetLIZISLAND1_FD_71118 | JGI IMG/M metagenome (GOLD analysis project Ga0056129, IMG submission 71118) | Marine gutless worms symbiont microbial communities from Max Planck institute for Marine Microbiology, Germany - Olavius loisae LIZARD... ...
CCATATCGCACCTGAAAGACGCTGAAGAAATTCCGGCGGTCGTTAAAGACATTTCTGTTTGGACAGTGGGGCCACAGCGCAGTGTGAACTTTATTAACTGCGCCGACTGGAAATATTCGCACTTACTTAGGCCTACTTACTTACACCCTGACGACAGCTCCGACGTGGCTGTCAACGCGCACAATATGGCTGTCGATGATCACGCCGAGGGGCTTCAGCTGAGTTGAGACTGCGTCTGCGACGTCGACTACGACTACGGAGACAGCAGCAGCAGAACGCAACTGGACAGTCGTGCTCAGAATCATGACCTGTGGGCCTGCGGGTTCCGAAAATATTTGTACGCAAATTGAAACAGACACTTACTATTGGCGGAGAAAATGTGTAGCAAGGACCACGTACACGTTCGGGTGATATAAAGTTTACGGGGACATTCGCGGGGCTCTCTGGAAATGAGACGTCAAACGACAGTGCCAGGTAGAAGACCATATCACCGATAAATTAGTAATAGGCCTATTTACCTGTAAACATAAAGAAACCCGTTTATAATACCCTTTTTCGGGTTTCTTTCGTTGGCAGTGGCCTTGGTTTACTTGTCAATTGTCAAGTATCTGGTATTCTTTCTTTCGACGACTGCTAATAATGCTTGACATTAGTTTATTAAGAGTAAAGTCTTAACTTATTCACTTACGGTACTTTCTATCGATATTATAATATTCGAATAACGAGTACTTAAAGCAGCCCTAACCAAAAATAATACCCTGGATAATTTATATATTCAATGGTATTGGTAGTGACTAGTTTTGCGGATTTTAACGTCAAAAACTCAATATGCGCTATTTCGCAAACCGTTTGGCAGATTACGCTAGCGGACAACCAGTTCAAGTAGATGCAGCACGTTGGGCGCAGTATATAACGAGGACTGTTGAAGCTATACGCTCACGCATGCCGCCGACCACCGGAAACTGCGATGGCGGATTGTACGTCGGGTGTGCCGGCGTTGGCTATGCTCTTTACCGTCTGGCATCAGTTGCACAGCTGACCGCGTCACGTGATCGTCTGCTGGCTGCCGCTACTGAGTATGTGGACGTGGCGTTGCAGTATGCAACGAACCGAAGAGGCCGTGACCCGACCACTGCGTTCCTTCTCGGTCCTGCAGGCGCTCTGGTTGTCGGAAGTCTCGTTTACGATGCCGTCGGACGTTCTGCGCAAGCTGCAGAGCTGAGAAAGCAGTATGCGGCGATCGCCTCTACTGTCAGCAAGCCAGGAGACTTTCTAGGCTGCGGGTCTGATGAATACTTTGTCGGACGTGCAGGATACCTTTGTGGTTCATTGGTACTTAATTCAGCATACAGACAGCAGGTAACATATATGCCTTTCTAGTTTACTGTGTGACATTTGCATGTTGTGTCTGTGTTATAGCATGATGTTCGTAAAATCCTGGTATTGTGGTAAAACGGCATATGATATGATCACACTTTTCACCGCCGGGACTTTATTAAGAATGAGCTTTTGGATAAAAGTTACAAGCTATGCTGTTTCAGTGCAATGCATGTCACCAGTTCTGTCAGTGATGGCTGGACTTCTTGCTTTTTTGTTTGTAGGTTGTCCCAGTGAGTTCATTGGCTGCAGTCTGCCGAGCAATAGTGGATTCTGGAAGATCGTACGCTGCAAAACACAGGTCACCAGCACCTCTGATGTACGCCTACTACAAGACTGAATACTTGGGTAATTGCTTGATATCTGTTTGTGGCAGATTTCATTAATATCTACACACTTGGCTTTCGCATATATTGTTTTTGTTAATTTAGTTAATTTTGGGTGCATTTATCACAGTTGCAGGGAATTTTTTTAGCAGAACATCATTACATCAAAGCTACAGATTCAAAGCTACATTCATCCAGCGCACTGTTTAACATATTGGCAAATAAATGCGTTTGTTATTTATGAGCCTTGAATACAGGCACTGAGCGCCGGCTAGTGCTATGCCTTGCTCTTGTATAGTGATTGACAGACGTGACTGATGATATCTCATGTAGGGGAGGGAGAGTTAAGTACTTCTGTGACATCACACACCAGACACACAACCACACAAGTATTGCAGAAAATAATCGTTGTTAAAGGCTTACAATCATGTACAATGGATGACCACGTTTCACCCCGCCTCCCAAGATGTGCAGGCCGTAACAGCAACATTGAGAAACATTTATGTTTTTGACTGAGCGATTTGCATTTGTGTTTCTGTAGTATAACCAATGCATGGTTTCAGTACCTTTACAGCTCTGCATATTGTGTCTTGGTTCAATAACAGAATCCAATGTTGCAGTGAACTCACTACATGGAGGAAGTTCTTTCTTTGTGACATCATTCTCAGAGGGTTATAAGTACTGTGAGTGTGACTGATGTAAGTAGGGAGTGATACTGATGTCACTAACACTGTATCTAGTTATCATATAAATGTAGCCATTTCATTGATTGGACTTCCACAGAAGCATACTGCCAAGCATATTTGCAGTATTGTTTTGATGCAAATAAAACTGAGTTGTTTCAAATTCTATCTCTTTTTTTTACCAAAATCGCCCTCTGTTTATTGTTTGCATAAAAGTTTTTTGTGGTAATGTGTGTTGCAAAAGACATCACTTGTTGTTAAGTTTTATGAAATATGTTCATTTAGTCGCGTTCCAATTTGTTTAGGTGCGGCACATGGGTTGTCATCAATTCTTCAAATGCTGCTGTCCTGCAGCGAGTTTATAAAGTCGGATCGTGATGCCGAAAGAGACGTCCGTGCTTCGGTCGACTTTCTTCTCTCTCTGATGCAGCCAAATGGTAACATAGCTCCAGCAATGGACGAAGTTGGACCCAGAGCACATCATCGTCAAGCCTCAGAGGAACTGGTTCACTGGTGCCATGGAGCACCTGGTAATTGTACATGCTTTATTAGTTTACTGATGTGCATTGTGCAAGTCAATAGAATTTCTGTCTACAATGCACTAAGAACTTGAAGATGTTGGATCATTGAAGTCAGTAGTGTTTTCTTTGACATTACATGTATTTGGATAATTAGGATGCACGTTGTTAGTACTGTATAATCAGTGTTGTATAAATGTCACCCCCCCCCCAAAAAAAAAACTGCTTTTATCTTGCTTAGGTTTGTGATAATTTTGATGTCTGAGTAAACATAAAACTTACAGAATAATCTGCGTCACAGAAAAATAATAGAAAGTTGGGAAGTCGGAAAAAGTTTGTGACACTGAATCATTTTTAGTATAATTGGATGTTACAGTTACAAGTAAATAAGTTTGATATTTCTGCTAATTGGTTTTATACCAAACATATTGTGCACTGATATGTTGCAGTGGCTGATCTAACCCTTTTGGTCCAATTAAGTACAGCTGATGCTTTAAGTTTTGACAGTTAACTTTGAAGATTAAAATAGCGAATGATGTGGGAATGTTTTTAGGTATTGTGTACCTGTTCGCCAAGGCCCACCTGACGTGGCCTGATGACAGACGCTACCTTGCAGCGTGTGAGCGCTGTGCTGATCTGACGTGGCAGTGTGGTTTGCTGAAGAAAGGTCCTGGCATCTGCCACGGTGTGGCAGGTAGCGGCTACGTCTTCCTGTTGCTCTACCGTCTCACAAGCAACCAGCTCTATCTCCATCGCGCAGCGCGATTTGCCGAGTTCCTGGAGTCTCCGGAGTTTCAGAATGGGGCACGGACACCGGACACTCCATTCAGCCTCTACGAAGGACTCGCAGGGACTGTCTGCTTTGTTGCAGATCTCCTTCAGCCGGACAGAGCACAGTTCCCGTTCTTCGATGTGTTTGGGTGACTTACCGCGTTCATTGTTGATCATCCTGACCTGAACGCTGTGTTCTCATTTGTTTTCCTGCTGGAGGTGTACAGTCAGGTTGTTGCATTTGAAACCACACACACACTTTATTCTGAACGGCAGAACTGTGTGCTGTACAGTGCTGTAGTGATTGCTTACTCAGCCCTCTATTCCAGTTGGCAAACAGATCAGACTGTAGCTGAGTGGATACAGTTGTGTATATACAAAGCCTGTAATATGTCCTGGTGACCTGCTTGTTTCTGAAGTACTGTTGCTTTATTTATTGATGCATTATACTTCCTCTCAACTGTCTAACACAGCTGTACTTAGTGCACTCACTAGTCATTGTTGCCTGCAAGACGTGTAGTTTGTTTTAAAACTAGACCTGTTGAATTGCGTTAACAAATTATTGCACACACAAATTCTATGAATCAGCCCCACCGCCGTTCAGGCCTGGCAACCCTGCCCTCTGTGGAAGCCATCCCCCGAGTCACCCCATATTATTGTAGACTAGGGGATTTGCTGTGTTTTATGTTTATGTATGATTATTGTATTTTTCTGTTATGTATTCTGTGTGTTCCTTCAGTACTTTGATACTGTTGGTTTGGGTCTTCTGACCTGTAAAAACCGTCGCCGTGTTGGTGGAGACTTAAACCATGCTCAATCAATGTTTTCAAAAATGTGAAATTAGAGCCTGGTGCGAATACCATTGCTATTCATTGCCAGTACTCACTTAGCAACCAGAACCAGTGTGACTTTAGCCCTGCCCTTCTCTTCACAGTAATGTTTACATGTGTGGAATGGCAGAAAAAAATCAAACTTACTTAAGACTAATTTCCAATGTGTGATCAAATAAATTACTATATTACTTATGAGGTTTTAAATTGCAAAAATAAAGGTGTGAAAATAAATTTATAATAAGGGACTGCAAAATTTAAGGGTTATACACTACAGTGTAACTTCTACACAACTCAGTTTTCATACTGCAAGCTAAAAACAGTAGCTGCAGCCGATCACAACAAAGCATTCAAAAACACTGTCCAAAATGTTTGAAAATAAATTTGTTGGCTGCAAAACAACTTTTCTTTGTTAGCTGACAGCAATTACAGCATTAAGCTGTTACTAATACTGCAATGAAGATGTGGCATATCTGTGAAACAAAGAGATTACATATACACGCATACTGACCCTACTCTGTGACTATCATTCTTAATATTCTACACTGTGTTCAGAAAAAAACACTCACATTTTCTTTCATATCTCCATGAATGATTTGTGGATTTAAACAAAAATTGCAGTGAATATACCCAAGGAAAGGTAGATTCCGATAATGTAGGAATTAGATATTCATTGCGGCCGATGGCGTAATTATGACGTCACATTTGTCTGGCTAAAGTTAGAGCGAGTTTACAGCATGCAATAAGCCATGAGCCCAGCATATCCTTTATGCGAGTACAGGTACTTGCTTGTGCACAGACGCGGTCTCCTGTATTATGTGGTGGAATTTAGACAATCTAACATGAAACAACTTTTCATTCATAAACCAGATTAAGTTCGATCACCACTGATGCAAGATAATGTTACAGCAACTGAATGTCGTGGGTGACTCATGTGAATCCACACTTGTGTTAAAGAGAAAGGTGATATTTTGAGCACAAGTTATGACATCTCAATTCATCAGTGACTAAGTAATATTCTTGTTGACGTATGTTAAATAGCTGATTATTATTAATTATCAGTTGTTGAATTATGCTGTGAAATGCTGTGTTCTGTCTGGAAGTACTTATTTACAAACGTTTACAAATGAAACGTCATAATGACGTCATCAGCTGCAATGAATATGTAATTTTTACATTATCAGAATCTACCATTCCTTAGGTATATTCACTGCAATTTTTGTTTAAATCTACACATCACTCATGGAGATATGAAAGAAAATGTGAGTGGGTGTTTTTTTTCTGAACACAGTGTATATTCTGTTTACAATGTGACCAACTCTCGTTGTTTGGCTATGCTGTTACGTTCCATGACCATTCCCACGTTCCAGCATTTGTGGTCTTCACGTGGAGCAGAACTGACTGAAAATGAACTACCAACTTTCGTACTTCGTTTGATAGCAGAAATCCGAGACATGCCCTGGAAGTGAAGTGGCTGCATGACATTCCCTCTATGGCGGCTACTGTTTTACAGGTTTAATGTTGTTATACAAATGACATCTGTGTCCAACCAATTTTGTCGGAGCACTTACAGATAAAAGACACAACCTTTGAAAAATTAACACATAAAATTAAACAATATGACAACTATCAAGTCTGCACACAGATGACTATAGCTGCAAGTTATGGAACATGCCAGCAGCGAATATTTTAAGACGTGTTATGTTTAATAATGGTTAAAACCGACTAACTAATACTAATATGAACAAGCCATTTGGGCAAGTATTGCAACTAGTTCACAAGCTTAAAAACTATCATTAACAGGCTGAAACTACATTACATTACTGTACATAGTGGAGGACAGATTAAACTAGCATCATGTAGCTTACTGATAGAATGAAACTCTACTATAATGTCCATAATGCTGTACAGTTGAGTTTAGACATATAAAATACTCTTAGCTAGAAGTAAGTTACAATGGACCTGTGTTGTCTGGTGCTAAACTGTAAGTCTAAGTCAGCAAACAACTGATTGTACTTCAATGAACAAATAGCTACGCAAGTATTACGCAAAACAATACACATGCGACATAAAAAGTAACTAAACCAGTCATTTATAGGTGCTAATGTTCTCAGGATAGATGTTCTTCTGGTTCCTGAGACCTCCGGCGACAACAGTACGAATGAGCCTCTTTGATGCCAAGTCGCATCAGCAACTGAAACAGTAAAGATCAAAATACAATCACTTCACGTCACTTTCACTCGATCTTATTAAAGATTCTTATTTTATGTATTGTGCTATGTATGTTTTAGCGTTCCTATATACAAAGGCCCAAGCTACATTTTTTTACAAGACCCAAAAGACAATGGATGGACGACATAGAAGAGTGGAGTGGCTGTAGCTACATTCAGCTGAAGGAGATGTCACAAGATAGGGAACAGTGGAGAAGAAAGACAATAAATAGAGTGGTCATCTGCAGTCGCCAACCGTCAGCGACGATGGTCGACTAGTGACTGAGTGATATACAAAGGCCGTGCTGCTGCATAACACAGTAGTATAAGATTAAAATTACTGGCAAAGGTTTGCATTAATTGGTCTAATCTCACCAAGTCAAAACAGACTTATCACACCTACAGTACTTAATGGCCATAAATTAAATGGCCATAATCAATCACATATGGCCATATTAAATCACATATTTTAAACCATTCTAAATGAGATCCTTTAGACAGTAACCGTAAATGTTACAACAAATATGGGCTGGTATAAAGGAATGCCTTGACTTAATGCCCACAGTTAACAATGTATTTGCAAAGTCCAAAAATTTTTCCAAAAGACTTCCATTTCTGATCCATGGCCTTAGGATCGAAGGGAAAAAAAAGAGTACTAATAATTTTTGGTCAGTAACCAAGGGAAAACAAATCGTACGTTGCATAAAATGAGCAATTCATATTAAATCATCATTAGATGTGTGCTGTTTTCATTAAGCCACTTGACTGCCAACATCCACATCATAAAAGATTATGCAACAACTTCACATAATACATGGTTCAGATCCTATTCTTAACATTATTAATTTATTAAACATTAAAATGCGTCATTCTATAAACTGCCTACCAAACTTTCACAGTATCTACCTAATATGACGCCGTAGCATTTTCAATAGCATGGCCATAGTTTTTTAACCTCACCGCAGCTCTGCTACGTGTGGTAATAGGGTCACGTGAGCTGTTTTCAGCCAATAGGTCTTCATTAATTCTGATATTAGCAGTAACAGATCATGCAAAAATACAGTTGAAATAAGAGTATGTTGAAAATATACAGCCACAAACTGTTACTCACCACTAACGCAGCAAACTCGGCTGCAATCAGCATGTAAAAGACGTATTGCCAACCACTTCTGCTAAGAATGCCAGTCAACTGAGGTCCAATTGCTGCTCCTACATGACAAGAACAATCCACTTAAATGTTACTGTCGATGTCTCGTCATACTAGTGACTTCGTCTGATAAAACGACGTCTAAATGAACTAAACAAAGAATGTATCATTGTAACATATTGTTTGTAAGTAAGTAAACCACATTTTCTGTTGAACGTAGGAATTTCTCTTGGGCTTTGTAGAGCACTGAGTTAAGCTGACTACGACTTAATTTCCCACTCGACACCTTGACACATGGGTCATTTTGCGGGGTATTTGTCGTAACAAATGAACTCTATATATGACCTCCACATAGGCCAGGGAAGAGTGAGGCCGAGGCCAGATGCTATGAGGCCAAGGCCAAAAGAAAATTGTGAGGCCGAGGCTAGAGATGTCGCATAAGTTATAAAAACACCGCCTATGAATGCTTGCGCTCCAAACATAAAATTTATCAAAACCAAGAAATCACATCGAGTATGGCAGTCACAACAGTGTCAATGCACTACTCAAAAGTTAACTTCAATACAGCAAGCAAACAATTATTTCCTACCAGAGAAGAACGTAACATGAGTGATGTGATTTCGATGACTGACAACTAGGCCACGAGGACAACTTTCGTGAGAACGAAGCCAATATTGCACGAGGCCAAGGCCGAATATTTCGGCATCGAGGCCACGTTGAGGACTTAACATCCCTGCCTTAACCAAACAAGGTACCTGATTGTTAGTGACGTTTTGTCAGCCATCAGTGAACTTCATCAGGCAACTGATGGTCATGTGATGATCTACGATTTTGAGAAAATATGGAATGAGCAGAGCAGTGAAGGGAAGCCATACAGAACTTTTGGACAGCTACTGGTGACAATGACAGCACAGACGACACTGCAGAATGTTTGCATGAAATGCCATGGCACAACTGCAACAGCTAATACATCGGAGAAAGAGGTAGAAATTTTGGAAATAGGAAGGAGGAACACTGGAATGAAGCAGACACACAGAGCAAGAGAGTCTAAACCAGAGCGTGACATAAGACATCCCTCGCAGAGGTTAACAAGTCTGTGATCACGGACCATGTGGTCAATGAAAACCCTGTCATTGACTGAACAGAAGCAAAGATAATACATCGGGAGAGACACAGGAGGACAAGCAAGGTGAAAGAAGCCATTTGGATCCGAAGGAGGAAGAGATGCATGAACAGTGATGGACAGGCTTACGACCTAGCACATGTCTATGACTCTTCTGGTCATGAGACCATCATCATGTGACCATCAGTTACTTGATGAAGGTCGCCACGTCGCTAACAAAAAGGTACTTTGTTTAGTTGTGTTCTCGCAATTCATACGTTGTATCAATCTGACGTTACAAACGTTTTCATCAATAGTTTCTGATTTCCTTCTGGTTTTGTCATCGACATTCATCTTTCTGTTTCGGATGCTACGACCATGAGTGTTTAACTGGATCAAATACAGTAATGACTGTAGTCAGGATTACACGATTTCAAAAACGTGGACATTCACCAATTGAGCCAGTGCCGTCGATGATTGCCGATACAGTGGCAAGTGCTTTGGCATTGCCATGTAGGGTTGGGTGGGTACCAAGGTCAGCGGAAACGGCAGTTGTTATCAGCGAGTATGGGCCATTCACCATTGCACCAGTGATTAACAGCATCACTGCAATATCAAGTAAACTCATTCCACAAGTCAAGCAAAAATACAACGAGAAAACATACTCAACAGAATACTGCAAAACACATCTTAATTTGGTGATTTTGGAGTGCAGACATTTCGCTGCATTTTAATTTGGCGCTTTTTCAGGGTGTACTTTGCATGGTACCCGGTATAAAGTTCCTAGTGACTTTAGCAATGTGAACAGAATAGTGCATTACTGTCTAGCTAGAACTCTAGACTTCTTGTAAGGCAGTAACAAGACAGTGACCAGTTACATTAACAACTGCCAGGACTAGTATTGCCAACACTACTGTACTCTGCAGCTAGGTTACAATGAAATCAACCACAAAGTACTACTGTAAATCCAAATATTCGTGTGTATTTTATTTCACGATTTTATGCTACTCGCGAAATTTGCGAAAATTAGTTGCACGCAAAAAATTAGTGTTTTAAAGTATATGAGAACCAAGATGATCCATATAGTGGAAATTCTGTTACATACCCACAAGAACAGCTGGACTTGACGAACCCCATACTTCATATATGTACATCTGTAACAGGAAATTATGTAACATCATCTGCATCAGTTAGTTTTACTTGCATAATTTGACACAACAGTCTGAATGAAACTGTATTCAAAAGGCAACGTTTTTAGCCCCATAGCTTGCGAATAGAAGACAAAAAAACTGAAAATTACCAAAGATTTTAATTTTATTCACCATGAAAAGCAACTAAAACGTTTTGGATTATGTTGTCAATGTATATACAAACGTGACTGATAACAGGTAACCATGACAGTGAACTGACAACATGTATCGCATTATTGATTACCAATGGGTATAAAATAGTGGTGGGTTTTCATGTAATCTGAAACCTGGGTACCTGATGAGTAGTACATGGGAACCGAGCTGCCAAATATCGGGTGTTGCTTTAAAACACCACCTTCTAAAAACTGGTCTGTTTACTGGGCACATGGAATATGATCACTTCTTTAGCCAACTTCTAGCCAATGTCTTTGTTACTGTGCTACTTGTTGAAACAGACATGAAATAGGCACGTCGTCTATGATCTAAGTACGCTCTGATTTTGCTTGAATTTTGCTAAGGTCATCATGCAGAAAAGTGTATACAAAAAAGAATTCAGCAATGTAAACAATTAAAGCATGTTTAAGCCAGATTTTTCTGGCAGCTTAGCTGAATTTCAGCGAGGCATAAACTCGGCTAAGCCGAATTCTTTGGCCAGTTGCACCCAGCGAGTGTGTTCCTCTATCTTATTGCTAGAATTTCATATATTATAGTTATGAAAGGCATACCAGTGGCATTGAAATCAGCATCATAACGACGCAGGTCTGAGCACGGCAACCAGTGTAGTCGGAAACTACTCCTGCGGCGATTCCACCTTCACATGCATGCGCACAACACAGACTTTCAGACCTCTGTGACCTTGACCTAGGATCAGGTCATACGGCATACCATCGTGTAGCACTTATTGACCTCTACCTACGTATCAAATTTCTTCCAAATTGGAAAAACTTTTTTGTGGATGCATAGACGTATGGGCGGACGGACAATGAGACCAGATTAGGTCGACTACTAACACACTGAAATACACTGTAAATGTGGCTCATCTGTAGCGAAATTAATCACACGATAATAATTACTGACACCTGGGGCAGCAGAATGATCAGTCCAGCTTTCGTGTGGGGACTGAGGGCAGAGGCAGGTTACGTATGGCTGCAGTGACTTGCAGTGATGCAGGTTAGCAGTGCGTCAATGCACATCTAGTTCATCAATAGCTTCCACCCACACTTAGCCATCAAAAGATGCACTCTTTTTGCAGTAATTACACTGTGTTCAGAAAAAAACACCCACACACATTTTCTTTCATATCTCCATGAGTGATGTGAAGATTTAAACAAAAATTGCAAAATTGCAGTGAATATACCTAAGGAATGGTAGATTTTGATAATGTAGAAATTAAATATTCATTGCAGCCAATTACGTCATTATGACGTCACATTTGTAAACGTTTGTAAATAAGGACCTCCAGACAGAACACAGCTTTAGTTCACAGCATAATTCAACGACTGATAACTTATAGTAATCAGCTATTTAACATACGTCAACAAGAATATTACTTAGTCACTGATGAATTGAAATGTCATAACTTATGCCCAAAATATCCGCCTTTCTCTCTAACACAAATGTGGATTTGCATAAGTCACCAACAACATTCAGTTGCTGTAACATTATCTTGCATCACTACTGGTGATCAAACTTAATCTGGTTTATGAATGAAAAGTTGTTTAATGTTAAATTGTCTTAAACTCCACTACATAATTCACGATACGACTGCATCTACGCACCAACAAGTACCCTGTACTCGCAAAAAATGATATCTTGGGCTCATGGCTTATTGCGTACTGTAAACTCACTCCAACTTTAGCCAGACAAATGTGACGTCATAATTACACCATCGGCCGCAATGAATATCTAATTTCTACATTGTCATTATCTACCTTTCCTTGGGTATATTCACTGCAATTTTTGTTTAAATCCACACATCACTCACGGACATATGAACAAAAATGTGAGTGGGTGTTTTTTTTCTGAACACAGTGGGGTACTGTACGCACAAGTTGCTACACCAGATGCACAACACAGCACATTCAGCTATTTTCCACGAGGAAAGAACTGAGACGAGAGAAAATGAATTGTGCAGAGGCGGGCAGTGACAAAGAAAATGATGTTGAAAATGACGACATTGATGAACAAAACGACAATCTCAACAATCATCAACTCAATGAGAAGTGAACATACCTAGGATGCCTCCGACATCAAACAACGTTGACAGATCGGCCGCCTGAGTCTGACTTGAACCAGCTGAACAAACGGCAAAGACAGAGCTTCATTCTGGTAACAAGTAAATGGTAAACTGTTATGCTCTTTGAACAAGTGAAGATGCAATGGTGACCTTGACCTCAGTAGATGGATAAATCACTAATGGTGGATTGCAAGAATGCTGCCCCAATCTTCACTCAGTTAGGCTCACTTCGCCACTCAATTTGAATAGATTCATCTTGAGTGGGTTTTGTGTTCTTGTAATAATTTTCATGCTGAGTGCGAAAGTACGTAAGTAAGTAAAACCTTTTATTGTCTGACGCACCATCGGGGAGAAAACCAAAAAGTAACAGGAAAACTAGGAACGTTCACAAACAACAGAACAAACAAATTTTACAACTAACAGGCTATATCAGACAGGTTGTGTAAAACAAATGAATTCTTCTGAGGGTTATAATGTCATTGAGGCAAAGCAAAAACACTTGAAGAACGCAGCATTATGGGTAAAACTCTGACAGTGGATTAACAACTGGTGTAATCAGTGCTCACTGATAGTTATTAGTTTCTTATCAGCAACAGATAATATCTACAGACCACAGGCTAGTACTAGCCCTGGCTAACATCAGGGCTGCGTTCACTAGTGCTAAATTTACGCTAAGATTAGCTAAATTTAGCGAGCTCGCTAAATATACAATTCTTTAGCGAGTAAATTTAGCGAAATTTCGCTAAAGCGATTTGCGACTCATTAGCCAAGAATTGGAACAAGATGAAAG
>Ga0056129_1000213_pt1 | contig 13170 bp, 8 predicted proteins | sample WorMetLIZISLAND1_FD_71118 | JGI IMG/M metagenome (GOLD analysis project Ga0056129, IMG submission 71118) | Marine gutless worms symbiont microbial communities from Max Planck institute for Marine Microbiology, Germany - Olavius loisae LIZARD... ...
ATATGAGATCGTGCTATCACATTATCCCAGAAAAAAATGATTTGTGCTGTTTTGGATGTGTGACTTTATCGCTCTTACACCGTGTTGTAAACTGATAAGTTTTTTACATTTAATTTTATGTTAATAAGCCTGCATCCAAAATTCACGTACAAGAACTCGTTTTACACCAAGCGCATATCGTGACCCCGGTCAACCTTGACCTGACCGTGAGTTCAGTCATGGCGAATGTTGTCTGGAAAACGGTTACAAAAAGTTGTGCAAGGCAAACGCTGAATGGCACAATTGGATGTACATATAGAACATTAGCTATCGGACGTATTTCTTGTGTTGTCACAGTTAGTATTTTCTTATTTTAAGATTTTACCTAATGCAATCGTTCGGTGGGCGTGGCTGGACGGTCATCGTTCTTAAAACATCTTTCATTAATAGCGTTCCTTTTTGCAGAAAATAATGTCAGCTCAGTAACAGGACAGCTTTCAGACAAAACAAATTGCTGAAACCAATTCGCGCGGGCTACTAGTCCCACAGCTTGTCACTGCACTGCACAGGCACATCGTTCCAGCTGTTACTCCACCTTTGATCCGCTGATCTAAAATGGAAACGGGAAACATATAGTACACTAATCTTCTGTGGTCGTTCATTCCTGAGTTGTTTCGAGTAGATAAACTAACTGAATACACTGCAACGCCGGGCCCTCTGTTGGCCAGGAGTGCAGACAAAAAGTATCATCCAATATGAATGCCATCCAAGTGCAGGCATATATCGCGGGTGTCGCGAAACACTGCACTGCACGCACTGCGTACACTGCACACACCGCACTGAAATATAGTTAAAACATCCAGATGATGATACTTGGGTTTTGACTGAATAAGCAGCAAAATAAGCAGGAAACGTTGAATAGGTGAAGGGGGAGAACTGGCGAAGGGGCAAAACGTCCAGTTACCGACCGTGCATGTCTACTCACAGTGCAGTGCGCGCGATGTACGCGGTGCGCACGGTGCATTGTTTCGTAAGTTTCGTAACATCGATATATCACCAAATAGCCGAACACCAACATAATTGAAAACCTGCTTGAAAAAGAACCAAGTGGATGTTTTCTTACTTTTCTCCAGTCTAGCATTGCTAACTGCGTTACCTTGGCAGTATTGTAGCATGGAACTGACTGACTCTGACTCACGGCTAGTGCTGCTTAGTGTGCAGAGCTCCACTCCATCCATGTGTTGTATAGCTGCCGAAAGTGACCAAAGAGTACAGTATTTTGTGTGTTGTTATGAATATGTTGTGTTTTGTCATCTAGTTATGTTGACACAGCACTGTAAAAGTAGGACCTTGCATTTTGCATCAATGCAGTCTTTGTGGGCATGCAAGTTCTGAAAGCATTTCTTGTTAGTCAATTTTTTCTCAACTGGACACCGAAATTTAGATTTCATTTCATGTTTATTGGATCTGTACGGTTTGTTCTAGTTAGAAAACTTTGCATTTTGTTGGATATTTTTTCTTACAAAATATCGTTAAAATAAATTTGACTTTGCACATTGTTAATACATTGTGTATTATTGTCACAGAGGTACAGCTCCAATACAGCTGCGACAGGTAAAACGCGGAGAGGTGCGCTTGAAAACCAGTGTAAGTTACATTGATGTTTTTTCAGCTAATGTTAGTACGTTATGTGATGACTTACTATAGTTACTTTTTCTTGCCCAGCTATTGCTTTCAATTTGGCAGCCTGTAGGTAGGGTTCAGATCGTAACTCAGGCAAATATATACAGATCCAAGCAAACATGGCAGAAAAAACTGAGCTACAAAAACAAATGCTGAGGGAAATTTGGGGACCTTTTGCGTATGTGGCAGTGGCACCCCAGATAGCATTGATTAATGCTTCCAGATGATTTCAGCATCAGATTATAAATTACCGGTATGTATTCCAGCTGATGTGCAGAGAAAACCAGTATATGCCAATTCCGTTATTGTTTCAGTACACCTTTCTGAGAGTCAAAGAATTAATCATGTAACAGATAAATAGGTAATAGATCTTGCATTGACAGGGCAGGATGAATTGACTTCAGCATCAATCTCTGTCTTTTTATAGCTGTAATAAGGTACTTTTATTGACTGTATGTTTTAAAAATTGTCAATCTTTCCTTTGGCCTGTAATTCTGTTTCCGAATGCTTGTTGTATTTGCAATAAGTAAATATGATTCTCACTGTAAACCTTTTCCACTTTCTGGACTTTGCTGTTTTTCAACATTAGTATATGGCCCATCAGTTACATTACATTACATTGCGGAACTGGGTTTTGATGCTTACTCCAGAGTTTATCAACTTCTGGTGACATGTACATAATGCTATGCTATTTCTTTAGATTATTAGTTTTTGCAGGATTGAGCAATTTTATGGTTTGTTAATTGGGCCATATGCTATTAATGCATGCTTAAGGTCATTTGTAGTAAATTTTTAGACATTGTGATTATTACTACATGAATTTCAGCTACATAATGACTGCAGGTTTGCTATACCTTGATGCCGATGTATGAGAGTTTTTTATCGGGGTATTTTCAGTAATTTTAAGCTGGGGAAGGGTCCCACCTCATTACAATACTAAACAAATCAAAATCACAACAAAAGCTAACAATTAAATCCACATAAAAGAATACCGTAGTGCCCGTGAAACTTAAACTTAACTCTGGGCGTTTTAAATTGCTACGTAAATAATAATTGGAGCCTATCAAAACAGTTTGCGAACGAGGTTGCATTCTATATATAGCTTGCTGTCGTCATCGTTCTCGTCATCGTCGTCGTTGTTGTTAAATGTTGGCAGTACTGGTCGAGTAATGATCACGTTTGGTGTGTAACCAGTTTTAGACAAGAGAGTAGCACTTGTGACTGGCTCGACGAGTGGCATTGGTCTTGGTATTGCTCGTGCCTTGGCCGCTCGTGGCAGCCGTATTCTGCTGAATGGCTTTGCTGATGAAAAGTTAATCAAGTCTCTTCAGACCGAGTTTTCAAAGTTGGTTTGTACTTAACTCGTATTCTGTCTTCATTGCTTCTCTCTAGGCTTCCGGAAAGGCACCCAACATGTAAAGATATTGTACACCATCAGTCAATGTACTGAGATATCTTTGAAGACTTGTGTTTTGTGTTTATGTCTTGTTATTGTGTGTTTTTCTGTTAATTGTGTAATCTATGTGTTCCTTCTGTACTTTGATACTGTCGGTCGGGTCTTCTGACCTGTAAAAACCGTCGCCCGTATAACCTATACTGTGTTGGTGGAGATGTTAAACCATGCTCAGTCAATCAATCAATCAATCATTTGTGGTCACCATATCATGGATGTCAAGCTAGAAAAATAAAATCAGTTTTAATGCTTGCATGGGAATTTTTACATATGTGTTGTCAGACTGCATTCAGTTACTAAATATGTTTGAAAGCTGTTTTACCTTTGCTGAGCAAGAGACTTTGAAAAAGTTTGTAGGACTGTATAAAGGAAATATATAGGGTTCATGTGTCGGGGTCTAAGTTTCATTTATACCTGCATTCTTTGAGCGAGATTTTTAATGTACCCAGAAATTGAGGATTTTGCAGCTATTAAAAAATTTTCAACGCACATTTTGTAATTTTTCTATCAATCTCTCTTAGTTTGTCACAACTGCAAACTGTGCATTATGAAAGAGCTAATGTCGTGCAACTCAAGCATGAGATGAAATGATTGAAATGCATAATTAATTTCTGGCTCAACATATATACACGTTATTGTTGTAAATGACTGATTTGATGGATTTTTCTGTACTTTCGTAAAGTAGCTTAGTTCGGCTAAAACAAGAATGATTTCACTACCAGACAGTGAAAGAATGGATGGGTTGACAATACTGTGATATGTGTCATGCTTGCTTCAAAAACTGAACGATTCTGGTGCTTTGCCGCTTTACTATGATACAGTTCTGGAGTGTCACTGATATATCATGTCATATTTGCTCATAAAGCATATGACAAGATTATACTATAAACAAGCAGGACTAGCGAGGTCCAGTGCCATAGTCGATGTTACAGTTGTGATATAATACAAGAGAAAATCAACTCAAAAGTACAAATGCTGTTAAAGTTTATGAAATGCTTGACTCAAAGACAGAACTGATACAAAATAGAATGAAGTCAATTACAAACAATCTTTTTTTGTAAAATGTCTGAACTTTTCTAGTTGTTCAGTATTTTGTTTAAGATAAAGCGACCAAACTACGCACATGTACGGACAGAATTGACTACAATGGATTGTGCTATGCATATCTTAGCATGCACTTGCGTAATAATACTACCTTGTTAATTCTGTGAATGTGCAGATTAATCTGATCAATTCTGCAATGTTTAATTGATTCACAGTCAGTGTTGTTTGTATTTGCTGCAGTGTGTACAAAACTACGGCTGATTATATACCGGTAGATTTGAGCAAGGAGTCTCAGATTGAGGGGTATGTTCAGGAGATACGTAAACTTTATCCACATGGAGTTGATATCCTAGTAAACAATGCAGGTAATTCCCAGAAATTATTGTTGTATGCTGATAAATGCTATGTGTGTCAAATTGTGGTGTCTTCAAGGCCAGTAATTCAGTTAACATGGTAGGTAGCTATTTCGTAATCAACTGAAGAAACATATGCTTTATTGTTATGTACAATGTGTACATTATGTTTCTTGTTCCACGTCTTCACCTGAAGCTGTAATGATCTTATCCAAGGAACAATTCAGCTGTAATCTTCACTATGTGTGTTGAAATCCGTAATATTGTTTTTGATGCACGTGGAATTAGATTTATGGCTCTGAAGTCAATACATTTCGTTGTACGCTTTTTTTCAGTTGGATTATAATTGCAATTTGCATCCAAGAAGTCTTGTGGCCATTCTCCTTGTGGATATATTTAATTGCTTATTTTCAATAATTCTTGTTTCCCTCCATATCATTCCAGTAAGGGGCAGGGCCTGATCAGCCCCAAAGGCAGATTCCTCAAATTGATCCATAACTAGCCATGCCACAGGAACTCCTAGAATACATTACAGTTAAGAGATAGTATGAGTTCGGTATAGATCTCATCAGATCTTTTGCTGCTGTGATTTCTGAAGGACGTAGAATTATTTTCTCCCAGATACTTTAGTGAATAGCCACAAAGCAGCTACACTCACATGTATTGTGGATCTTAATTGAAGGGGTTATCAGCCAAAATTACAGATAGGGTCACTTCTAGTGCCCATTTTGCTAAGGTGTCCCCCGCCCCCCGTGTCCATAGCTTGAAGACTTCCATGGCTTCTTGTGATTCAAGATTTCTTAACTATGGAGAAGAATGGGAGAATAATACTGTTAATTTCTTATAAGATGGTGAAGTATCGCAAAATTAAATTTAGTCAAATGAATTCATTTTGTCAGAAGTAAATAAATAATCCATCGGCTAATTTTTGTTGATATGTACTATAAAACCACTTTGCTAGGTCATGAAACCTTTGTATGGAAGTCAGCATCAGCAGATGTGCACAAATCTGCTACTTGCTGTGCGACGGGTGTCCAGGTTTCCAGCACGTTAGTCCCGTAGAAAAGTTTCCGACTGATAAGTGGAGCTCGTTAATAGCAGTCATGCTGTCGGCTCCGTTCCACCTGATTCGTCATATGTTGCCTGACATGAGACAACGCGGCTGGGGTCGAATACTGAACCTCGCTTCAGTGCACAGTGTTCGAGCGTCGCCGTATAAAGCTGGATATGTATCAGCCAAACATGGGATTGCTGGCCTGACCAAGGTGTGACTTTAGCATCAGTTTAAGATAATGTCGTGCTTTCTATGTGCTTTCTAGACTCATGCTATCACTAAAAATTATATTGTGTGAAAATTGTTAGTGTTAGGCTGATTAATGTGGTGTTGTGATAGATTCAGCCTTGCATGTTTCAGATATTTTGAGCCTATTGCTCATGACAGAATGTTTATTTTCTCCAGTCAAGTGCATATTTATGCAGTTATTAGGCGTTGTCATTGGCTGATGAGACATGCTGCCGTTGTAGGTCGTTGCATTGGAGACTGCAGGGTCAGGAGTCACGTGCAATGCAGTGTCACCGGGATTTGTCGACACTCCAAGTCAGTCCACGGCATTTTTCACTTTTCGATTTGATTTTTATGTGGATTTTATTACAGTTTGGAGCAATATTACACTTTGGTATTATTGTCATCAGTTGTAAATACTGCTTCTTAACTTTGTCAGCTGACAAAAAACGTTTGTGTTTGCAGTTCTGCAGATGCAAGTGAAAACGCTAGCTGATGAGGAAAGGATCGATTACAATGCTGCAAAGGTTGTTGTTTGCAGTTTTTGACAGTATATCTTTAACGTCTTGTGAGTTTCGTGGAGATGTGCTTGTCTTATTCACAATGGAAGATTTAGCTGAAAGAGATCAGCTTGCTACTCGTTTTCCATATGCTTCTTGAACCAAACAGTTGTCTTCATCGTGTTAACCCTCTTGCTGCTAATGCTATAATCCTCGAGTAGAAAAATTAAGAAAAACTTTGGATTTTTTATATGCAATTTGATCAGAAAAGAAATACAAGAACTTGTTGCTCTTTTATGCATTAAATAACCATGTTTAACTGTATGAAAATTTTAATCAGTACAATAACATTTCATAACTGAAGTAAGTTCAGTAGTCAGTTGAATATGCCATTGTGACAGTGAAGCTTGTTTTTGTAGGCTCGTTTCCTGGCGTCGTATCATCCGTCGAGAGATGCAATTGGTATTGATGAGGTAATGTCTCTGTACATACAGGAATTGTTTACACATGCCTGTTTTCTATAGTTTACTGCTAGTGATTCCAGGTCACGTGATGGGAAAATTGTCATGGAAATTGAACAGTTACGCCATCTACCGTCTGTTTGCATTTGTATCTGTGCTTAGATTTAACAGTGCATGACATAGTCCATTGCTGACAGGAACATGAGCACAATAGTACAAGATTTGAACCAATTGCGTGAATGCCATGATTGATCTTGTGTGCCTCAGTTTGGTCTGTGATTTGTTAAGGAAAAACGGCTCTGTCTGCAATGTAATGGAGTAGTGGTTAACACTCTAGCTTTCTGAACGAGAGGTCTTCGATTCGCATCCCGGCCATGCCACTGTTTTACTATACTGGGTAGCAACCTTGGGCAAGTTGTTTACTCACATTGCCTCCCCAGTCTTCTCAGCTCCCAAGAATCTGGGGTACAAAGGGAGTTTTCGGACTGGACCAATCTAACGGCTTGATTGGTTGAGTGCATTAGATTAAGCAAAATGGCTCTCGCTAACAGCTTTAGAACGGGCCATAAAATGATCTCAGTTTGATATTGATTTGCTTGCTCAGTTGTGTATTGTAATTGTGCAGCAGATAGTGATGATTACCATACCTTACTGCTACAGGACCTCAGTTGCAGTAAAGCTGTTGTATCTGTAATATTGTGGATGCTATGTAATGGATACGACCACATTTAACTTTCGTGATGTAATGCTAAATAATAAAATATTAAACCTGCTTCAGGTTGGCGAGATGATGGTATTTCTCTGCTCCGACGCTGCCAGTCAGATCACTGGATCAAACATTATGATGGACGGCGGCTGGTGTGCCAAGTAGAGTTATTCTGTGTGACAGTTTGTTAATTGTGGACCAAATCATACTTTGTTATAGTTGTGGACCAATTCAGCATCTTTCTCAAGTGCTTTTAGTTAGTACGTTATTTATTTAATTACTGTATTTTTGGTTAATCTTAGTACATCATGTTGTATATGCTTTTGCTGTACAGTTTTAGTGGCGTATGTAGTATTATGTACCAGCAGAAATATATGCACAGCTTTGACGTTTGCTGTGGGTTGTTACAGCTTTAAATTCTGACTATATTCGTTTTGTTTTTCAGTTTATGCAGGTATTCGTCCTGTGCTTGAAGCGTAGAATTTTTGCACTGTAGACCATTATTTAGGACCAATTGTTGTTGAGTGATCATTACACAATAATTGCATTGTTCATTTGTTCTGTTATGTGACGTTGTTGTTGATATTAGGTGGTAATGTTTGTTATTCAGCGATGATCATTTTTCCTGACAGACACTGTCATATGCGAATGATATGATGTATGTTAGTTTTCAGTAAATGCTGTTTTGCATAATAATTAGATAATTCACATTGTTCACAACTGCCTTAGATCCCATATTTTATATATTTGTATGATGAGATTAATTTATTCTGCATAGACTGCATAACGGTTGTATTTACGTATGTAATTGGGTGTGATCATTTACACAGTTTTGATGGCTTAAGTTGACATTTAATTTAGTCATGACTTGCATTGTGACTGAGTAAAAATTTCAGACTACGTTATTAGATCAACTCTTATGAGTAGACCTAATAATGATGGTCTCAATGTCTGTCCATTCTTCTGTACATATATATGTACCTCCAAAAAAGTTGTTCCTATTTGAACGAAATCTGGTATGTCGATGAGCGATACACGACCGTACGCCGTATAACCTGATCCAAGGTCAAGGTCAAGGTCACGGAGGTCCAAAAGTTATGAAAACGGCCGATATAAAAGTCTATCTCCTTTACTGGTATGCATGTAAACAAAAGACTAATGGTGAATTATGATACTCCAGACAATGTCTAAATTTTAAATGGACAGATTTTTGATATTCATTCTTGTTCAGCATCACGTAACCTTCGAACGTGATTAGGGTGTTCCACCTTTTTTCAAACAAATTTTGCTTCTTACGAGGAGTTGACCGACGGTCCCGTACAGACTATTTTGTTAGTGTTTAACTGTTAGTTCAGTTTTATTACACTCAGTAGTGATTATGACGATGGTGCTGTTTTATCATGTTTTGCCCAGTCAGGGGCTGTGATGATGCCTTTTCTCATGAAACAGTATCACTTCTGGAGCACACAAGCAATTACAGACAGACAAGAGTATGAGATTGGCGTGGCTGGAGGGCAGAAGGAGGTGAGGTGTGGACAGTAGTATATACCCACTCCACAGTGAGGTAGATGTCAAGAAGTGGCATTTTTAGGTGTATTTTTCACAGACGTTGATGTAGCAGCCATCATCTTACATCATGTGGCCTGACGTGAGTGCCTCCTCATGACATCAGTGACTGTTACTGGTCAGGCTTTAGTACTTGAACCATAGTCTCCTACATTGATTCCTCTCCAGTCTCTACCAGTGAAAGAGCTGTCTTGAGCACTGTGACTGTTTATTCACAAGATGTGTTGTGAGTGGTAGTTGCTGAGTAGAGTGGTCTGATGATCGACACTCCTTGATGTACTCTGTCATTCTGGGCAGCACATGTCTGTCTTGTGTGCTGGTGATGAAGCCGTTTGTTTGGCTCAAGTCGCGGAGCCCAGTGGAGCACGTGTATGTAGCGTCGTCCTCTGTCAAACAGTCTCAGTCACCTGTAATATGCGTTCATGGTGAACCACTAGCAATCATGTTGTACATGTGTATGTTATTGCCCCACCTGTCAATGAAGCCCAATGTCCTGTATTGCCAGGGCAGCCGGTACTCGAGGTAAGGCAGGAGTATGTATTAGGGACCAGTGGAGAGACCTCCCCCATACGATGACTGATGTGCCTTGTACCGTAGAGGTATTTATTCTACCTGGCTTAGTGGCATTGTTTCTTTGAGTGTACTCTTTCACTATATAATATAATATAATCAATATAATAACACAACATTACCCAGTCAGTTATATTATGTCAGTTACGTTACACCACATTGTCTGTTGTTATTGTTGATATGCAAGTAGTTAGAGCTTGTTGCGTTTTTGTCAAGTTGCACAAATGACTAAACATACAGAATTGATGGTGTGATGCTGATGTTTGTTTTTGTTTCTTTGAGTGTACTGTTTCATACTTGGCTGAACAGAGCCAATGACACGCCCATTCCATGAGCCGAAGGTCATGACAGGCAAATCATCTGCATCTACAGTCAAGATGGCACTCACTGTTATTGGTATTGTGACAGAGCCTATACTGTATACCTGTATTCACGGAAATCGCTACCAGTCACAGATTAAAGAGAACAGAACACTCCAGCACTCTGTGTCGGCCCGAGAAGTTAAATTAGTTAATCACAGAATATGTTCACAATACAGGCCAAGCATCCACCAGTCCACCACCGGTCCCGGGCTTGAACCCAGGCCCACAGAGGCAGTCAGCCATAGCACGTCAAATACTGTAGCCTAACCACTAGGCTATCTTTGCTGACCCCATAATATACTTAGTAACAAAAACAATCCATGTGATGTGTCAAACCATTATCACATTGTCTGTTGCCAAAACCAGGGTAAACTGTGAGAATCAGGTGATTTGTTTTGTATGCATTGTTGTTGTCTGCAATGTTTGTGGCTGTTCCAAAGTAGCCCAGAACACACTTGTTACATATGACCAATCAACCATTGGAGCTCAGTAGTGGGCTTGGGAGCATTGTAGAATAAGCTTATCTCATTTCCTCTCCTAGTGTCAAAATGGAAGCAAGTTTAATTGACATTACCAGTGGTTGATGGTCCGCAGTAAACTCAGCTTGTCCGTCTTGCCTTAATCGGTGGGCCTTACTGCTGTGTAGATGCTTTGCTAATTGCCATATAGTAATACCCAAAAATTTACACTTTTGAAACGTGCGCACACGTCGTTTTAGCAACTGTTTTCCAGATGATCGCCTGGATTGACTGGCATTGTTTCATTAAGTGCATCATTTTCTGCAGAATGTTTGAATATATCGCAAAACGTTCGTAGTGTTTTTGGTGGATAATGAGTACTGGTAGTTTGAATTTGCTATATTGGGTGGGCGTGGGCCACTGTGTGTTTTTGTGTTTTTGCTTTGTTGAAAGTACAGTATTTGTACAAATGACTCAAACGTTCGGAAGATTTCTTATTGTAGTTCCAACGTAGATAGATGAAGTTATCATACAAGTCAAGTGTTGTAATAATAATAATAATAATAATAATACCAGGACAATGTTTATGGTGCTGTCATCATGCTGTAGCAGCATTGCGAGAGTTCACCATGGTTCACGCGGTGAGTGCAGCACGGCGCCAGGTGGCCGCCGACTTTTGGACCAAGCCGATCGGCTTGAACCATAAGCCCGCCTGTAGGCTGCCAGTTAACTACACTCACCATCGTCATTTTATTATTACTCAGCCCAAAAGCTGATACTCATTATACCATCCCACGGAAGGTAGAAGGCTGAGTCAACGTAGTTGGCTGGCTACATACCGAGATGGTTTACCTGCTCGCACACGGTCACCCATCCAAGTACTAACTTGGCCCGGCGTAGAGTAACTACGTTGATCGAGACCAACGCGTTACCGCTAAGCCACGCCAACACTGCAGCACGTACCAATGAATTGATGGCCTGCAGTGCAAACCCACTAACCATGTAACTGATAACTAAACATGCGTTTATTCAAAACATGAAAACAAAATACACTACTTTCCATTGTATCGCACACTGCATAAATTTAACTTTTAACAATTCTCATGTTTAATAATCAATTATACAGTGTGTTTGTAAGCCAGTAAATGTCATAGATTCATACTGCATTCATAAGTAATTTTTCCCCCCAAAATCAAAAAGGTGAGCTTATATGTGCAGGCTTAAAAATCTGCAACAATGTTGAGCTGCTATACAGGCTAAAGCCACAAATTTTTGTTGATTATGTGAGTTTTATAGCTAAGACTTTCTACTTTATAACTGGCTATGACAGAAAAGTGGAATGTTTTGGAAACTCAGCCTATATATGGCATGCTCACTTTTAACTGGTTGTGGTAACATCAGAGGTTTTATGCTTTTGTCATCGTCATGTTGTAACAGATAATGCAAACTTCAATCTGCTGTGAAATATAAGAAATAATGTCGATGACTAGCTAGAAGACTGACCCATAAGTCGACAAACATGAACACGAGGCAATGAGGATGGTGAAGCCATGGAACTATCATCAACTTGTCTCAAGTAACTCAGCGGCACTTCCTTGATATAACCAAATTCTGGTGAAAATGTCAGAATCTTCTCAGAGCTTTCAGCATTGACAACATAAGCATGAAAACCACCAAGGTCAGGATGTGAAACAGACACAAGCTGTCCACAAGATGGCAAGTCTGTTATACATGTGGAATTGTTTGCAACAGCTGCTTCGACATTCTCACGTAGCTGATGAAACTGTTGCATGTTCTCAGCACCAAACACAGCAACAAAATGAGCACCATCAAGTACACATGTAACGAACACATCGACCCACTCTCCATCGTCATCCTCATCATCGTCATCACGTAAACCATCGACATCTAGATCCTCACACTCACAAGCATAACCAGCACTCTGTGATAAGTTCAGCTGCTCAATGATATGAATGTCCTCATCACTGTTGGTGTCATACAAGTCAACGACAAATGACTCTTGAGCTGGCAGATCAGTTCCCAGAATATCTGCTATGTCACAGCCAAGAAGACGGCTGTAGACAATGCTCGTGGATGGTCGCTCTGTCCACATTCGGCGCCCTACCACGTAATGTCCCGCTATCAGTGACTCAAGTTGAGTCTTTGTCTCCGCACTACCAAAAACGTACAACGGAGACGTATTGCAGTTTATGGCAGACAAAACTGTACTCAGTATATCATATGGAAAAATTCTGCGGACACATACTGATGCTGAACTGAAATGGTGCAGTATTGACAACACAGTCGTGACAAGCAACTCATACAACTTAGCCTTTTGTGACGACAGTGCAACAAACGTCAGCGATGAGAAACATCGCTTAAGCACAGTGGCAAGACTTGACACTGCTCCGCGTTGTGCCAGGTGAACTGTTGATGTCGACGTGAGATTGCACAGTTTACCAACCAACACACTCGCCAGCAGCCACACTTGTGGGTCATGACTTTCATCAAGCAGTCCAAGGAGAACAGACATAACTTCTGCTGGTGGGTTATCAAACTGATCACAAAGTGCAAACTCACGCAGAACATTGTAGAGTTCTTCCGTATGTCTGTTATCCAACAGTTTCTGCCACAGAACCAGTGTTCTCATCTAAGTACACAAAAATTACAAATTAAAAACTAATAACAAAAATCACAAACAAACTGTTGTCTTCAAATAGAAATTCTTTAAATAATCAACCTTTTATTGAATT
>Ga0056129_1000215_pt1 | contig 13158 bp, 7 predicted proteins | sample WorMetLIZISLAND1_FD_71118 | JGI IMG/M metagenome (GOLD analysis project Ga0056129, IMG submission 71118) | Marine gutless worms symbiont microbial communities from Max Planck institute for Marine Microbiology, Germany - Olavius loisae LIZARD... ...
GATAGTTCTGGCCAAAGCGTTTTGTACCATTTGAAGTTTATGAAGGTTGGATACGGAAGTGCCATATAATACAGAATTTGAATAGTCAAACCTGGACTGAATTAAGGCTGTTCCGAAATTAATATATAATTTTGTATCACTCACAGTGAGTGAGTGATACAGTCCTGGGCTGTCTTATGAAGATTGGCTTTTGTTGGCCTATGTCTGTTTGTCTATTAGCAACTTATAACAATAACTATCAAGGCCAATTTGCAGTCTGGATTCTGCCTTGTCAGCGACCTGTAGGCCTACTGTCTGACTGCTTTTAAGTCTAAACACTAACGTATTATTAATGTATTTATTTATTACATGTGTGATATATTAATTGTTATTAAAATATTACATTGTAACATAGAAATGTTTGATTATCTTTGGATAGGCCTATATTAAGTCTTTACATCAGAATCTATTCGATTCCAAGTATCGGTTTAAACGCAGCCATGCAGCCGTCTACATAGAACTTCCCAGGATGCATCAGACGTTTGTGAATTTTTGAATGAATCACTCGGACCTAACAAAGAACACCTGGAATTGCATGTACCAGTCGAAGAGTTTCTCCAGCAACACAATCTTCGTATCCATCAAACTCCAGGAAATGGTCACTGTCTGATACAGTCCTGGGCTATGTCAACACAACAGCCTTTGGAGCAGATAAAAAATCAAATCTTGCAGGAGTTCAATACCAACAGAGTCATATACGAACAAGCTGGCAAAGACCTGTAAATGACGAAGCATCAGTGAGTGAGTGAGTGAGTAGTTTCCTAACGGCACATCAACACCATTAGTCTATATAGTTCCATTCAAGTTGGATGTTCTGGAGGAATAATATAACATTAACATACTTAGTATAACATAGACAACATTATATGTGTATTTATTACGTCAACAGTGGAACGCTGCTAGAAACATGACATGGGTTGGACATGACGAATCAATGAAGCATTTTCCACAGCAGATGAATCAATGGTCCCCTATTACGGGTGTCACGGAATGAAAGAGTTTATCAGAGGGAAACCAGTTTGCTGTGGCTATAAGGTTTGGAGTCTCACTACACTTCTCAGATATTGCATTCAGTTTGAAGAACCCTATCGAGGATCAGCAGTCACTGGCTCAAGCTTAGTTCTGCAAGGGTCAGTGACACTGGACCTGAGTGAGTAGTTTCTTAGCGGCACACCAGCACAATTAGGCTATGCAGTGCCATTCAAGTTGGACGTTGTGGAAAAGATATAATAGAAAGCTTATGTACAATAGCATATAGAAGATGTTAAAAGCAAATGACATAAAAAGCTAAGTAAAAAGAAGGCTGCAATAGCTAATGTAAAATGGAAAGATAACAATAATACAACATAACACAGCAATCGAGGTTTGCGTTTTACACATAAACTACCATGCACACACGTACAATAGGTCAATTTGTGCATTTCAGACAATTTACACTGTGTCTGAAAAAAAACATGGACAAAACGAAAGCATGGTGAGTGACGTTCGCTAGCCGTAGTCGCCAGATGGCGCTGTATCTGGCGTATATCAGCAGATGACAAGTCGTACGTACATCAAGTGACTTTCATTGCCACACACTGTCAGTGACGTCATCACGACTACCGGTGACGTGATCGCTATCTGTGTAGTCCTCGTCTACGTCAATACAGCACGACTGACAGACAAGTAAGTGAGTGATATGTTTCAGCAAGAACACTTAAGACATTTTGGTAAGAAATTTATGTTTACGAATTGACACACTGGTGAATTTTCCAAACAACAAATGAAGAATAACAACAGTCTCTAGGCATACAACTTCTTCCTGTCGGGCTGGTTACACGACGTTGTACATATTACGACATTGACAGACAAATTTATGTTCAAAGCAAGAGTTGGAAGGTCACAGTGAGTCACTGAGAAACCACACACAGCTTGCGTTGCTGTGGATAAGGACGGAGTTGTACTGTCGGCTCATGGCACCTGTATTGCAGGGTAATTGGCAGTGATATGTTCACAAACTAGAACCAGAAGTCAAACTAAAATCGCGTAATTAGTTCACAAGAACTAGAACTAGAACTGAAAATTTTTTCATAACTAGAACTGAACTAGAACTACACTGATGGGATCTGAAGTAAACTTGAACTAGAACTATAAAGATTTTCATAACTAAAATATCACTGGTAGTAAATGTCACAGACATGGTTTGAAGGTTTACCTACTACGATACCGACTGCCCAGTGCCCCATGTGACTTGACAAAACATATATAAGCCATAAGCTGGAAGTTCTCTTGCTCTCAAGGTGCGTTGTTCGAGCACACGTGGTGTTATGATGGTTGTATTTTGTTTGACGGTGTGCTCAAACAGTTATTTACAGTTGAATTCTTATCTTGCAATTAAGCCTAGCATTATTTTGTCTTGTATAAAATTGTCATTTCTATGTTTTCTGTCATTTAAAGAGCCAATATTTTCTGTTCTAGCTCAGCTCATTGCAACCGCCCATGTCGGTCAAATGATCCAAGGTAGACAGCTAGGGCTTTCCGTGATAGTCTGGTGTCAGAAGTGGGATAGTGCTAAATCAGTAGGCTTTATTTTGGTTGATAAATTTACGATAGACGGTTAGATTTGACTCAAAACTATCTGATCATCTTTGAGCATGGCTTATCTCTTCATAATGATATGACCGAAAACAGAGTAAATACTGAGATTTCTCAAGACATCAAAGAGTTTTACAGTACCTACATTGGATAAGGTTGTTTCTGAGCTCCAGTCACGATCTGAATCAAATGATCAAGATATTTTGTGTTCATTGGCAAAAGTGGTTCTCAGTTTCAACAACGTAGACTCAAACAGCAATGACAATCACTTTCATAACGTTTCAGACCATTCCGCACTTGACGGTTCATTGCTTCAGAATGAGCAGAAAATTTTCAGCAATTTGTTAGACTCACAGACAGACCTTAAAGTGTCAACTGCTTCAGAAGTTGTTAGTATCATGTATGCATAAAAATGATCTGCATCGCGTGTTACCAACATTTTGGAAAGCAGATACAATTATCTCTGCCATTCGTGCTCAGCAGAACGATCTTTCAGTGGTCTGCGACGAATGAAAACTTATCTGCGAAGTACAATGGATCAACAAAGGCTGACCGACATCAGCATTATCAACATTGAACGTGGCATCGTGAATGCTGTTATGAAATGAGAGAGATCATCGACATCTTACATGACAGAAGAACAGACATATTTCATTTTTTGACAGTATTCAGTTTTTCATTTCATGTGTACATAAAATATAGTTTTGAATTTTGACACCCGTTTTTATCTTTTTTTAAGATACAGAGCATACATTTTAGCAGCACATTTTATTAATTTTCATACATACATTTTTGGGCAAAATGTCTTGACCACAAAGTTAATTGAGCTACTACGCCTATGCAAATGCCACAGTAAGTTTAGTTGAGAGTTAAGCTGTGTTCTATGAATCAAGTCCATCGGTGTATTTCGTTATTTACTGTAATGTGGTCAAAAGTGTTTCGTTTGTTACCCAACGTTGCACACATGGTGCCACAGACAACATGAACAAATGTTGCAAAATCAGTTACTGTATGATTTCTCCTTCTGCCAACATCAAACTGTCTCGAAAACGTCGCACAGAGAGTACGATAACATCGCATGTGTGGCCAACAACATCTGTTGCAACCAGTGATGACACAACAGCAAAACGGGATGAATCCCTGCAGCAGCTTGTCGTCGTATCCAGACCTGTCTGCCTCAGCCTGTACTACAGTACCTGTGAAACCTTTCTGTCATCACTGCCTTAACCTCAACCTCAATATGAATCTTCCCGGCTGGCATTAACAAGGACAACTATATTAGAATGATATTGTACAACAGTGGAACGATATATATACTCTCCGATATGTGTTAATTCCTCTATCAGAGCTATATCTTGTCTTGTATCGTATAAATTCAGTTTGGTTATCATTTTGTTACGTCACGCCAGCAACTTCCTTTGTAGAGCTACAATCAATCAAGTCTTATTAGTCGGTTCAGGTGAATCGATGATGTTATTAAGCGTTGTACTGTATGTGGTCAGGGTATTGATAAACTGTTCCTGGTGCGTCCGTGTCTATTGCATCAATTGACCAAAGCGGTGAAATCAAGACCATGCTCGTGACGAGCTGGCTTCATTGTTACGTTACCCTAACACTTAGTAATAGCTTTACAAAAATCATCGTACATGCGGCGGCAGGTACTGTAATTTGTGTTTCCGTTTTTCACTTAACAGCGTGGCTATGGTTATTGCATTGTGCAGTGTTTTATTATGGTTATCATCATTGTACTGGTGCCTAGTTGTATTTTGAAACTGTTGTTAAGCTATATGGCTACTCAGCCACAAGTGTGAATTAGAACTCAGTATCAGTACATATGGGTAACATTTGTTTCATAGTTAGTCAGATAATGAGTCTGAAGAAAATGGCAACATCCTCTCGACGACGACGTTGGCGAACATTCAGCGAAATTCCAGTTTGTTTCTGATGGCAAAATGGGAGGGATTAAGCTGCTGCTGATTGATTCGCAAGGTTACAGCTACATCGTTAAGAAAAGATCAGCAAGCACTAGATTCAGACTATCATTCGTCTATGACAAGTAAACGGTGTCTACACAAAAGTGTGTCCAGTGCACAATCAAACCCACGACGGCCCAAGACACCTCAAGACGCCCATATATATGGTACATGTCTGGTACATTTATGATAGACCTCATAAAATAAGGATAGATGGCAGACATGCTCCTGTCACCAGTTTGCAGTGTAAGTCAAAATAAATGTTTTGCTGATAGTATGCATCATTTCATCCGTACATTTAAAAGCACAAAATATTTGCACTTGGCATACTCATTGTGGTTCGGGTAGTTCAAGACAGCAAAACATGGTATCACAGGCCTTCCATTATGCACTTGAAGTTAATACTTTTGGTGTTGCTGCCCAGAAGATATTTGTGGTGCAGTTTCCTAGTGCATTGCAATCACATTACTGGTCCAGTAGGTATTTTTTATTTCGAATTGTTGCCCAAGTGAACTGTGTACACATTTCAATTTTGATCGTAAAAGTATCTGCTGTGAGTGAACAGTTTCATCAGCACACAATTACACTATACAGTGCCATTCACGCCGGATGTTATGGAGGAAAAATATAAAGTATCTGCTGTCGTTCTCATTGGCAAATGCCAGAGTAAGTTTTGTAGTGAGTTAAGCTGTGTTCGGCGATCTCGGATCTAATAGCAGCCACCTAAGTGCATATATGACAACTTGACAAGTGAAATTACTCGAACGCTCTATGCATTTTTTAATGTGCAGAGATTTCAATGTGACAATATCAAGAGGCCGTATGCATGGCATGACGATGCACTTGATTTCGTTTGTCCTGTTGCCAAAATGCCAACTCTGCTGTGGCACCTGTCACTGTGTCCGATGACGTCCAGACAGCTACGACAAGGATCATCATCACCAGTGCTTCACAGTTGCTACGAACGTGTCGGAGATCGATGTTGACTCGGAAAGCGACATCAAACAGCCGGATGGAGACGACATTGGCGAACATTCAGCGAACTTCCAGGTTGTTTCTGATGGCACAGAGAGAGGGATTAAGCCGCTGCTGGTTGATTTGCACGGTTACAGCTACATCGTTAAGAAAAGGTCAGCAAACACTAGATTCACACTGCCATTGGTCATGCGCAGGTCGCGACTATCAATGGCTGAAGACCGCACCTTCAGCGTCGCCGCACCTCGCCTTTGGAACAGTCTGCCGGCATGCAAATACCTTCAGCAAATACACTTCCGACCTTCAAGAAACATTTGAAAACTCACCTGTTTAACCTATCGTACAATCCATAACCACATTTCCCTTTTTTAGCCTATTATTGTACTGTTTTATTGACTTTTTAACATGTCCTTGAAGCGTGCTTATGGCAGGATAAATTTGTCTTTTCTAATAATAATAATAATAATAATAATAATAATAATTGGTCTATGACGAGTAAACGGTATCTACAAGAAAGTGTGTCCAGTGTACAATATGCCGGTCTAACAATTAACTGCATCGGACCACATCAGGCCAGAATGACTGATTAAGGCAAGCTAATTATCCACTAATGACCAAAACAGTGAACTCAATGCGATGCTCGTGACAAGTTGGCTTTGTTGTTTGTGCAACCGGTGATGATGTGACAGCAAAACAGGATGAATTCCTGCAGCAGCTTGCCTCCATATCCAGACCTGTCTGCCTCGCTGGAGATGAGACTTTGAAGAAAGTTGACAGCAATACAGGGAAGATTCACAGTCAGTCCATCACTGTGTATGATGTGGCAGTCTTATATCCATGCAACAGCAAACCCTCCGCTCAGTGCAAACTGGGCGTCTGTCCCACTGCAACATAAGCATAATACGCTCTCATGAGATCTATATCAGACTTATTGAATCCTTGCCGCAGCTTGCCTCTGTATCCAAACCTGTCTGCCTCAGCGTGTTTGACAGTAGCTGTGAAACCTGTCAGCCCTCACTGACTCAAACTCAACATAAATACGTCTCTTCGATCCTTGTATCAGCTAGTTTGTGCACTGCTTCAACAAGCACTGCCAGAGTATAGACAATTCTTTCTGGCCGTCTGAAATAGATTTTGTTGAAAAGTCGTCCATTTTGCAAACCGAGTCTGTAACATGGTATGAACAGTGAACTGGCTGTATAACAGTATCACATGCCAGATGGTTTACAGAACCCATCCAGGGAACCTCTCAAAAAGCCTCATTTTGTCAGTAACATCAGGCGCCAGTGAAGACCATCTGTTGTTTATGGAAGGCAGAGTGCACCAGCTGCCATTGGTTTTTTGAAAGAGCAGTTGCCGACCTACACAAACATGTGCAAATAAATATCACAGAATTTTGGATCAGTGAGGAGTATCCATGGTCATGATGGGATAATGAGCTGTTCATGCAATGGTAACAATGTAGTTGAGGTGAAGTGCCCATATTCAATGTGAGACTTGTCAGTGTGTGAGAACTTACAGTGCACCCAATTGCTGCATGTCGACTGAGGGCTTGCTGGGAAAAAACGATCACCACTATATGCTTGTACACACTTTCTTTGTAATTTCAGTGCAGCTTGCAGACATACCAACACCCCAATCAGCAGCACACTACATGCCTTCACTCGTGTTGCCGTGGTAACAAAATTTGAGCTATTTTCGCACAGAATGCGCTATATAAATTTACATTTGACATTGACATTGACATTGACAGACTCGGCATGTAGAGCGCATCGTGCGGTCATCTTTGCGATAGCACAGCTTTCTTGTCATTGAAGGTGTTGAATATTATTGCTGTTTTTACACTGGAAAGCAGAGCAGAAACTGGTAGTGGCGGGATCGACTATCGGGGAGGGCTTTGACTGTCGGTTCAAGATGTACTGGATCTTCAATATGCAGTATCCCGCCCACTGTACAAACGTGCTGAAGTTCCTTGAGCACTTGTCTACAAGATGAAGGTCACACCAAAAATGCCCACAACCATGCAGGAACTATGCAGTTATCTTACTGCTAACGCCGATTCATAGTTCCTGCTCCAGTCGGCTTATCTGTTTGAACTGATATACAACCGCATTCTTTCCGTCCTTCCGCATGTTGCAGAATCTAGTACAGCTTGAACGTGATCTGAAGGTCACAGTAGCGGCCGTAAAACTAATAGACTCGTACACTCAATCGCTGCTTTGTGTCATAGCACCCTCCAGGTTGACATACTTAATTAACAAGTCGTATATTTCAGCATATGAAATTTATTATAATGTAGCATTACAACCCTGCAACTAGTCAGTATGTGTATATGCCACATGCGATCATATGCACTGGAATGAATATGACTTGTTTTTAGTGACTGTTGGTTATTAATTTTTATTCTTTAACTATTACTCCACACCAATGACTAGTCTGTAGTTACTGTTAGAACAATGTCATGGCACTGCTGCAAAAGGTTTATTATGCCTAAGAGTAACAGTGACCCGACTGCTGCACTCGCGCGACACTTGCAGCACTGCTTGCTGCGTATCATTCATAATGCTGATCTGAATACAGTATTATTGGTTCACTGACTGAGTAATTTGCATACCGATGTAACGCATTTTCTGAATGCTTGGAATTTTTCCAAATTTTAAGCCTGTGTAACCAGCATAAAGGCTAACTCGTATTAGTCCGTTGCAATTAATGTTGCAATTACTTAATGTTATGTTAACACCAGCACACCAGTGGTAGATTGCCCACAGATCTTCTGGCTGCTGGAAAACTTGCTGAATTTGTCTTGTCATCTGCCACTGGCACTTTATGGCTGTCAGAGGTATAAGAAGAGAAGACTACCTGACTATCACTAGATAATTGCTTAAGAACTCCCAGTGTTACGTCAGAGCGAGTCAACAGTAAGTTGCATCACTGATCACTGTACAATACATAAAGTTGCTCGCCTTGTCTAGTTATCACTACAGTAAATTCTCTTCCCTTTAAGATGTTGTCAAGAACACATGATCCAAAAACATAATAATAACATTATAACATGGCCAACATACCGGTAACCATTAACGGTAATTGTATGTGGAGAAAAATGTGTGTGAAATAAGTCAATTATCAATAAATATGGTATCATATAAGTAGTGCATCATGTGCATGCTGCCTTGCAAACTGCAGTTTATGAAAAATATTCTTGCATCATTACATAACTGTTACTGCACAGATTAGTCAGGACTTCAAATGTACGTATCCTCGGAAGTCCGACTCGGTGGCAAGATCACGGCTAGATCATGGCTGTGAAGCTGATGCCGCTACTGTGTCATTCAAAAGATAAAAAGCACGTCGGTTGCAGCACGCCATGTGTAATGCCACCACTAATGGTCAGTTTTCTGCTGTATTTCATGTAGACTAAATGAGATTTGGCCTGATGATATCACCGGTCATATGACAATGTTGCTGGGAGATAACTATGTAATTCTGCTGTAAGCTGAAATGCTACTGACCTGAGTGACTGGAAAGTTCGGAAAAATTTGTCACACTGACACAGAATGACCCAGTGGCAAGTGTCAATAAAGCAGTAGGATAAACTGACCTAATTCTGGCCACCTCCTTAATTTTGGCCACTTTTCAATATCTCTCTGTCTGCTGTATTTTGCTTACTCGTCGATATAATACTGCGGCCTTGTTACTTATTCCAGTCAAAACTTTGTGGTGGGTGTGTCAGTTTTCGAAAGTAACTTTGAAGTATCTGAGTCTTTGTGTTTCGTTGTCATCATCAGCTTTCTGTTATAATAGGGTATTATATATGGCAAACTTATTTATGAATTATTCATACGCTTATTTTTAAGCCAAATGTCGCAGAGAAAAGCATGAACTGTGTTCGGTCTTCCAAGGTGCACGCTTCACACTAGAGTCACCGGCAAGACAGAAATGATAGGCAGGATCTGGTCGTCCAACAGTATTGTACCTGAACCAGGAGAGAAAACTAGTTGACTATGCAGGAAACCGGGCTGCTCTACGGACTGGATTTTGCAAGAGACCATTTCTCCAATATGCTAAACAGTTTGGAGAGAAGAACACAGCAATGTTCAATCAAGGCTTCACAACTGATCGCTGGTGGTGTTTCAGGCATGAAACAAAGACATGAACTGCTAAGACTTCAGCAGCCAGAAGGTAGCAGTATGCCATAAATGTAGGGACCTTGCCATAATTCTTCTGTTAGCTGGGCCTATTCATAGCCTAGTCATTGTCATGTTTGTTTGATAATGTTGATTTATTATTAACCTTTTTGCAATGGTAGGTCTACAGGACTGCTAGAGTTAGGTCAGTTTACACTAAGCAGCTTTGCTGCATCCGGTATATAGCCATACAACCCAGACAAGTTTTGTGATGAAGATTTTGCACTATCCACAGTAACGGAGTTGTCCATTTTATGTAGGCATAGTGATGGACAAGCTCAGAATGACAAATCTTCAACTTCCTCTCATGGCAATACTGGAGCATACCATGAGTATGTCACTGACGTTAAGTCCATTGTACCAAATAAAAACTACAGACACAAAGCTGAGGCAGCCAAGGTGGCGTTACTGGACACAATCTAAACACACCAAAAGACTATGTTGTCAACAGGACACTGAAGGGCAGGATTATGGTATGGGCTAGGGATATGGCCTACACTATATGGCCCAGACTACGGAGTGTAGGCTGCTCTATGTAGACAAACTGGAATTAAACTTAATGTTTAAGGATTGGTTACGTGCTAGAGTCAGTGTTAGGGTTAGTTTGAATTTAAGTTCTGTTATTAAACCACGAATAGCCTTCACTTACTTTCCGTTATAATCTGTAGCAGCCTATAATCTGTAGATGTTGCGGAATCAGGCGTTCTGGGTTTTGACGCTCTGAAAAAAAACGAAAATATGAGGCGGGCTTGTGGTTTGTGTTCTGTGAATGCCTGTATAGTTGAAGGAATGTACTGGTGTTTGCAGCATGGAAACAGAGTTAATTCGGAACTACTTTTTTGACGGATTTCAGTATGTTGTGATACTGAGATTGCTGGCAGTTTACCACAATATAAACATGAGTCGCAGATAGCACTGAGACTGTGTGCTATTCACCGGCAGATATTGCCCCTGACAGCACGTATAGCACACTTTGCATCGATTTTTGGTTCTATGTTAATAAACGTGATTTCTGCAGTTGCATGTAGTGTGTCACTTTTTTCCGGTAATCACAGTCTTAGCACATCCAGTGTATTGTGCAAACTGTCTGTCATTTTTAGCATTTTAGCTTGTGTATGGGATCAGTGATGCACAATCCTGTAAGTCGACTTCCATTACTGTCATTTTCACCAGTGAGGTTATACGTACGATGTTTTTTCTGTGGTTTGTATGTCTTATATGTCTAACTGGAAACATGATGCCAAAAATATTGAATGGGATTTGATGAAACTGAGCAGACAGGTTTCCTGTATCACTAGACCATGTACTGATAATTCTGTCACAACAGGCGAAAGCTATTACAGACACAATGTGTATGTCTAATTGTACACACACACACACACACACATGTATGTTATGCGCAGGGGACTTTGCTGTGACGTCTGGCTGACCTTGGTTTGCGTTGGCGCCGCCAGCCTTCAGGTATGATCGATGTGTGGAATGCTATCCACCTGGACGTTCATCAGTCAATCACTGAAAGACAGTCACTGTATCATCGACAAAGACGTGTCTACTGACAGAAACATCGAGATATGAAGCTGAACATACACTGGCAGGACATAGCTCCAGTGTCGAGTCAAGAATATCAAAATAATGAAACGTGTCAAGTAGAAATGTACAGTCAAGTGAGTGAGTTAATGGGTAGATTATGGATGAAAATGAACTGAATGTAAAGCCTAACTGCATCTGGAACATGGATGAAACTGGAGTTCAACTTGATCACAGGCCAGGCAAAGTGTTGGCCGCAAACAGAACCGAATACTTGCACAGTCGGACAAGCGGAAATAGAGAGACCATCACAATGATTGCAGCAGTCAATGTTGGTGGCAGTGCAATTGTCCCAGTTTCCAAACGGAGTATGCTCCTGAAGGAACCACTTGGAGCTGGTCAGATAGTGGTGGACACAGCAAGGTATTGCCAGGAAAGACCACACATCCTCATACTGGATGGTTATGACTCACACAATTTCATAGAGTGAGAGAGTAAGTGACTTTGAAGGAATTTGACAGCAATACACGGGGGATTCAAAGTCAGTCTGTCAGCACAGGCTAGCATTTTAATGCTGTTTGTAACAGTGATGTTACCTGAGCGATGATTCAACAATGTAGCTTAGTATGACAATTAAACCTGTAAAATGTCACTGGTGTAACAGTCACTGTTGTTACATATGTACGCCGTTACACCAGTGACATAACATGTCAGTGCATGGGACTGAGTGTTACATTACTGTTGATGTTTCCGCTACAGCATGGCAATGAGCAATGCTGAGAGGCAGCGAATGTACAGAATGCAGAGAGACTCAGACCCTGGCAGGCGATGCGTGCAACTTATTTGCAGCAAAAGAAGACAGAATACAGAAATGATATAGCAAATGGGAACGGAAGCAAGAGTAGCAGATATGAACGACCAAGGGTGAAACAGCATGAACAGTGTCGGAGTCAGCAGGTTTCTACGGCGACTAGGTTGGATGAGTTGGTGAATATGGAAGCTGGTGTGACAGCTGATGAATCTGTGGTAACCAGCATGGTTACATTATGCCACTGACCTATTTTTCTAGTTAGTTGCCCATCACTGGAGCCAGTCATTGAACAGTGTTGGACTGTGACAGCTGTCATGCTTGCCCTAAAGCAAATCAAGAAAATGATGGATACATGGATACAAGAATTTGATAATGAAAGCAACGTCGGCGATAGTGAAGAGTGTGCGCCTTTCGTCGTGTTGATCTACCAGTGTACTAAAACGGTACTGGCAGACTGCAGTACACTCGGTGTACCTGATGACTAGCAGACTCGTTGGGGGTGAAGATGCATCTAAATGAAGTTCTGGAGCAGATGAAATGTTATTCATCAACTTTCACAGAGTGCGGTCGATTGTCCATCTGAACTCTTCTTCAGCCTTTCAAACAACTTTCACCGTCTCGTGTGATACCATCTCTTCTCTAACTATCCCATTCTGACTCAGTCGTTGGCTTTGCCGCTTTGCCTCCAGTCCTTATGGCAATGCCTCTCTGTTGACTCCTCTGCTGCTGCCACTGCTTGTCTTCTTCATCCTGACGTGACGGCTGTAATGTGAACAACTCACCTGGTGCAGCTTCTTCATGCTGCAACTGTCATCGTCAGGTACTTAACTGCTTTAGCACGTGTGCTCTATGAACGAGTGCTACTTTATTCACGACATGTATACTCATTTCTGCACCATAAATTAATTTCCTGGTGCTATAACTACGGATGGATGCAGTATTGACTGCATACAAAGGTGAGTGAGTGAGTGAGTAGTTTCTTAACGGCACATCAGCACAATAAGGCTATACAGTGCCATTCAAGTTGGACGTTGTGAAAAAGATATAATTGTAACTTTATATGCGATAGCATATA
>Ga0056129_1000216_pt1 | contig 13094 bp, 5 predicted proteins | sample WorMetLIZISLAND1_FD_71118 | JGI IMG/M metagenome (GOLD analysis project Ga0056129, IMG submission 71118) | Marine gutless worms symbiont microbial communities from Max Planck institute for Marine Microbiology, Germany - Olavius loisae LIZARD... ...
GAATTCACTAAATGGCAAGGCCGGCGTTTATTCAGAACCGGCTTAGCGAAAGTCTAAGTCCAGAGTTAAGTTGAACTTTGGTCTAAGTCCAGACTTTAGCGTTCAGCTTAAGGTTTCGCTGAGCGAATCGCTGAGCGAAAGGCTAAGTCAAAAGTTAAAGTGACTCATTTAATTTGGGCACTCAGTTCTGAAATGGTACATGTAGGTGGCTCCCTTAGGGCCTACTTATTAATATTAGCCTGGGAGCCATCTGGTACTTGTTAAAAATTAATATTTTGTGGGCAGAGCTGTGAGTGTGCTGGCTGCATGCAGAGCTGCGGGTGGCATTTGCTATGGTGGACAAGGACGGAGACGGACGTATCACTCCGCGAGAACTGATGTCTGTCATGACGGGTCTCGGCTTTAAGTCTGACGACATCCTTGTCAAGGAGATGATAGCGCGCTTTGATGCCGATGGTATCTGGCTCTGGTCTCTGTGTTCTGTCCGAGCTATTGACGTTTTGACGCCCACTGTTGCCATATGGGTACAGCTGTAAAGCATCCTGTGCCAGACCGTCATTAAGCCGTCATTTGTAATTTTTGACATCATGAGGACTCTGACGCTCCGGGCTCAGTGCCCGGATGTCAAAAATTACAAAAGACGGCTTAACCCGGTGTGACACAGGATGCTTTATAGCTGTAACCACTAACCATACGGCAACAGTGGGCATCAAAGGGTTGATGCTCTAATGTTACCACACACACTGATGCAGCCACAGTCATCCAGTGTAGCACGACACAACTCCTGCCTGCTTTGGGGGCAGCACATTGGACTAGTATGTGATAGAGGCCTCAGCGTAGGCATGTGCAGGGGACATCAGTCACACCGTGGTTACCCCTGCTGTGAGTAAATAGCGTTATTTGCCATTGCAGCAATGTTTCTAAAAATAGGTTTGAACTAGTTAGCACAATCGGACAAACGTTCGGACATGCCACGTGATGCTAATCGACGAGTGAAGATTAACAGGCGCAATACTGTGCGTGATTTCAATTTCAACACCACTTAGTATTGATAAGTACGTGGCATATTTGTGTCAACATAGGCACAGCTTAACGTTGGGACAACATTTATCTAACAGCCAAAATTATGCTATTGTTTGTCCCATTTAGGACGTCTTTTGTGAATAGCAATATTGAATGATGTCCGTCATCCGAGTGTGTCCGTATGTTTGCAATGCCTTCAGCGTACATCAATGTAGACCTATGAAACCCTATAGTATGCACATGTGTTCTCAGCAGCTAGAGACCATTGTAGTTCATAGTCGGTACAGGTTAGTTGTTGGTGGCAAAAAAATTCTAGATTTCTAGGTTGAATTGCAAAGCACTTCAGTATCAGTGTGCTATTGGCATTCTGGGCCCACATTCTCGAAACTTCTCAGAAAATCTCAGGAAGGTTTCTTATGTTAGCAAAACCATATGCAAATATTTAGCAAAGCAACTTAAAAATTTTTACATGTCGTTGGAAGTTATTACGACATGACGTTGTTGTTAAATCTTTAATTAGTAAGTAGAGCGACATTATGTCTGGTTAGTGTTTGCTTAGATATTGTCAAAGATTGTCCTAAGATGAGAAATCTTCCTAATATTGTCCTAAGAAGTTTCGAGAATGTGGGCTCTGGTTTTCACTCGAACTCGGAAACAGAAGAATCCCTTCTGTTTCACGACACTTCTATGTGTCTGTGTAAACACTGAACTGATTGATGTGAACATGTGTCAGTCATTGTTCAACATACTCTGCCTTGGCATGGTGCTGTGCCATGGAGGTTCCTTGTATGAAATCATTTCTGTGATTCAGTCATTAATGACACACCCATCCTGTCTTGTCAGGAAATGGCACGTTGGAATTTCACGAATTCCGTGACATGATGAAAACGACGTTGGATGGCACTACGCGGTGGGAGAAGCTAAAACGGGCTCACACTCCTCCAGACACCTGGAAAGCTTTCAAGGTTGTTATCAGTTTAACCCTTTGAAGCCCAATGTTGTCATATGGGTACAGCTATAAAGCATCCTGTGACTGGGTTAAGTTGTCATTTGTAATTTTTGACATCCGGGCACTCTGAAGTTCAGCCCTGAGCGTCAGAGTGCCAGGATGTCAAAAATTACAAATGGCGGCTTAACTCGGTCTGGCACAGGAAGCTTTATATCTGGACGCATATGGCAACAGTGGGCGTCAAAGGGTTAAAATACAGTACTTGTGTCCATTTTATTTGTAATGCATCTGTCGTTGTTGTGCGTTATTGCTTGATGTGTGAAATAGAGTGTCCAGTATTTGACAGTTAGTTGCTTGCTTTGAGCCAGTATAGAACTGTTTGTGCTTGTATGTAGCAGTACTGATGTTAGGACTGGCTGTTAGTCCAGTACAATACAGTACAATAATAAAACTTATAATTTAACACAAGGTTGACTTGCGGTGAGGTGCGGACAGTCGGTGGATGCAGGAGGGTTTGGACGTTGGTTATCTGTGCTGAGATGAAGGCTATCCAGCGAGACCTGAAATCCAGTATGCTCTCTGTGAATGAAGCAGTCGATGAGGCTCAGGTTATTGGATTTCAGGTCTTGCTGGATAGCCTTCATCCATGTATAGAGACTGATTCAATTAAAAATTGCTCTCATAACCCATAAAACTCCAACACTGGATCAGCCGTCTTACTTCAGGAACTTCCTAACCCTATACATTCCATCACGCTGTCTCCGCTCAGCCAATCAGACATGATATCAGGCCTGATGAGTCTGTTCGACAGTTTATGTCAGTCACGTCTCTGTTCTTGCTGTACGTCGGCAGGTTTTTGATCGTAACAGTGACGGCTATATCTCCAAGACGGAGCTCTATCAGACGATGAAAGAGCTCGGCGTACGGCTGTCAATGGACGATCTGAACGAGATGATGACCGCGGCCGATATTAACCAGGACGGACGCATCGACTATGCAGGTACTGCGGCTGCTGAGCCCTCCATAGGGGGCTGCGTTAAGCTTTGCACCCCGTAAGTAAGTAAGTAAGTAAGTCATGAATTTATACAGTGCACAAAGTGCAATATCTCTTAATATGCTGTATGTACTAGTACTCTGAAAACAACCGAGTTTTAAGCAGACGTCTGAAACTGTCATTGCTAAGCGTCGGATCACACAGATCATCGCTCAGTGAGTTCCAGGCAGTTGGGCCGGCAACAGCAAATGCCAGACGCCCAAACGAGCTGAGACTGTGTCGAGGCACAACGATGCCTGTCTGTCTATCCGTCCTTCCCACGCCTCTGTTTTTCTCAAAACTAGGAGTAACTGTGGGAGCTAATTTGAGGTTGAAGGTCAAAGGTCGAGGTCGTTTTCTGCTCATATCTTCGTCAAAAGTGGACTGATTTACATCACACCAAGACCAAAATGATGGAAAAGCTTCGTTTTTGTGATAATCTGTTATCAGTCCGGAAGGACCGCCTGGCCATGTACGTACTGGTGCAGTAGTCTCTTGAAGCCTAATGATTTTGGATTCACAACATCATGGATAAAGGTCAAAAGGTCATCAGATTGCCATCCATAGGTTTACATCTCGACAGAGTGTTATAACATTGGGTGACTTTAACTTTTGACTTAGCCTGTCGCTGAGCCTTTCGCTGAGCTAAAGTTCGGTCTAAGTACAGACTTAAGTCAAAAGTGATGTGATTTCGCTGAGCGAAAGTCTTAGGCCAAATTTACAGGCTAAGTACAGACTTAGACCGAAGTTAAGTTGAACTTTGGTCTAAGTCCGGACTTTAGCGTTCAGCTTAAGGTTTCGCTCAGCGAAGAGCGAAAGGCTAAGTCAAAAGTTAAAGTGACCCATTGGCAGTTAATGGTGACATGTTATCTGTGATGTCTGTTATTCACGAAATCTTTCTCCCATTGCAGCGGGACTTCTCAATCTGATTAAAACTCTCCTGAAAGCTGTTAGACGTCGGGTATGAAAACTTAATGTGTTTTGTGCGATTGTGTTAAATTTTCTAATGAATGTTTCAAATTTCATTCACAGTGAATTGTGCATTAAAGTGCAGCCTTATGAAGTATTCCAGCTAGTAATACTTCGCGCTTTATGCACGTTTTGTTCTACAACTGTCAATGTAGTGTATGGAGTAGATCTTTTAAATTAACAGTTGATTTTTCCCGGTTGTGTATGTTGCAGAGTTCTCAAAACTGATGACTGGGGCCTTTCAAAGCTTTGCCAAACAGGTGAGCTCGATCGTGATTGATAACAGTTAGGTTTGCATAGTGTTTCTATGAAATGGTTCATCTCACAATACAACTGATGACATTATCAGAAGGTACCCAGAGAGCTCATACCTCCAAGATTTCTCAAACGTACTCTGGCCAGCTGCTCTAGTTTCTGCTTAGTTTTTGTTTGGTCCCACGTGGTCGCTGGGTGTTGGGGGTTTGCAAATAAACGAAAATCTGTTATGGATTTGGTTTTTGAAAATCTAACCAGTTTGAACCGTCACTAAAATTTCATATCCACGACGTCATTTTTTATTGTAAACTACGTACAGTCTGCAAAGCAGTTCAAGGTTATCCAAGGTCGTCGATCTTGGTGCCAGCGGAAAGCTTGTATACAACTTCATATTAGCCATTAATAGTAACTATTTTGCACACCCATATTAGCTTTTGAGTTCTGACAGTGCATTATGCATCGTTGTGCTAAGACTGGAATGAGAATTGATGTATGTTACAACACTGGTGTCGTCCTTTTTTCGTTGAAATTCAAACCTTGGTTTGAGTTCTGTCAAGTGAAAGTCTGTTGTTGATGTGTGGTCTTTAGGCAGCTCAATTGAACCAGCAGAAGTCACTATATGAAGCCGTCTTTGACCAACACCTCTCGGCCGCCGGTAAACACATCATCTGTTGTGTGACACTTGACGCACTCTGATTATCCCACTCAGTACGATGCTGGATAGGTCATATCGGAGACGATCTTCACAGCCAATCTCTGGACCCAGCCTTCTCAACCAATCACTTTGGCTGATATTGACAAAACTAAACATCACTACAACCAACAACAACATAAAAACCTAAACAACCACATAAGAAAACTATTAACATATGCACAGACTAAAGCAAATAAAACTAAAGCCTGTTTATGGGCCTTTTATGCCATCTAGTCAGAACACAGATCCGGCATATTCTACGGCTCCTGTGGTTTGCATGGGGGCATGCTGCATGTAGACAAACTGCCTTACTGTGAAAACTGCCGTAGTTCCATGTGTGATTCCATGTCATGGTTCCCGCTTGAATTAGTCAGCCTGTTGCTTGAGAACTGGTTGGATGTTTAATGATAACGTTTATTGTCTGAACAGCAGTCAGAAAATATTGTAAACTTAAAACAGTAAACAAGAATGCTGTCAGATAGTTATGTCCTTTGCAAAATACAACTTTGTGTCAGCTTAGTAAATGAGCTTTTATTCAATTTAGTAAATAAACAGTTGTCTGCACGGCTTCACTGTGTTGCTTGTGGCGCCCGTCACCTTGTGAACTTTACTGTATACTTTAATTTTTGAGAACAGAAAAAACTGCCAAAATGAAGCTGGTTCCTTGCCTTTTCTAAGAATTTTGTGAAAATTCAATCTATGATTGCTAAGTAATGCTGCTAACTGAGAAGCAATAAGAAAGCCTAGCTAACGCCAGGTAAGCACGCTACAGCTGTGTGTGTATGAAGACTTGTTTTCGCCGTCCCACCGTTGTTTGACGCCCCCCTAGCCGAGGAACACCTTGCGATATCAACGCAGTCTATACATCGCTGAAAAGTACATTTAGTGGGCTACAATTCCATTGCTGACAATATGGGTCTATCTTCATTCTTTTTGCTGTTATTGCCTCCGAAACACAAGAAATGTCGCCAAATTCCAAAAGAATTTGACCTTACAGCAGTTCAAGGTCATCCAAGTCATCGATCTTGGTGTCAATGGAAAGCCGATATGCGACTTCCTATTAGTCATTAATTGTAACTTTAGCCGTATCTGCTACCGTTTTTTGAGATATTCACGCTTGAAGATAGAAAACTGCTGAATTTACCCACCCCTCCTTTATTTGACGTCCACGCTCGGTGGAACCCCTTAGAATTTCTGGATGAAACTTACCCCGCAAAAACTAGAGGGATGGGGCTACCGTACGGTGAAAATTTCATAATCCTAACTTCAACCGTTTTTGTATGATTTACCCATCTGACAGACGGACAGACAGACGGACGGGCGATAGCATATACGTGCTATAGCATATATGCTGTCGTGCGTAAAAAGTGTAGTGAAAGCATTATATAAATTGCTTATGTTGTATTATGTTTTTTGCTGCTGATTCCTCATTTCCATGTTTGTGCCAGTCTTTTTCAGTCTGTCCTGTTGGAGTTTTTGTCTGTAGACTGTTCTCTGTTGTGGTGTTTGATTATTATAAAACTGTCACGTGGGCGGCCAGCTTGATGAACTGTTGGCTTCTCTGACAGTCCGTTGCCGTGTCTATTTACTGTATTTTGTTTATTGCACGGTGACAAATAAATATGATTTGATTGGCTGGCTGGCTGGCTGACTGACTGACTGACTGACTGATTGATTGTGCAGATCTACAGCAGGCGTTTGAAAGTGTCGACTACGACGGTGACGGCGTGATTAATGCCGAGCAGCTGGAACAGATTGCTCATTCACTCAATCTCAGTCTCTCGCGTGCTCAGGCCGAGTCGGTCATTTCACGGTTCGGTACTAAGGGTGAGTCTTAACCCTTTGACACCCACAGCTATAAAGCATCCTCTGCCAGACCAGGTTATGTCGTAATTTGTAATTTTTGACATCCGGGCACTCTTACGCTCAGGGATGAGCGTCAGAGTGCCCGGATGTCAAAAATGATGGCTTAACCCGTTCTGGCACAGGATGCTTTATAGCTGTACCAATATCGCAACAGTGGGTGTCAAAGGGTTAATTGTGCCGTTTCAGACAGTCAACAAGTCAGTAACAAGAAGCCCAGCTATTGCTGACCTCCCCACACGAAGCTTCCACAAGTGTTGTATGGTTTATCTAAGAACAGTGTGGCCTCTCTATGTAATCAGCAGTTAGTGTTTTAAAAGAAGGTATGCAGCCTAGATAATCTGCATGATCTGTAAACATCGGTGACCACAGCTATAACACAATAGCAGACTGAAAGCAGAATCTGCTTGTATGTTGAGTTGCTGTGTGAACCGATGGGAACCAGAGTTTAATGATTCCATCCATGGACGCCACAATTATGAAGTACAGTGTACCTCATGCTACATGTAGGTGGCACAAGATAATTAGGCTTACTCACGTGTATTCCAGTTTAAAAAATCGGATCGAGATCAGCCTCAAAATTTGGTCGATTCTTTCTGCCTTTGCTGAAAAAATTTAGCATGCATTCAATCTGTAACGTCCGTGAAGGCAGTCCAGAAGGAACAGGGAAGACTATGGAGGAAAGGATTTGTGAGAGAGAGAGATGAAATGTCTGTTGTTGGTGAAGTGTCAGTATGCGATGTGATATGCTGTGTAGCAAGCCGAACAATGAATCTGAACCAGTTCATGGTGGCACTGCTGCGAGCGGACGAGAGTTGTGTGTCAAAGCATCATCGATCGGTTAAACAGTCGGCTGCCAACAGTACGGCTGACATCATCGCTGGTCGCGATGACCGCGAGGAGTTGCACACTGCGTTCCACGTGTTTGATGCAAACAGCGACGGTTTTATTGACGCAACAGAGCTACGTGCTGCAATGCGTGAACTGACAGGGGACGCGCTCACGGACGATGATGTCAACGCAATGATTCGCTCAGCAGACCGCGACGGCGACGGACTGATTAATTACGAAGGTAAATTTCTGATTCGTTTCTCTTTGTGCCGACTGGTTTCTGTTCAAAACCACCTCTCTCTCTCTCTCATACAAGTCGGGAAGGGGGCATGTCACAGCCCCGATTGACTCCAGAAAGGACCACGTACATCGAGGGTCGGATTCTAGTTTAAATTTATAGGAAGAACGATTTACTTGTGAAAAACTTGCTTTAGTTACACTAAAGGTACTATTCTATTGACTGAACCTGAAGGAACTGTGGCACAGAAGGCCGGCTATACAAAAACAGAGAACAGTGGTCCTTAGTATACATACCTTTGGTTCACATGCCTTCCACATATCTACACCTAAGACCTGGAATTTTTTACAATTTCATATTTGTCAGTTGCCGTCGCTTCAGAAAACATCTACAACTCTTTCCCAGTACGTGTCCTCTGCCCCAGAATGCTGAGTCATCAACACGCCCTGATTCTAGTCGGACACAGGCACTATACAAATCATTTACTTACTTACTTGTAACATAGACATGACATAGAGTAGACCAATCACTGAATACGAGCGTGATTGAAGCCAATACGTTTATCTGTCATTGACCTAATACTTAACTTTTTGGTTGCTGGCCCTCGGCTGTGGAACAGTTTACCAGTGGAGATGCGCCAGCCACACGTTGAAATAGTACAGTGTAGATGGCTTCTGAAGACGTTCTGTTTGACTCAGACTGTGGTGCATAGATATCCTTCAGTACTTTGATACTGTTGGTTGGGTCTTTTGACCTGCAAAAACCGTCTCCCGTATAACCTATACTGTGTTGGCAGGGATGTAAAACACTGCTCACTCACTCACTGTGGCGCATAGCGACTCTTTGTTTATGTGCGACTTAAAAGCCAACTTCCTTACATAACTGTGCGGATCTTGAACCTGTACTGAGCTCAGTGTCCATTGGCATTTGTTTGTTTTAGTTTCCTGTGCTAGATTAAGCTGATCACACTCAGCTTTTTAGTCCACGTCAAATTCTTCTATCGCATCGTATGCAGTTGAATCAAGTGAATATTTAATCATATATTCGTTTATTACATAGATCTGATGATTTAATGAGTAAATGTTAGGAGAGGCGTGGCTAAATTCCACCAACCAATGGCAGTTTGACCGCAGTGTGTCAGCTGTGTTAATAATAGTACAGGTAAACTATTCTTATGATTCAGACTCTGACTGTTACGTTATATTTTGCTATCTTCGATCATCTAGTTAAAGCTTGTAAAAATTGTAAAATCCTATTGTTATTAGCAGCAGTGGTGCTTTAAGCAACATTTGCATCTTTACGTAAGATTTCCATTCTGAGCTGGAACAATCATGATTTGTTGATTGCAGAAAAATCGATTGTTGCTGTTGTACTAATGTCGCTTTTGTTTACTTTGTTTAAATTGCAGAGTTTGTCGCGATGGTGAACTCCAAATAGACCAAGCATCGCTGCGGTAGTCTGTACTTTTTGTGTTTTCATTCATTTTTTGCTGTTGAACTGTCAGCAGCATTGTACTGGGTGAATTTGAGCATGTATTACTGTAAAACACCATATTTTAGCTGCATCTTAATTTGGCAATTTTGGGGTGTAGAAATTTCGCTGCATTTTAATTTGGCATATTCTCTGGGCGTACTTTTCTTCAAGACAAAGTTCCATGCGAATTTACCCATGTGAACAGAATTGTGCATTGCTGTCTAACTAGAACTAGACTTCTTGTAAGGCAGTAACAAGACAGTGACCAGTTACATTAACAACTGCCAGGACTGCAGATGAAATTTAGTGATTGGCAATCTCAAATTTTTGTGGGTATTTAATTTCTTTTAATTTCGCAATTTTATGCTACTTGTGAAATTCACGAAAATTATGTGCACACGAAAAATCAGTGTATTGCAGTATTGTTACATTGTTAATTAATATTTGCTACTCTCTTTCATTTTTTTCGTGTCAATTAGTTGTTACTAAAACATATCAGTGATTGGATCAGAATACAGAACCATTGTTTCTTTTCTAGTATTTTTTGTTTGCAAACAGTTATTAGATTATGTTATGGAGTAACTTTACATTCGCTGATTTTTCATGCATTGCGCCTATCTATGGCTGTTATGGATTTGTACCAGTTTGAACTTGAATGTTAAAATTGGGGAAATTTCACCTCCTGTACAGAGATGCTGTATCGTACTTATACTCTGTATATCATAAGAAGGAACCGGCACTTAATGTGTCCTAACTTGCTCAAATATTAATCAATTTTCTTTCACTGCTAAAAAGAATTAAATCCCTGTCAAAACTCATAATACCTTTCACCACACTTTCCTACATTACATTGCCGAAGTTAAAAGTTTGAATTTACACTAAAGTGCAACAGATACACTTTGAAATCGTATCACTCATGTTATGTGACAAAAATGAAACTTTTAAAGTTGCTACGCAGCTAAAAAAAAAGATACTGTCAGATTGGCATAACGTTGCTTGAAATGTCCGGCCCTTTGCAGCCACACAACAGTGAAGACGTCAACGCCACTGTTTGACTGCAATGTCGATCACGTGCTGGTCCAAGTGTTCTCACTTGTCAAAACTCAGACACATTTTAGATTTTCCGGCTGTAAACCGGTTGCTATCCTATTTCCTGTAATCGACCTGGTTTAGGTCTGGACTATTTGGATGCCACAGTGACCGTGCGGTGTCGCACTCGACTAGATTGACCGCCTCCCGTGCATTATGAGCAGCTGCCGAATGTTGTTGGAAATTGAAGTAATCTAGAGAACTCTTTGATGATAAGCAGATGTTATTCTATGAGGAGAACTTTACAGTAGTAAATTCATATTCATATGAATTACAATTCATATTCACACCAGCATCGATAAATTAAAGACTAGTGTGTCCCAGTGCCGACCCTCCGACAGGCCGTCAACAAACTGCTGAATGTTGCAGCAAGTGGCTGTGTGCAATGTCCTTTCTGTCTCTAACTGATGTTATTATTTGTGAAGAATATTTTATCAATCAACGTATATCAAAATTACCACTCAACATCATGAATGAAACCCTGCAAGTGAGCTAAGTTTCACTAATTTTCACCCACTGTTTGTTTTCTGCCAAAAATATATGCGGTTCCTTCTCATTGGTACATGCTGTATTAGTGTTTAACATTACTGTACAGGTATGTCTCAGTTTTTACATATAGCAGATACAATCTAGTTTAAATCAATGGCCAAACTCTATAAGTACATATCAGATATTGTAAACATTACATGTGTAGTAAATACCAGTCTGTAGCACTATCCTACACATATGCTTGCTTTCTTAGTAAGTTATTTCGTTAATTTTGCTTATATGCCTGCACTGCTTATCAACCATGTGAAAGCATGGTGCTTGCACAGTCTTCTGCAGATGAAAACATTCAGTTACTGGAGTGAAACAGGTATCAAGATACTACATCAGATATTGTGAAATTAGTGATACTGGCAGTGTCACTATTACACTGCATTTTCACTGCCTCTGCCATGGAGATTCTTTGTTAGTTTGTTGGTTTGTGTTTTTTGCAGTAATTATTCCAAAATTTTATTGAATATTCATGAGAAGCAAGATATGCAAAATTAGATTCTGTTGTTGTCGTCCACAACGCAGTTTTCAGAAAATACCGCATTATGGCATATACGTATTGCTATAAAATTCCCATGGGAAATCCCAGCATCATGTAACTCGTGTTCGGTATCAGCCTTGGTGTATGTTTATTGCCTGCATGTATATAAAGGTGAAATGCATCTATGTGAACGTTCTGCTGCCGAATCAAGTTTATCTGTAATTATTGACTGTGCATTAACGGTTGTTGAACGTTGTATCTACGTGGCATTATTTCTAGGTTTTTCTGTCATTTGTAACATTTGTAACGCAGTCAACCATTTGTGTTCATTAGCAGTATTTTGCAGCAAATGCAACGACTGATAAAGGTTTACGAGAGAGCGATGGCGGTGACGTTGACTATTTGACACTTACAGCAAATGTTGTTCGGTGTCTCTGCTCCATGCAATTGCTTGAGTTCATACTTATTTGACATCTAGTTATACACGCGAGTCTATCGATTATCATCTGTGCAACAGGACGCTGTATTTTTCTACATTTGTCCGTTTTTTTCTGAGTCATGACTTACGTTTTAGTTTGTTTTACGGCTGCAGAGTAATCGTTTACATTTATTAGTCGTTTTTGCAATTAGTGATGTTATCAATACACACAAATGTTTTGTTTCTTGTTCTTGTTGCACATTGTGTATTGTAGAGAGATATTTGCAACTTTATCAACTCAGATTGAGTTCCGTGCTGTTGATTTTGCACGTTTTTTGTGTATTCATTCCTGCCTGGCGTCCGTTGTCTCTCTGTAAGGTGCGTTGCTAGTCAGTTAAGAGCGTGCGTTAAGCAGTCCTGTTTTCGTTGCTTGCTTTTCGTTGCACTGCTTTGTTTTAGTTTCTGGCTACGTGTGCTAGATTAAGCTGTATACTCAGCTTTTGAGTCCACATTAATCTCTTCTATCGTATCGTATTTCGCATTTTAGCATGTGCGCTGGCTAGTCATAAAGTCACAAATTTATACACGCCATTGGCCTTTAATCTTCCTCAGGCATGATATAGCCGCTACTTGCGTGCTTAAAATGCCGTTAAACCTTAACCATCCATCCTACCATGCACAGGTTTGGGGAAACCTTTATCTGTAGGAGGGCATACTCTACACTAGTCTACAGCACCCAATACAGGCCTCAGGAGCTTTACATAATCATGAGTCATTTCCTGGCCGCCAGATGGCGTAAAAGGTCCCTAAACCAGGCTTCAGTTTCATTTGGATTAGTTTGTGTATATGTTAGTAGTTTTTTGCATGTTTGTTTTTTGTTGTTGTTTTGTTAATATCTGCCAAGTGATTGGTTGAGAAGGCTGGGTGTTTTGTTTTGCACCAGTGAACTGATTGGCTGGTAAGAACGTCACCGAAATGACCTATAAATAGTGTGTCGAGTCGGACGTTAAGCCCAATTCAACACTGATGAGGGGTTGCCGTATTCTGCGACCAAATAGGGCATCTGAATGGCATCATGATGAGATGTTATGGGCGGAGCTTCGGCTGAAAACGAATGTAAGGTATTCTTGTCTGTTGGGAAACTGGCAGTGATGTTAAACGAGGCCAAAACCTCGAGGCCGAGGCTGAGGCCAAAGCTTCGAGGCCGAGGCCAGGACTATGAGGTCGAGGCCGAGGCCAAA
>Ga0056129_1000218_pt1 | contig 13082 bp, 10 predicted proteins | sample WorMetLIZISLAND1_FD_71118 | JGI IMG/M metagenome (GOLD analysis project Ga0056129, IMG submission 71118) | Marine gutless worms symbiont microbial communities from Max Planck institute for Marine Microbiology, Germany - Olavius loisae LIZARD... ...
GTGAGATGACGTCACAGATTCCGAAGATTTCCGGAAATGTCGAAAAATAAAACTTCAAAATTTCAGTATTTTGCGATATTATTCATCCATTTGTGCTACCCACATGTGTTTGGCGTTGTGATAAAGTGTTCAAAACTGCTTTTTACTCACTTGCTGTAAAAACCTTTGCCTATCATCTTTAAGTGTGGTGTGAAATGGGAGGATATTGGAGGAGTGAGCAGAGGGGTAAAAACAATTAAGGCTATAGCCCATCACTAGCTGAATCCCACATAATATGCCCCCAGAGTTTCACACATAAGGCAAACACTCCTTAACCCTTTGATGCCCACTGTTGCTATATGGGTACAGCTATAGAGCATCCTGTGGCAGCCCGGGTTAAGCCGTCATTCGTAATCTTTGACATCCAGGCACTCTGACGCTCAGGGCTGAGCGTCAGAGTGCCTGGATGTCAAAAATTACGAATGACGGCTTAACCCGGGCTGGCACAGGATGCTCTATAGCTGTACCCATACGGCAACAGTGGGCATCAAAGGGTTAAAATAACTGTACAACCTTTGGCAATATCTACAGAGTAACAACACATCAATATTAACAAGTAGAAATGCACCGCAGAAACCTGGTCAAAAAAGCCTAGCACTTAGCACCACAAAACACCAACAAGAGCAACAACAATGAACACAAGTGTTAAAATGCCGACATGCAAAAAAGCTGGCCAAAATAGCAAGCTTGTGCGATCGTCTGACAACGTACGAAACTACGAGAACGATTAGTGCTGCTGGCCTACTTTATAGTTCATGCCAAGAAAAATATCACAAACTGGTTTACATCCAGGCACACCAAAAGAGAGATTAAGGTAGATTTTCCCCAGGACCAACAACACTGTGTGATTTTGTAGTTGGGCTAAATAATCAGCACCAATTTTGACTTTTATACGAGCCACTAAGAATTCATTCTCAATTTAGTACCGAACTTTGACTGTTATAAACAAAGATCCAATACTTTGAATTGTTAATGCAAGTCAACGGTTGCAGTTTCAGTAATACAACCATACCAGTGGTGTGGCAAATAGAGCCAAAACAATGAAAATTCCCGAGCCTCGGCTAAAATTTTTTCCGCTATTACAGGCAGGACCAAAATCGTACTTCCTAAAAACTTTGAAAAGGAGTAATTCTACTGAAGCTTTCAGGATCCATAAAATATTGTACCCCACAGACACAAACACAGTATGCTCTTGGTGGGCCAGTTAACTCTCACTTGCAAACAGTAGCGAGGGACTGAGCAATGTACAAAATATGACAGATCCTGGGACAAACTCCTCAATGCTTGGCACAAAATAGTAACGTGGTAAAAATATCGACATTCTGAACAGTGTTGCAGCAATGCAGCCGGCTGTCAAGTAGACTGCACCCAGTATAAACCACGATATACATTCACTATCAGTGTTCAGGAATCAGGAATAGCAAACATCAGTTTAGGATTAACCGATGCAAGCTACAAATTCAGCACTCTGCATTAGAACATGTTTCCCACAACCCAAAAATATTATTTTTTCTGCAGACAAAATGTTGTGGCAGTGAGTAGCTACGAGGCAAGTTTCGGAGGTTCTAACAAGACAATTGGCACTGGTTGCCGACTATACATTGCGGCAGGCAGATTCAAGGCACAATGGCGTAAGGCTCCTTTGACCACTGGAACTCCGATCGGTCTTCTACAACTGTCAACTGATATGTTACGTAGCTTCACAGTATTTTGCCACTTTTGATCTGCCCCATTCTCTGTCACAACTGCCATAGCACGTATACAGGCTAATGACGTCTTAATCGGACCCATCAGTCACAGAATGTTCTGTATGGTGACTCTCTGACCACAAGAGCACTTCATACCAGCTGATATGATCCTAATGGACTGCCAGGTGAAAGCATGCAGCAAGCGAAGACTCTGTAGGCCAATACTGATACTGGTAGTGGTACACAATCTACATAACTCATATGGCAACTATGGTCTGTGCATCATGAATGCGTTCACAGTCAAGTCAAGTATGTAAATTGGCGTCTCCTGGAATGTTGCCGTTTATTCTTTGGCAGACCAGCGCCATCAGATGGAATGCAATAAGACACTGTCATACTGAAGCAACTCTTCATCGACAACTACGCGACGATGAGACCAACGGCTTGGAATGATCGACTGATCGCTGTCTGTCAAATGGACTTCACGACTTCCGACTGTGGCAACTCAAGAAACAATCTCCGGTCTAGTTTAACCCATTTGCTGCCCACTGTTACCATACGGATACAGCTATAAAGCATCCTGTCCTGTGCCAGACCGGATTGTTAAGCAGTCATTTGGCAATTTTTGACATCCGGGCACTCTGACGCTCAGGGCTGAACGTCAGAGTGCCCGGATGTCAAAAATTACAAACGACGGCTTAAGCCAGTCTGGCACAGGATGCTTTATAGCTGTATCCATACGGCAACAGTGGGCGTCAAAGGGTAAACTAATAATCACCTACTTTACTTTTAACGATTGTTATTTGCTTCGGCAGCACATTTAGCTGTCAATCATAAGTCATTACACAAGCGGTCATACCATATTGTACGAGAGCTCATTTCTGCACTGCAGCCCTGTAAGAGATATAGCTCAGGTTATGGTGTTAAGTTCTCAACAGTTGCCTCCGCCGCCATCCAACTTACGGACGCATTCATGAACAAACGATCCAGGACATCGAAGGGTCACGGACTTCTGGGAGACAAACTGTGGGGACGCACCGTCGGTGTGGTAACTTGGCCAATGGAACGTTTCGGAAATTGAATGAACTGGCTGAGACTGATGTCGTTCGTAGGGGACGCTGCCAGACGAAGCTTTCTGGTTCAGCCGGCGGATTGTTTCGTGGATGTTTGCTCGCGGTAAAGGCTCTGTTTCCTCAACTGACTTTATCCGGCGTCTAGACTGAGAGATCATTTCACGCCGAGAGGCGACACTCGGGCCGTAGTCGTCAAGCGGAGGTGGTGCAATTGTCGCGGCTTCGTGCTCGCTCGCAGGCTTGAACCAAGACTGGTCCGAGGACACGGCACAATCGGTGTGTGGAATTCTATCGGTCGACATCCGCCTGGACCTCGAGCCCCGATGTCGCCGATGTGATGAAGTCGATGCTTTCATCTCCTCAATGCGACGACTGTATGCCCGCGCTAGGCGCAATACATAGTTTGGCTCACAGCCAGGCCAGAGTTTCCCTTCCTCAGCTCCAACGCTGTCTGCGTGCTTGGAAACATCTTCCGTAATTTCTCCATCTTTCGTCAACACAGGTTGCTCCGACTCGGTATAAAATGCAGACGATGAATCGTCCCCAGCTTCCGTTATAACCAATCGGCCGTCGTCCGCACCTGCGACCAAATCGGCGGAACTACTTCTTTGACCGATGAAGAAGGTCGGCGAGTTGTTCCGGCCACTTGCGGCAGAATCTACTTCTGCAAAGAGTTCGGTCGGTTCTGGTGGCGCAGCACTACAGCTGACGTCGGAATTAGCGGAGAAAAGTCTTTCACATTCCGACGCACGCCGCTTCACATAACCGGATGCCAAAGTTCCCGAAAACGTATCCGACGTTTCTCCCAGATCCGAAGCAAGTTCCGTGACTGCAGAATCTGTGCCTATTTCTTCTTCAACAATGTTACTCAGGCTTTCAGGCGGTGGTGACGTTAAGGCTGGTATATTGGCACCACTCACCAAAGTTTCTGCCTCCCTTTCTGTCTGATCGACATACAATGAAAGTTCCAAGACTAATTTCTCACTATCACTGTACAGTCCATCATCGTCGTTGTCTGTGCCCTTGGCTTTTTCTAAACCAACGGTGTCTTCAAGATTTTCTTTACGTGACTCTGTTGGTGACCATTCCTTTACTGGCATTGACACTTTGGCAGTGTTCCAACCATTGTCGTCGCTGTTGGTGGTCTTGGCTTTTTCTGAAACTACGATGTCATCCAGATGTTCTTCAAGTATCTTTGTCGATGACCTTCCCTCATCTGGCATCGACACTCCGGCAGTGTTCCGACCACCAGTATCGCTGTCCGAGGCCTTGGCTTTTTCTGAACCAATGCCATTATCCAGATGTTCTTCAAGTATCTCACTTGGTGACTGTCCCTCTTCTGGCATCGACACTCCGGCAGTGTTCCGATTATCAACATCACTGTCTGAGGCCTGGTCTTCTTTTTCTGAACCAATGTTGTCATCCAGACTTTCTTCAAGTCTCTCTGTGGATGACCGTTCTTCTTCTGGAATCAACACTCCGGCAGTGTTCCGACCATCATAGCTGCTCTCTGCAGCCTTGGCTTTTTCTGAACCACCGATGTTATCCAGATGTTCTTCAACTATTTCGGTAGGTGATTGTCCCTCTTCTGGCGTTGACACTCCAGCAGTATTCTGACCGTCATCGTCGCAGCTGGTGGTCTTGGCTTTTTCTGAACCAATGTCGTCATCTAGATTATCGTCTCGTTCCTCTGAGACTGCCTGTTCCTCCTCTGTAATCGACACTCCGGCAGTGCTTGTCAAAGTTTCTCGCTGTCTCTCAGACTGGTCAGGAAACGACGTAACACACTGACTCAGAACTTCATCACTGCCACCGTCTGCAATCTCGGCTTTTTCGGGACCAACTTCGTTGTCTGGATTTTCATCAACTGCATCAGGAGGAGAAGACCGTTCCTCCTCCGGAACGGATGAGAACATGACAGCACTTCTCGGTGGAGTTTCTGTCGGACTTTCTGACTCGCTGGCAACCAATCTCAGTTCCACGACTGATCTATCATGACCAGAATCACCAAAAACCCCGTCAACTTGGCTGACTCCGGTGTCTTCAACTAAAACAAACTGTTCCTCCTCTTCTATGATGACGCTACCGACAGGCCGATACCTCTCAACTTCACGTATCAGTACCTCGCCACCAGTAACCCTGACGTCTGGAACCCCCACATTAATCATACCCTCTGTATCTCCAGATCCAATGTCATTCAGTGCATCACTAGGAGAAAGAGGCCTATCTTCGTCATGGCGAGCGGCCCGGGAGTTTATCACCGAGTCAATCGTCACTGAAGGCTGTGTGACACTCGCATCGCGGTGATTTGATTTTGTGACGGTATGCGTACTGCTCGCCAGCTGCCGCAGCTTGTCTGTCATCACAATCGTCTCACAGCGGCTATTATCACTACTCCCGGGGTTTTCATGGGTGTACGAGTCCGACAAAAAGTCAGAGTCCGAGTCGCTGGCGAAGCTGCTCGAGTCGTCGTCATCCGTGCAGCTGGCGGAATCGTCGAAGTGGTGCTCCTCCAGGAAGAGGACGCCTCCGAGGTCGTTGGATGGCGGACCCTGCGGAGTGCTGAATCCGGAACGCGGAGCGCTTATGTTGTCGGAGCTCCGGCTGCGGTGACGATGGTCTTCGCCGAGGGAGGACGACCGCCGGACCGGATTCCAGCCGCGACCGCCGTCGTTTGACGCCAACATGGCCGCAGCTCCGTCACCGAGTTCCTGGCGCATGCTGACTGAGCCGTGTGAGTTGGAACAGGTCCACAGCAGGTTGCTTTCGCTGTCACCGAGGCTCTCATCAACTCCAGACACTTGACTGTTCTGAAATCATAAACGAAACCAAACTGCAATCAATGGGCAAGAAAAGCTAGGCAAAAATAGCTGGATTGTGCCATCATTTTATGATACACAAAAGCAACACAAATGATTAGTGTATGGTTGGTTAATGGATCTTGCGAGGAAACTATCGCAAACAAAAGCATGCCAACTTTGAAACTGAGAAAGAGAAATCAGGCGCTGAGTTCCAGGCAGCAAGCGAGATGGAACCCGACTAGCTCTTCTGGTGTGGTCCAAGGTGGAGCCCGAGCCCCAGCTGACCACGTTTTGGCACATTTTGAACTTGAAGAGTCCATCTCGTCATAAGAATGTGTTATTTTGATGTTCTTCAAAAGCGGGACGTCATGAATCCCATGTGGGATGGCGGGAATATGCTTAGAAAGCAGGAGAATTCTGCCAAAAGCGGGAAGGTTGGTATGTCTGAAAACAGTGCGAAATGTGTGTTTAAATTCATGGAATGTGGAGTCAAGAATGGCCGAATATCTTTCTTGGTCACTGACGAGTTGCATGCGTCATAATAGGAAGCCAGCTATGTTAAAAGTCATCACTTGAATCACCGACCGCCACTGCTCGTCATGACCACCATACTTACTTGCGGCCATATCGTGAATTTAATGTGAAACATAGCAAAAACATAGCTGCACTCTGTGCTAAACCCCGTTGATTTCTCCGCTCCAGCCTGATCACACTGAGGGTAAGGCTAACCGTGCACCAGTGTTGGTCATTTTTCATCTGCGTTAAACTTGTGAGTCTATCAGGCAACAAAACACCATGACCATTGTTGCAACCTGTAATCCTGTATTATATAATTATGCAACATACCAAATTACTTTATAATAGAGGTGTGTGTGGGAGTGGGAAACCCATTCCCACTCCATGAGGCTCGGGAATAAAAATAGACCAGTGCAAATGGCAATAGCATACCAAAATACTGTTCATGGTTGAATTTGATGCAGTAGTCTTTGTTTTACGCGTGTCTTATTAAGTTATTGTACATTTCTCAGCTGTTTTACTTCAAGTAAAGTACATTTTGACGGGAATGGGCATGGGAATCAGAAATAATGGTGTTGGGAAAAAATGGGATCCGGAAAACGGAGCCGTCACGGCAACGGGAATGACATCAACGGAATGGGAGGGAATGGGAGCGGTAAAAGTCATTCCCGCACGCCTCTACGTTTACAGTTACTTACGAGACTGGAGTTGTTGTCTGACGACGAATCGTTCCACGGCACTGCAACATCACAACATCATCAGAATGTGTACAGCATGTGTCTTACACTACTCATTGTCGTAACTAACTAACTCTTAAACATGTTTGTGTTCTGTTTGACATGGTTGACTTGTTCGTCAAACACTAACGTGTTTGTGGTTGACCGTAAACAGTTTTCCGAAATCACAAATGTTCGCGAACATAAACGTGTTTAAGTTGTATAACTTACTGAAATCACGCCTTAAATAACTCGAGCTAAATTAATCACCTGATTACACATCATAGATTAGTTGTATATCAAAAAAAGTGTCCTTTATGCATTCCTAAGACACAGACGAATGCTCAATTTACAGTTACGTACAGTACTATAGTCGACAGACAGACACACATCAGTTTACACTGCGTATTCTTTGTACCTCGTGGTGTGTCCATTTACTGCGCAGCATAAACTTATCACTCACTCCACCTGACCCAGCATTGACAGGTGCGGAAGGTGGGGGGGTGGGGCGTCATACATGTAGCTCTCAATCTTACTAGGTTCAATTAACGGTGATAAAATAACACATCAACCAACGAACTGGGACCAATGTAGAGTAACCATGCTAGTTTGGACCAATATACTACTACTCGTACACGAAATCACTACAAACTTCCTACTGAGTGAGTGAGTAGAATTTTAATGGCACATCAGCACAACTCGGCTATACAGTGCCATTCACGTTGGTTCACACTGGAAAATACAGAACAGAAGACAAATTTAAAATATGGACAATACACAAACTAAACACAACCTAGAGAAAGCAAACAAAGTACAACACAGTAAACAAAACTAGCCTGGTTTAGTCGCCTCATACGACACTCGGCCAGGAAACGAGGTGAGCTTATTCTACAAACTTCCTATTTTCAGACGCATGGCATGAGATGAACTAACATTACTGATGGGTACATTCACGTGAACCAGTGACACGCTGCCGCTGCTGCGGTGGGTATGATTCAACACATCACTCACTGGTTATTGCTCCGATTGACTTGCGTCTCAGCTGGTGCCTGGAGTCCAGTGTGTGATAGCGGCGCTGGTGTTGCTTCTCGACCGCCGCGGCGATTAACGAATCTATCGACAACGGTTCACGTACAGTCAGTCAATCGATGAAAAGATCTTTAGATGGCCTATGTATCGTAACTACAGAGACGGTCAGTTGATGTCCGGTATGTGGTCTGCCGGAACAGGTGTGTAATAGATGGCTCATGTGAAAGCTGCATTTGTAACACATTCATTGCTAGGTTAATTTTCCACTGATCCCATCCCCATGTACGACTTAGTTCAGCACAGGTATGTCTGCTGCAGTACCAGCATAAGGCTGAATTACATGCACTGAATGACGAGTATACTCATCAGTGTCACCTACCAAGTACATTAATTGATGAGATAACCAGAGCTATTTTCGTAACGAAAACGAAAACTAGAACTATTGCACTTCGTTCAGTGCGTACGAAAACAAGAACTATAGCAGTTTGAAAAACGAAAACGATATAAAAATAAAAATTACAGCAGGCAGAACGAACGAAAACGAAAACTATTACAAACGAAAACGAAAATCTGGGGCAAAACACACATCAATATTGTGCCAACCTGCTGTGGCACAGCATTGCGAACATAACTTGGCTTCTAGTTCTTGGGCTGAAAAATAGCGGTATTATTTGGTGGTTCAGCAGCTGGATCAGTTCCTCACTGCAGTCCAGCACACGTCTGCAAATATGGCTCCAACAAATTAATGCCACCTCACTCTGGAAACCAAAATGTCGACTATTTACAGCTGGTTGGCTCCTGCTGCGGAGGATTTTGTATGCGCACCAGCATTACAGGCTTACGTGGAGCGTATTTTTTCTGTGTGTGTGTGTGCGGCATTCTGTGAAGCGGCCGACGCAGTAGCATGCAGCAGTCACTTGCGCGCGTGTCTGAAATTGAATCAGAAAGTTTCTGTGTGCTATGGGTGGGTTTGTTTTGTGAGAACTGAGCAGTGTGTTTGTGTTTGACAGCAACTTGTTAATAGACAAACTGACTGCTGATGTCAGTGGAGGCAGGGATAATACAGTCAACAAAATGAACAGCAGAATACATTATGACTGTACTGTGCTCACTGGACACTGGCTTCATCTGTGGCCTGTCTTGTTATTACAATGTGAAGCAAACGATGTCACAATACACCTGTAAAGGTAAGCACACCTGGCCAGGTAACAGTCTCACCTGCTCGTTGCCTGCCTTTCTCTTCCTTGTCAACGCCTCCAAGCACCACCTGCTTAGCTCGGTCGGGAATGGACTTGTGAAAGTTCTCAATGATCAGCTTCTTCACAGCTTGACACCAAGTACGCTTTTGATCCATGCTCTTCGCCTGGACACAGCCACAACCGGAACAACCACTCAATGGCATCCAGACAAAACATGTCAAAAAATATTACTCTATTGACTTTCAGCTAACGCCAGAAGGAGATGGGTTTTGGCAATGGGCAGAAAAAACCCCAAAACTCATAACTGGTTAAAAGTTAAACAATACAGTTCTTAGCGTACACACCTCAGAGCTACGGGACCTCACTGCCATATGGGATCACACAGTGTTACCTGCCACACGACACAGGTGAACACGCCGCGCCTAACTCCAGCCAAAAGGCTGGTACTTGATTTACCTACCCTGGAGGGATGCTAGCCTGAGTTGACCTAGTGGCTGGTAGCATACCGAGATGGTGTACCCGCCCGCAGACGGTCACCCAACCAAGTATTAACGGGACCTGAAGTAGATGACGATCGACACCAATGTGCTACTGCTAAGCCACAGCGCCAACAACAACGCATATCTGATCAAGGCAAATTCTATTCCAAAAACAGGGATGAGAGGTGTGCTATATAAAATTCATCTCCTGGCCACGAAGGAATATGACGTGAAATATGGTTGTTAAACGTTCAAGTCTGGAGATACGCACATGTGAAAATACTGTGCCACAGGAAGACCCCCTCTTCAGCTAATGCTTGGGTGTGACCACTTAATAAATCTCCCTAGCCACAGCATGTCATTGTGCTGAATTTAGTAGCCCTGCCATAATGTTACTCCTTGTCAAATATGAATTTATATAATGCATTCTCCTAACCAAAAACACACTACCAGCTGAAAGTTTGGGTTTCTGCATATCTTTGGGCAGATAGTTCCAGACAGTTAAAATCTACAATTGATGGGGCACAAATGTGTATTGCATCTACCAATGAAGTTTTATCGAAAATGCAACTGCAGCTTTTTGGGACACCCTGTAGACAGGCAAGCCAGCAACATAAAGACATCAACATCATTGACCTGTAGTGTGAACTGGAGTCGGTGGTTATCATACGGACTGAGGACAAACTGCAGAGGTTCACGGCTGACTGTCTCAACTAATGTCAGATTTGACATCTACAATCAGTCAACGATGATAACATTAAACCCATCTTCACACACCGTGCTGTACTTCAAAGTCTCTTAACACTATAAACTGGCGGAGTTCACCAAGTCACTCCAAGTTACCTTACCTTCGACGTAGATGTCACCCACAGATGACATCCAATGATCAGGTGGGCCCACTGCACATGCCCATGAAGCCAACTTAATAGCCTCAGTACAGTGAGATCACTGCTTTGTTCCACCTGTGGTTGTGTGCATTGGCAGCATTTGACAAAGTGGTCAACAGGGCGGATGGATTGATGACCAATCTTTCATTATCGGTGCCAATTCAGAATCAGTACAAAGATTGGTGCCTTCTCTAATTACAGGTAATTTCAAAGACGACTGCCAAACTAGAAAACATATATGTTGAGTGTTGACAGACGCTGCCGGTCTTCTTCAGCCAGTTTAGGTTGCAAACCAGCCGCTCCAATAATAAAGATGACAACTCACAGTTATCAAGCAGCCCAGCAGAGACTGCAGCTGCATGCAAACAGTTATGGCAGTAAACGCCAGGTCACCACCAGTGAACCAACTTTTGACAACCTAAGAAAATAAATCTCAAACCATAATCACAACAAATGCCAACCCCAATTATCTGTCGCAGCCCAGGCAAGCCTACATCTACATCGCTAACAGCCAGGCACCTTAACACCCACTGTTGCTATATGGGTACAGCTATAAAGCATCCTGAGCCAGACCGGGTTAAACAGTCATTTGTAATTTGACATCCGGGCACTCTGACGCTCAGAATAGAACGTCAGAGTGGCCGGATGTCAAACAAATGACGGCTTAACCCGGTCTGGCACAGGATGCTTTATAGCTGTACCCATATGGCAACAGTGGGTGTCTAAGTGTTGAGGGCACAAATCAAGACGGAGATACAGATGGTCTATGATACATACCTTGAGAATGGCTTTGGTCTGAAGGCCGCCGTCCTTCAGTTTCTTGATGAAGAGAATCGCTCTCTGGAACAACAAGAGCAGGACGTGTCGCTCATGAAGGACGCTCCACGACCCCATCAGACGAAAGTCATCCTACCAAACCACAAGGACAGCTCTCACAGAGTGCAATGTATGGTGGTGGAACTCTTACATATTCTCCCCTCCCTTTCACTTCCCTCTCCACTCTCGACTTAGATCCAGCTAGAGAGTCTGGGAGAGCACTATTAGCTCCACCAGCGGGGTCTAGGGCAAAGCCCCAGCCAAAATAGAAATTTGGTGGATTTGAGCCTTAAAATCTGACCTCTGGTGACGACAATTGTAATGATTTATGCAGAAAATAAACCAAGCAAACAGCATCACCATGTGGTGGAGCAACAACTTAAGGTGGTGGAACGGCAATTTCAGATGGTGGAACGCCAGACACAGGTTGCGTAACGTCGTTCTGGCTGAATGTAATCACTGAGAGACTGTGTACCCCACCGAAGCTCATCATACAGCACAGTGCCCTTGTGAATGCTGACGACCGGGATACTTTATCCATACCGGATATTCCACAGCAACTTAATGCACTGAGCCGTGACTGTTACAGTAGTCAAGGCTTGATGTGACCTGTGGAAAGACCAGTCATACTTGTTGACCTCTGGAGACACTGCTGCCTACGCACTGAGTAACTATGAAGTCAGTCTCACAGCACTCCCTCAGAGCGCGAGTTGCTAGAAAACTAACAGAGCATGGAAGATGGCAGAGGCCAGAAGGCAAGCGAGGTATGGATAAAGGCATACAACTGTGAGCAAGTCGGATACATCAGCCAGATGTGGGAGAGGGGGAAATTCAATAAGCAGAACAGAGCTATCAATGTAGTGGAGTACTCTACAATCTCATCAGTTCACATGCTACATGGTTCCTCCCACAATCAACTGAAGCTGGTCTTCACAATGCAATGAGTGAGTGTAAGAAACTACCATGCCATACAGGGCAGATGTGTTAGCTCCCACAACTAAGACTAGCGGTGTTGTTTTGCACTACACAGGTGTTACTGCAGCACGACATATCCATAGCACAAAGCTGTTATTAATATTATGCGAAACGCATGCTAACAACGCCATTATAATCACCTCAAGTATCAGTTCACCAAAGCCGATGATATCGACACCATCAAGTGACGTTCGCAGCTCGTGTGTGCGAGCAATTCTCTCGTGCTGCCGTTTGACGTCGTTTATGTGCGTTGCTACGTCGACCATGCGCTCCCACGCCGTCACGATCACCTCACGACCGGCGGCGTTCTCCTCGAAACTACCGAGGATGTTCTACCAACACATCCAGTACACATTAACAATAATGTGATACAAGAGTTGGATGAGTAGATTCTTAACAGCACGGAGTATACAGTGCCAATCACGTTGGTTCGTCCTTAAAATACAGGGCAGAAGACGGATTAAAAACAGAGAGACACACTACATAAACTGAACACAACCCAGAGAAAAAGAACGCAAAAGACAGCACAACAAAACTACCCTGATTTAGTTGCCTTATATGACACTCGGACAGGAAACGAGGTAATAATAACAATAATAATGCATCTGTAGAGAGCCATGATGCCGTAGCTCCAGAGGCGCTGGCGGAACAGTTGGCAATGTTAAACAAATGAGTTTTTAGCCTAGATTTAAAAGCAGAGAGAGTGTCACGATTCATGATAGCAGGAGGCAGAGAGTTCCAAGTTGCAGGCGCTGCGCAGCAGAAGGATCATTTTCCGATACTGGTTCGTCTGAACGGCACTTCGAGAAACGGAATAGCTGATGACCGCAGTGACCGAGTGCCGCTACGTGCTTTGATGTGCCG
>Ga0056129_1000219_pt1 | contig 13076 bp, 10 predicted proteins | sample WorMetLIZISLAND1_FD_71118 | JGI IMG/M metagenome (GOLD analysis project Ga0056129, IMG submission 71118) | Marine gutless worms symbiont microbial communities from Max Planck institute for Marine Microbiology, Germany - Olavius loisae LIZARD... ...
CACTTGATTCCGTCTGGAATGCACACTCGGCTATCGCCGTGGTCGGCTGTGCCTGCCGTCGTTCTACGCCGCTGCGTTCTTACAGCTTGCTGCTGCGCCTGCAATTTGCTGTTGGCTGCTGATAACACTGATGCCAGACGCCGAATTCACGGCGACTACAGTGAGTCTTTTGACTCGTGTCGGCCAGGGGAGCGAACTTATAGAATAAGCCAAGGACTTCCAGTATGAGCTCCTACTAGGGGTCTGTGAAGAAGCCCATCTCGTAGTTTGACCGAGAGGCGACTGAACCAGGGTAGTTCTGTTTTTCTGCATTTTGCGTTTCCTTTTTAGGCGACCGTGTACTAACGGATTGACATGTTTGGTATAACATCCCGTCCCCAAAGCGGGTCGGTCGCACAGCACGGAGTAGCTTGGAGTCGTAAAACGGACGCCTTACTGGCTATCGGAATGGACATGGACGACGGTGGCTATTAAAACGGCAATATCAGACTAAATGGGTGGGCGATCAGGTCTTTGGTACAAGCGTTATTGCACGGTTATCGATACGTTGTGGTGCCATTCTTTGATCTCAGATGACGACGACATGGTTCTCAACACATTCGATGTGGCCATAGTGCGCCTTCGCTACGACTATATGATTGTAATAGCGACAGTGGGGCGAAAATGGGGCAAAATGGGGCGTTCTTTTGTTCTACATTACCTATTTGATGGTGCTTGTTTTTTCTTCGTTTGTTTCACTGTGATTGCTAACGGCGTGTGCTGATGGCGTTTATCTTCCTTACTAACTGACTTACGCGGATGACTACGCAATTTATGTAGCACTATGAAAATGACAAGGAAGTTCACAGACTTTCGTAGACTGTCGTGTAGTCTTATCGTGTTTTTACCGTAGTCTTTTTATACTCGTGCCCACCACATTTGAAGGGGGAATATAAAAGGATACTGATAGAGGCGACTGGATATGGCATGCAGTTTGCTGGTACACTTCTTCCCTGTTCTATTTGTTGCTTTTCAACTTTTCCTTTGTTGTCATCATCGACCAGTACCACTGATATTTACAGAGCTACCCTACTGTTACCGAACATCTTCACATCTCTTCTTTTATTTCTCGTCGGTTTTCAATACTTTCTATAGTCAAGTGTAACATTAAACAACCTTCGGCTCTCCGTTACGGCACTCCGCCTGTTTGTCCACTGTCGGCTGTACCGGAAGTAGTAGGTAAATATAAAGCGATTTGTCATCTCTGATCTACTTTTGGTGGTATAACAAGCTTGGCTGTCTCGCCAATAACCTGATGGCTGTTTGTCTATGCTCGCCAGCAATTAATGTCAATGTCAATCAAATATTTATACAGCGCCAATAGTCGAAGATCGAATCTGAGGCGCTGGCGTATGAGTGACTAGACGTGATAGGCAGAAGAGAAAAGGTGAGATTTAAGACGAGATGAACGTGGCAAGACTGTCAGATGAGCGGATATGCAGAGGGAGAGAATTCCTATTATTAGGTGAAGATACACAAAAAACTCGAGAGGCAAAAGTTAAAAAGTTAAAGCCAGATAAGTTCTTAAAAGCATCTCAGAACTATACGGGGTGTCACACAATTTTACTTGTAGCCCGACATAAGCGAGAACACCCCGCCTTAACCCCAGCCAATAAGGCTGGTATACTTGATTTACTTACCCCGGAGGGATGGAAGGCTGAGTTGACTTAAGAAAAAGTGGTACAGGAAGGAACAGCAAGAAAGTGACAATAGTAGATCGCAAACAGATGGTCTATACAGGTCTATTAAATCTGCTGATTATGGCTGTACTGTGTGAAGTGCACTGTATGTCAATACCGATTGCAGTGTGTCCGTCTGGTCGTCGGGTTGTTTGTTTATCTGTAGAATGTGGTGACAGACCCGGATGCAACTCGGCGTGCCACTTTTTCTCATTTGATAGTTTTTCGTTTTTTTGGCGCCATAAATGTTAACCAGCCCGCAAAGAAATCTCGCCGTAACAACCCAGCTTAAGCACTCACAATCCCTGAAGCTGTAAAAACACCTTGAGCGATATTGTGAATATTGTAAATAGTCCTCTCATTTTCACCGACTGACTTACCATATCGTCCACTGCATGTCCGATGCTTGGTACCATGACATTTTTCTGCCATTGCACCTCCGTTTGGTCTAGAGCACGTCATTTGACGCTGCCACGGCCGTACTATGATGGCATGATAGCGGCCGTTTGACTGCGTATTCTCTGGACGTTGTGAACACTAAACAGGCTCAGCTCACCGCTGCAACTAACGTAGCTCAGTTAGCACGCTGCCAAACAGCAGAAACGAGGAATATATTGTGGCGGGGGAGGGAGGGTAGCTCTGCTCTGGTGATTAACAAGAACAGGAGTAAGAACAAGAATTTTGTGTGATAGACACAGTTGCGTGTGTAGTTCAGAATTGCTGAAGAAATTGTCAGAACTTCAGCGATTTAAGTGGCCTCTACTATTACTGTGCATGTAGCATTTTGCACATAATGTTAAAATAAATTTGGGGAGACTCAAGACCACACATCGGCACTACGATTTTCCCGCTCCAACGGTTTTCATTGCACGTGCCCGCATGAAAACCGGCTTAATCCATTGCATTTAACTCATTTACCTGTAGCCGACCGATAGAAGACATGGTTTTTACCGCGCGAAGCACGTACATGCGTAGCGCAGTACTGCTGTGAGAATGTCGTCCGTCCGTCCGTCTGTCTGTCTCACTGCCTGTCCGTAACGTTGGCGGATTGTGATCACATACTGAGACAGTCGGAAAGTAATTTCACGGATTCCTGCCCCTATTTGGGGATCTAACATCGTCTGAAAATTCGAAAGGTAACTTTGTCAAATTTGTGTGCGAACTAGGGTGGGGTAGGTAATATAACCGCGCCTTTCTGCCTGTAACTCGTCATAAATGGTGCAAGATTATGAGGGTTAATTACAATGGCCCACCCACTTCCTATTCGCCTTTTCAGATACTTTACTGGTTGACTTAAACTTTAAACTTTCGCATCCAATCACTTGGATATATACACTGCTTTCGCTTCGCGCAGTGATCTGTGCACTAGCACAGCTTTCTTGTTGCACATGCAAGCCACGCGCGTGAAACGACTAAGCCGCGTGGTACCCATCCGTCACATTTCATGGTAGATGTCAGCAGGCTCTGGCGTCACAGATTCAGACGCTGATCATGCCAACAGTTCGACTCTCCGACTCCGTCCATCCGTCGGTCCGGGCGACTTGTCGGCGAGTTGTGACGTCATTACATTCGTTCCGTCGTCACAGTAATTCCAGCAACCACGACGGTCCACGCCGTACAGCGCCTGCGCCATTATTGTGTTTCCTGTTCGATACATTTCGATAATGTTCCTCCTATTCCAGATTCTAAACCACTCAAGCCCCAGCCCGGACACGAGTGCACTTACTCGCTATGTTATCGATTTGTTTTTAATCGCTTATTTAGTCCGTTCTTGTCCAAACATATTCTTCATCTCCCGCTGGACGAAACGCCTCTATACTGTCCGGGTGGCGATGATTGTCCCATAATCCTCATCCATATCTGTATCATTAAAATACATTAGGTAGGAGGGTGAAGAAACACAGTGTTTCCCAAGCTGCATGCCACGGTGGGCTATTGCTAAGTTCCATTGCTGGATTTACCATGGAGTCCTATACATAGGACTCATGGATTTACACTCTTGGAGGCCATGGGCAGCCACAGCCTTCAGTACTGGAGACCCTCACCGTGGGATATTAAAAAGGTAGGATATATCATGTATGTGACGTTAGCCTTTGACCTCTTCACATCACACTTGTGTAACTAATTGCACGATACAGAGGGAGCTTTCATTTTCAACTGAACTCATTTACTAATTGTTTTTTTTTGCATTAATCACGTAATTGAACGTAGTGCATTAATGACTGATCATGCTATGCTACGAGGAGGTTGGCAATTATAGTGTCAAATTCTTATTTGCTTTATCCAGGTAGTAGGTCTTGTATGTAGGCAGTTCAGTTGCTGGTTTGTGTAACTGCGTAGACCTGCATGCCTGTTTGTATCAACAGTCTGGGGTCAAGGGATGCTGACCGCACTAAGTGACCTTAAATTTAAATTCAAAGCCGCAATGCCTATAGAGTGCACGGTTGTCTCCGCACGGCCGAGGAAGGACGAGCGAGGTCAATTATGTGGTTCGTGGAAGAGGCCATTAGTCGAAAACGACGTGACGGATCAGTAAGATGTGCTCAATTTGACACGTTGCCTCTCACGTCATAAATCTGCGCTGTTAGAGCCCGGACGTATCCCATCCAGCTGCCGGTAGCTGATGCCCGGCTCTGGCTTTTCGACGCACGCATCCGCTTGGCATTATCCTGTCCATCTTCTCCTAACCAGTGAAGAAGCTCAGCTGTCGCAGAGAAATCGTGCGACGTTTCGTCATCGTAAGCATGCAGCAAGCGGGATAAGGTGATGCCCGCATTTTCCTGCGCCGTTTATTCGGGATCAGCGTCAAACAGTGAAAATCACAGGACATACCTGCGGTATACTCAAAGTACTCAAAGTTGACCTTTTTACAACAGCACTCAGCAGTGCCCCTAGAACTCACTAGGTCATAACCCGCCAACTGAAAAGATTGAAGGGACGGGGAGATTCCTTCTTAGTCAACAGTTCAATTAAACACGATATTCCAGGCTCTAATATTGAATACGAGTAAAAGTAAGGTATGCCATCCCGGCATGGAGTGGATTCCTGTCCGTGTCCGCTTATCTCATTTCTCAGATTGATTGTCTCCTTAAGCATTGCTTTAAATATACATAGGCTACTCTTCGGAAAATAAACACTCTGTAAGACCTCATTGAATCAGCTAACTGCAAGCTTTTTAAAAATTTACAAAGTCATCAGCACTGCCTCCATCCTCTGCTATACCTAATTAAGCCACAGACTCAACCAGCTCAGGCCCAAAGGACACATCTACCATTCTACCTGATCCGATTTATTCTACACAACTACATAAACGATCTTTCATCACATATTGCTTATTCCAATATTACGAACCTCAGTTCCATTTTATTATTCTTTGTGTGTTTATTTCTTGTGTGTATATTTTTGTGTTTCACCATTTTACTTGCCTGCTTTTGTTTTTAACTGTTTTTACTGATCATGTACGTTTGATACGTGGTTTTTAAAACGAAATTTGAAACTGTGTCGTTGTCTGTCTTCAGTCTCTTGCCATGTATGTTTACTTATGAGGCTTGAAGTATGTGTGCGTGTATGTATGTGTGTATCCGCAGGTCGATGACGCCGTGCTTATGTTCGACAAGCAGACGCAGCGCCATCGAGGTCAGCTGGCGTTTCAGTCGTAAGCTATAAATTTTAAGGGTCCGGAGTTCTTTTTGCCCGAAAGAAAAGCATCAGAGAGTTAGGCAAAAGTTTCGCACAAGCTAAATACCTGAGACTTAACCTCCCGCGTCACACGTGTTTTATATTTCGAACCTTTAATTATATTCCGCCGTGCATTTGCTTTTAGCAGAATATGTTGACAAGGCCGCTTTTCTGGCAGTCGGTGACTCAAACTCAAAGGCTCGAAAAAAATACGCAGTCACATTCCATAAAAAAGAATATGTGTGAAAGTACTCGCGTGTCTTTCAGAATATATAATAAATAATGCGATGCTCAGTCAAAACCGTCATCTATTATGCAGTCAATTCATATACGTTTTTCACATACGTTTTTACCGTTTGCGCCTCTGTATAGTCTTCTGGAGTGACGTCTTCGACGAATTTTTCTGATCTACAGAATAAGCGCTATTGACGAAGGCTGAAGCCAGTTTTTTATTTCGTGACTATGGAGCATATCATCTCGATTTTATCGAAGCCAGGGCCACGCGATGAATTTTTATGGGTCGACTCCAACCGTTTCCTATAGGGTAGTGGACCCACTGAGCCTAAATTTTGAAATCGATGAAATAGGTATTTGACCGTAGTTCATGACATTCAATTGCTATTAATACCTAAAACTGTAAACTTCGGCTGTAGTTTAAGAATTTAGCCTAAGCTTTTCTACCGAAGACCGTGGATGATATGACGCGTTGTACTCACATAGTGTTATCAGTCACAGTGCCGATCGGTTTGCACCTCCCGACACCGCAGAACTTAATGCATACTGATTAGATGTTTCCTTGCACTTCTACATCGAACACGAAATCCAATCTATTGTTTCTTGTCCCGCCGTAGCCTTCGCCTTGTACAATGTATGTGAAAATTTATTCGTAATATTTTGATCAAAATCTCGAGTGGCGCCGGTCACAAAGACTTGCAGAGTGTGGCGTAGAACCAAATACAGAACTTTCTTGTTGCATGTATATACGTCATTATACCTTTTGTCATGAAAGATTATCAAAGAATCGAAAGAGATAAATGGATGAAGAAACGATGTGATACTTGCAGTGTTTTGTCTAGACACCTTAGTTTTGGGGGAATGAGGAGGTAATCGGGTGGGTATTTTGGGGTTTGGGGCTGTGCCCTCAGCGGCGTCCAGGGGCAGAGGCTAATTGCAGAGCCCCTGGTCAAGGGTCAGGGGTCAGGGGCGAAGCATCCAGAAACTGAAAGCTTTTTGTTGCAGGAGTAGCTAATTTTCGCATGTCATTTAGCACAACTGGCCGGTATGAAAAGATTTTCTGGAGGGGGAATTTTTGACTAGTTGGGGGAACTTTCCCTCCAAAAGTTGCCTGGAAACACAGCGTGTGATGTGACTGACCGTTCTTGGAATAGAAACAGAGAGACAGAACATCTTCAGACGGAGAGGACGAGCAACAGCCAACATCATTTGAAGCCGCTCTTGTGCCTTGTCTGCTTCGTTGTACAAGTTTTCTTACTTACACGAATCAGACGAAATCAGTTCTGTTCTAAAAATGGTCTCTGTCCCGGGTTAGCCACATTTTCAACATCGGTAAACCTAAGCCCACCTATATACAAAGTTCTACGCTTGGGCAGGATTTTTCCGGCTTTCAATATAAACTGAATCTCACGGGCCGACTAACAAGACGACGTTGACTAGTGACGTTGGCTGTATCTAGACGAAGATAGTGCGGTCGAGTGAATATCGGCGCTACGTTGATTAACTAGCATCTCGCGTGTCTGTCGTCTCGCATCCCTCTTGCTGCTGTACCCGCCGCATCCTCTCCAAATGCTCTTCGGCTTGACGAAGACTGACACGAAAACGAAACGGAAACTGAACATTGTGGAAAAAGTAAAGGAAGAATAAAACAGTTGTAACATCCGAGACGCTACTGAAACGTTAGGACTAGAAGTTAAACTTGTGCGGTTTGGTCAGCCGCACTGTTAAACACTGTGACGGTCAACAGTCGCCCGTTAGTGTCTTCTTCAACATTTTACAGGGCGCCAAAAAAGTAACCCTAGGAAAAATTTTATATCTCTGGAACAGTAGCAGATATATTCACCAAATCTACAGAGTATACAGATGAGGATACACTCCACATATCATGCAAATTCTATTAAAATAACAAATATGGTTGAATACATACAATAGTTTAAACACTTTATAAAGTTCACTTTTCAAGTGAACATGCAGTCGCGCCCTGAATATTCATTAAGTCTTACTTAATAACGAATCAAACTTTGCACAACTTTTTCATCGACACTTCAAACGTTTCAGTTGTGTACGTCAGCTGCCCTCTCGTTAATTAAACTGGGTGTTCAAAGTGTCTGCCAGCTGCAGCAAGACAGAATCGAAGTCTCTTTCGAAATCACAGGATTGCCTTATCAGTGAACTCCTGTGACAAATCATTCCATATCGATAGCAAGGCCATTTTCAGATATGGAATGATTTGCCACGGCAATGTTGGTTGGTTTGGCGTATATAGCATCCCAGTATCGTACCCCACATGATAATCCAGTGGATTGACAGCTGGCGACTAAAATAACAGCGAGATTATTTTAAACTCATAATCGTACTTTAATTACTTGTTCACTTTGAAAAATGTACATTTAAGTTCAAATTGTTATAATTTTTGATTGCAACCAAATATTGCAATGAAATTTGCCGACTATACGGGCTGGATCCTCCTCTGTTAGCACTGTGAATTTGGCGAAAAAAATTACTACAATTCCAGAGATATCAAATTTTTCCTAGGGGGTTACTTTTTTAGCGCGCCCTGTATAGTAAACAAAAACACGGACTAATCGCAAACGGATCGCAGATCGCAACACTGTAGCATAAGCGCGACTATTAGTACGGTCCGCTACAAACTTTAAAAACTTTTTTACATCTTTAGGCAAAGTTAAGCCAAGTTCACGCTGAATTCACGTAAAAGTGATGGAGGTTTGAATCACGCGACTATTGGTGATGGTATGAGGGATATTAGAAGCCTTGTCGATGACGCGTTACATAGGGTGTATTTACTATGGTTGGCTGAACTGAAGTTATGTGCACATTTATTTGATTTAGTACCTTTTTGTGAGCGCTAATGTGTATTCGATGAGTTTTCAACCGACCCTCACGACGCTTTGCACCGACGTAAAAACGCGGGCGCTCATTACAGGGATTACTGGGTTTATCGTGATCGAAATTCCGTGGATTACTGACTCATCAACGGATGGCCATTCTGTGACTATTACACCGTCGATAAAGTCGCCGGTTCGTTCGACTGTGTTGAAGGTAGTTTGGACATTGTCGCTCGCTGGTGCAACAAATTTTCGTCATTTTGAACGAGAACTCAACTAAATGCATCACGGATAATAACAAGAAGCCAAGCTGTCGCTAGGATAGCCGACCGTACTGCCAAAAATGGTAGGAATCACGTGACCTAGACCACACCCACTTTCAGGGAAATTATTTGTGCGCCCGCTCGGCATTCCCAATACTAAGCCGCTTACCAAATTTGAAGTCTCTAGCTCAAGTAGTTTTCGAGATATTGCGCTATAAGCCTATTTGGGTCACGAGTTTGACCTTTCAAGGTCAGGTGATGTCATCGGTCACGTGACCATTCGATAGCCCATATGCCATTTCCTATTGGTGGTTCTTTGGAACCAAGCCTCTATCTCTAACGGTTTCCGAGATATTCAACGTCAAATGTAACGCAACGGTTGACGTGACCTTGATATGACCTCTAAACAAAGGTAAAGGTCATTCATTTTGGTACCAATCGATTTCTCATATATGACTTCCTATAGGCTCTCAATAGTAACTTTTGCTCTAGGACGCACCGTTTAGCCACAATATATAACGTTACAGACAGACGACGACGACGACGACAGACGCAACACTGTACCAATAGCGCGACCGTTAGTACGGTCGGCTAAAAACCGTTGTAGTTATCTGAAATATGTGAAATATCATTTCGAGCAGATCAGGGAAAAATTTGTTTATTGTATCGTAGAATAATGATCACGTGGCCTATACTGTTTACAATTACATCAGTCTGGTGATATGCAGCTTGCCTTGACGTAGTTCAAATGGTTGTCACAGGACGCGTGGAATCATAGGAATGCAGCTCGATGCCTCCTGGATGTCGTTGCGTCGTGTGGCAAACAAATATCTGGAATCAAAACCTCTATGAGCCTAACTGGTCAAGTCACGTATTTAATAAAATGTGCAAATTCGTATCTTCATCGCTTGCGCGGAATATCTTCTTTTCTTCCAGAGTTTTCAAACGCTGATTTCACATTGAATTTAGCATATTTTCTGGATCATATGTTGTCAAAAATTATTTTGTGTCTTGCCCCATTCATATCTCTGGGCTACAAGATCCCGAAGTGGTACATCTATGGAGTGTGACACCTCGTATGTCCCCCCAGCTGTAACGTTCAGTTTGTGTTGTACGGCCCGATCAATTTAAGTCGAATGAGCTAAACTGATGAACTGTAAATCATAAATTTTGCCACTTTCTACTAATTACTTTTGAGTGAGTGCACTGCTGGTCAAAAAGCCAAAAAACGGCAAAATTTGACGTCTTCCACTTCAGCTCATGCGAACGATAACATATAACTCTTATGTTTGCGTATAGGCCTATGCATTGCACTTTTCTGCTAAATTATGCAAGCTGTTGACATGGGCTGCGTTTGTCAGTCTTGAATAAAGACACTAAACTACTTACGTACTTCAGTGCAATTTTAAACGTCATTGTCAGCTGGATAATGTGTAGGCCGAAATTGTTAGAATGCGGAAACGCGTGTATTCGCTACAATCTGCAACACATCTATACCCTTGTATGATGAACTTTGTGACACAGCTGATGAACAACTATTTGATAATGTATACGGTTGAACGCTTCTCACATCCTGCATAGTCTACTTCCTCCAGAATCCTCAGCGTCGCAGAACTACAGTCTCCGTCCTCGCATACACAATCTACAGTTACCAGATCATGCTGGTCATCTCGTTGACAGCAACTTTATCGAGCAAATGCTATTTGAAAAGTCACTCTACTAAGCATTTTATTAACTGTTTTGTGACTATTTTTGCTAACTATTTTATACCACTATTAACTTTTATTACTATGCGTGCATAGTTGCGATCTATCAACGAGTATATGATGATGACGACGATGACATCACGCGGCTTCACCACTCGATGTCGCCGCTGTTTAGGCCGCCAGTGAACTATAATAATCTTTCAACCAAATGAGGTTGCAATCAGTCAAGAAACGCTGGAGATTGGAACACATGCCGCCCCCGAGTGTCATGCAGTAATCGCTCGAAGCGTCAAGCTAACGAGCATCTGGTGCAGCAGATAACGCTATCGCCGGAGGCGAAGTGGACGCTGAATTTTAATTCTGTGTCTACAGGGTGAGCCAAAATCGCTCGTAGTCGCATGCGAATAAACGTCCAATTACATCATATGGCCATTAATTAATGTAATTTATAATTTAGCAACCAGCCGTCATATAGTGGAGCAGTTTTTACAAACTGTTGGGGAGTTTCCAGAGACTAGAGATGCAAATGTAACATTAATGCTTTCGCTAAACATTCGTTACAAGTCAGCTCAAAGTTGTCACTCCTACGAAACGTCTTTTACAGCAGACATCCTATCTGCGACTGAGTCTCAAACACAAACGTTTCTAATAACAATATTTTATGATTAGTTTGTTTTTACAGCAATGCAATTCACCCTGCTATCACTATAGCATCGGTTCATCGCACGGTGGCTAAGGCTAATCATGTCCCAGACTCCGAACAACGCAGAATACAGCAAAACCAATCATCCGGCCACCAAACTTTCGACCTTGGAACTGGCTTTTCGCAAACTCCTGAGCTTCTGTGGTCGAAGGGGTACCGTGCAGCAACTGGTTTGTTGCCGAAGATTCTGAGTTCGTTCAGCTGCTGAAGAAAGTGTTACGCATCAGCGGCATTACCCCTTCGACCACAGAAGGTCAGGAGTTTGCGAAAAGCCAGTTTAGTTTCAAGGTCAAAAGTTTGGTGGCAGCATGATTGGTTCTGCTGTATTCTGCGTTGTTCGCTTTTCTTGGCTGTGTTTAGTTTCTGTATTGTCTGTATTTTTAATTGGTCTACTGTCCTGTATTTTCCAGCGTGGACCAGCGTGAATGACACTGTATAGCCTAATTATTGTGCTGATGTGCCGTTAAGAATCTGCTCACTCACTCTAGCTCGGCATCGGTGTGTGGATGCTCGATAATAAAACGTTTCTACGGTGGTTTGGATTTGGAAACACTGCCGGTCGTGCTGAATTATAGCCATGCCCGATGTACTTGTATAGGTTTAGCTCGACTATGCTGTGTATGGCCTGGTTCCGCCCCTTGTTGTTCCGCAAAGTAACTGCCTACTATATAGTCGCTGCAATGCTGACCAGAATTGCGCATACATCGTGTCCTGGCGACAGCCGTACACGCACCACAGATGCCGGTATATATTAATTAATTAAGTTGCAGCTGCTGCATTTACGCTTCACGCTCGCCTCATCCACAACCGCCAGCAGCAGTGCCGAAACGTTGCCATCGATCTAAATATTGCGCAATGAATGTTAGCACGTACAACCGAAAATCTTTAGTAATGTAACAAACGCAAATACGCTGAAAAGTTACATGAAAGCACATAAACATAAACATAAACACTAAACACACGCATTCAAACAAAGTAGAAGATGCAAACTGTGGATACCTAAGCAGTGTCGTTGTCGTTTAGCAATACAGTCTTACATAGTGACTTACAATCAGTGACGTTTTAATGAGTTTGCTTCTGACGATTCGTACAAGTTAGGCCTACATTCGCGCCAAGTATTATATTCAGAGTCGCTGTCGGTAATTTTCATGTCGGTTTTTTTTCTGGTCGTTTTTTTAACGAAATACTGAGTTATTGGTTCAGTCCGTCTGCCCTCCCGTCTGCCAGTCCACCCGTTTGTCCGTTTGTCTGTGACGAGGTATCGTGATCACATAGGTTGGAATTCTTCGACAATAATTTTACGGTTAGTTAGCCTGGGGTGTTCGCTCTCTGCAGACCCCAACAGTAATATCTCACTGGATTGATTGATTGATTGATTGATTGATTAAGCAGGGTTTAACGTCTCCACCAACACAGTATAGGTTATCTAGGAGACAGTTTTACAGGTCAAAAGACCCAACCTACAGTGTCATTCAAAGTACTGAAGGAAAAAACGCTACAAAAGTAAAGAAAACCCAGAAAAAGCAAACAACACAAAAACAGCAAAACAATTAAACACACACACATACAAAAACACAGAAAATCCCCTAGTATACAGTAATACTATGGAGTGACTAGAGGATGATGATGATGATGATAACGAATTGACTCGACGTGGCATAAAGTCCTAGGACTGCAAGGACACGTAACAAAAATGTGGGGTCACATAGTAGTCAGTACAGTGAGACGTTCATGAGGCAGAACAGCTGTAAGACCGGACAAAAAGTTCAGTCTTCAGTCTTCTGCGGAAAACTGGCAGTGACGGCGATGAACGAACTGTCTCCGGCAAACTGTTCCAAACAGATGCAGCAGCCGCCGGGAAGGCTCGGTCGCCGATGGTAGCACGCACGGTGCGTGGGGCGACGAGCGCTGACGTAGACGACGAGCGC
>Ga0056129_1000220_pt1 | contig 13056 bp, 6 predicted proteins | sample WorMetLIZISLAND1_FD_71118 | JGI IMG/M metagenome (GOLD analysis project Ga0056129, IMG submission 71118) | Marine gutless worms symbiont microbial communities from Max Planck institute for Marine Microbiology, Germany - Olavius loisae LIZARD... ...
TTACACTGTAGCTCTATTAGTGGATTTAAATGCAGACTCAAAACACTACTTTTCCGTCAGACATTCAGTAGCACGACTTGAACTGTCCGCCAGCGCCTCTGAAGTCATCCGACATGCTGGTGCTATATAAATTAGAGTATTATTATTATTATTATTATCCTGGCCGAGTGTCATAAAAGTCAGCTAAATCAGGGTAGTTTAGTTTTGCTGTGTTTTGCATTGTTTGCTTTTCTTAGTTGTATTTTATTTGTGTATTCTCAGTATTTTTAATTTGTTTACTGTCTGTGTTCAGAACATCAACGAGAATGGCACTGTATAGCCTAATTGTGCTGATGTACCGGTTAGAATGTGTGCGCTCACCCGTCTACTCACTCAGTTTTCTATCAAAGATTCAATTTATATTGTATTTAGTTGAAATTTTATAGTGTTTATCACTGGTGATTGTCTGTCTGGAATCTTCGTTCTTCAGTAGTAATTTGCTGCTGCTGTATGCTGACATGTTATGAAATTATCGTTTTTGATAAGCTTATTGCTGATGTGTATGCAGAGCTCCTCGGCAAGTGGTGTTGAAACGCAGCGCGGCCGGGTTTGGGTTCAACATCGTCGGCGGCGAGGACGGCGAAGGAATCTTTGTGTCTTTTATCTTGTCTGGAGGACCAGCTGACGTCGGCGGTGAACTTCGGCGCGGTGACCAACTGCTCTCGGTATGTTTTGAACATCGCTGACGATGTGTTCTGATAAATATATCTATAAAGTCACTTTAATCTCTCCCTGTATTCAGTGACTGACAAACATATATCAAGTCATTAATGAGATGGTGATGTACACTGTGATGTCACTTTGCAACTGTGATATAATCACATTTCTGGTCTTTTCACATAAACATTGTTAATAATTTTGGTGTATCAGCAACGCCAAGTTTTAATGGAAATATGTGGTATTCAAGTGTTTTAACCCTTTGACACCCACTGTTGCCATATGGGTACAGCTATGAAGTATCCTGTTCCAGACCAAGTTAAGTCGTCATTTGTAACTTTTGACATCCGGGCACTCTGACGCTCAGCTGTGACCGTCAGAGTGCCCGGATGTCAAAAATTACATATGACAACCCAGGCTGGCACAGAATAGCTGTACCCATATGGCAACAGTGCCTCAACGGGTTAATTGTAACACCTTTCTACAAATCTAATTTCTGATGAGGCATTGTGCACTGATGATGCCAGGAAATAGCTACAGATGTTTCAGTCGGTTCTCGGAGGGGCAATGAACAACATTAAATAACAACTTTTCAACATATTGTCTCCAGTGACTGCAGAAATGAGCGTGCATTGAGCAGCTGATGTCGTGTTACCAGGTGAATGGTGTCGACCTGCGCGAAGCCAGTCATGAACAAGCTGCCACTGTGTTGAAGAGTTCTGGTGACACGGTGGAAATTATCGCCCAGTATCAGCCGGAAGGTAACCTGTTGACTGCATCCAGCTACTCTGTTTGTTGGCATTCTTGTGTTCATTATGCTTGTGTTATGAGGACTGGTACTGGAGAGCTGACTTTCTTTCCGTCATTTGGGGTTTTCCAGCCTAGCCAGGTAGATGTGACAAATAGCCATTGAAACAGTTGTGTTTTAGTGGAAGGATTTTTTTATATGTTGGCAGTTTTGTCCAGTCAAGTGGTTATATAGCTAACACATTGATTTCTTTCATATCAAGTCCGACCAGTTTTCTGATGGGTGATGGTTTAGCAGGTAATTATAATAATAATAATAATTTTAATTTTAATAGTCTGATTTCTGTAGCACCATGTGGTCATAATTTCATCGCTGCTTATTACCATGTGCCTTGGCCAACTGAAGATAACTGTTTCTCTCTCAGTGGATGTTATCAATACTTATAAAACCAGGAGGGTAAATAAAACTGCCACAGTGATTCACGCGAACAATCGTAGCAATATTCAAACTTATATCCCGCCATAGGTTGTAACTTCCGAGGCGGCAGACAGGATAAGATAGCTAATTGGCACATGAAAGACATCAAGTGCACACTGTGTGCCTGAGTGTGTCAGTTGCGAGACTGTTCCAGCTTTCACTCGCAGCCTGGTGAAATGTCAGTCTTGAGTCCTGCGAGCCGAGTGTCTATGTGTCTAGAGTACGGACGGTTTGAGGCCAAGATCCGTGAGATTCGTGAACAGATGTTACAGACGACGACTGGCAACGGCGGAGGTGGAATACAGTCTCAGCAGCAGACTGGACGATTTGTCAGGTCACTCTCATCATGATGACTATTAGTCAACGATGTCTGCTGTACTGCTGGTCAATTAGTAACTCACTTTGTTTAATGCTGACTAAGAAATTGTTAATGTTAGTTATCTATCACCTAATGTATTATATGTCACCGGCAGTGGTTGGTAGCTATTGTGTGGGTGTAAGTAAAGGCGTTCAACTACAGCCTGTTACAGCATCAACAAGATTTCCTGGAGTAGACGTTGGCCAATATGTTGGATAATTCCAGACCAGAAGACCTGAGTTTTTTTCTATGTCGGTATAATAGTTTTCCAGAAAACATGGAGGAAAATGTCCACCTGTTCTTTACATAGTGTGCCTGTCCATCTGTCTGTCTGTCCGTTCATCCAACCACTAACAGTGAATAATCAGACTGTGCTTGAATGCACTGCTGTTCTTGTACTTGGTTTAATGATTCGTGGATTTACTGTCCTGCTGCTCCTTGGGTAAAACCAGAACCATAACGATTAATATCTGTGACTGTGTTAACGTATGTCTTTCCGTCTATGGGCAGCATAGAGTCAAGTTATGGATGGGTGGCTGATAGTTTCAGTAGCGTGTGACGTGGTTCGCTCTTTGCAGAGCGTTGTTTGACTATGATCCGACATGTGATGCGGGGCTGCCGGGCCGCGGTCTGGAGTTCAAGTTTGGTCACATTCTGAACGTTGTCGGTGACGACGATGCTGATTGGTGGCACGCAGTCCGTGTTGTCCCCGACGACGGAGGGTCAGGGGTCGTGCCCAGCAAACGCAGGTGACTACTAATACTAGTCTTCTGGTACTGCTACTGCTGCTGGATTAGACATGCTTTTGTGATGCAGTGTAATGGATACAGTCACATTTGCTTGTTACTTGTTTTAACACGTTGAATGCCACTGACGAGTTATCTTATCAATCATGATGATTGTTCGTCGGTATGTGCCGCTGACGACCACAGACGAGTTTACTCGTCATTCAGTACATGTAACTTAGCTGTACACCGGCACCACAGCAGATAACTAGCTGGCACCTTGGCAAAACCAAGTCCTAGCTGAGGATGACATCCAGAGTCGGCTTGGCGGTGAACGTGTTAAAATGACAGCATGTGTCTGACGTGGTTTCTCGCTGTCGTTGACTGATCAGTGAACGCGTCGTGTGCTTTGGGTGTCAAGGATTGAGAGAAAAGAGAAGACACATCTGTACACAGGTCGCTCACACAGCAAGAGTCCTGACCGCAAAAGTGTACGTTTGTCACCATTGTCACAGAGTGTTGTTATCTCATGCTCTTGGTTTGTTGACTGTGTCAGCTTCAAGCTGACATGTCTGCTGCTTCAATGCTAGTCAGCTGACAACATACAGCACACACAAAAATGCATGTTAACAGCCCGTCTTCAAGGATTTTCTGGTTAGAGCATTGACTGATTTGAAGCATACAATATTGGATATTCACCACTTCACCATATGTGCTGACACGTGTCGCATGCAAGTGCTGAGGACTGGACCAATGTGTTTGAGTGTTTGGACTGTTTGCCCTAAACTGCATCCGTGATCTTGTTTTTATCGTGTTACATGTGTTGACTGAGTTGGGAGCACATTCGTGGTCTACAAGTGTTGTAGTGATAGTTCGACCGTGTGTTAGTACTTACACAACAAGAGTTCCTCGATATTCACTTCATCTACTGTCACCGGGTTGTTTCCAGACCCTGGAACGCAAGAAGAGATCACTTCTTGGACAGAAGATGCCGTTTGTGAAGGGCAAGGGTCGAGGCTGGAGCGACGATGCTTTCAGTAGTGAAGATGGTATGTCTACACTGAGTACTGCCTGACTTGGTCGTTGGTAGAGCATCTTGCATGCAGTTCATATTGTTATTGGTGTACGGTTCAGAGGTGAAATATTCTGATGTCGTTTTATGACTGTGTTATAGGTGAAGACCAAGTTATTTCATATGAAGTTGTCGTTCAGAAAGAACGTATGTGACTTTGGTTGTCATGCTTACTAACACTTGTTACTGTAGCAGTTATGGATGCTGCTCTTGTTGTCATCACCATAATTAACAGTTGCATAGCCATTGAATTCATTTATCTATTCTTTTCTGGCAAGCACCACTAGTAGTGCTTAGCACCAGATGTAGACATCGGTCCAGAGTGGACGATTCTGAGTCATGTAAGTTGTCATTCAGGAAGAGTTTGTTGGATTTCAGGTCTCGTTGGATAGTCCCAGTGGTCTCCTCCTGTTCTCCAAAGGGAAAGCTGTTGAGATCTTCTTGGCATTCATTTCATCCAGGGATTAGAATATAAATATACAACGGCACATTTATAACGTCTGCAATAACTTTATAACATTTACTTAACTTTGCAGTATTTTGTGTCCAGACTTACCCGAGACTTTGTGTATTTGAATTGGACATGGGTTTCGTTACTGACATATTAAAACACTGAAAAACTTACACTTACCGTATATACTCGCGTATAAGTCGCTCTCACGTATAAGTCGCCCCCCTAAAAATCGAGTCCGTATGTGGTCCAAAATCATTGACCTGCATATAAGTCGCAGGTGGCTTTTTGAGGACTTATACCAGAAGCAAGCTTCGTTAATGATAAATTCAACAGAGGCCTGTTATTCAGATTGTGTGCATGGGCCGCCGTCTACAGCGTCATCGCGGTGGGTGACCGATGTCAAGGCCAAGCATTCGCCTCGCGGCGGGAGAGGCGGGCGATGGCATCCACATGACCACTGATGCGTAACTGATATCATGGTATCTGTCGTATAGATCTCTAAATATAGATCACCTACGGTAAACCGACAGTGAACGATGGCAAGGAGATGGGAGGAGAGCGGCGTTTCCGAGAAAATGCGTGATATCGTTGTAGTAGGAGACTTAGGTCAGGCAGTTATCATACTAATACCGCATTTTATCTGAATAATCAAGTCAAGCGCATCAGTTGACAGACAGGCCTATGTTGACGTCGCTATACACGCGGCTTCAGCGTTGATAATTATCTACAATTACGAAACGATAACGCAAGCTGCCGTAGCGCTACGCAGTGCGACGACGGCGACGGGTGCCTCGCCCCAGAGGCACGGCGTCACACAATAGGACGCTGTCACGTGGCGCAACACGTCGGAAACTGCGTATTTTGGCGGCTGGAAAAAATTCTTTTATTTTATGACCCGCGTATAAGTCGCCCCCAAACTTTTAGGTCAAGATTTTGTCATAAATTTTGTGACTTATACGCGAGTATATACGGTAAATGCCTTTTTGATTCGATAATGCAGTTTGCCCAGGGAATATGAGACTTTGCTGCCACTGACTCCAATGGAAATCTCCGGCATCATCACAGCGATGCAAACTAAACCTAGTATGCTGCTTCCTTTTGTACTTGGGACTTTTTGCTGCTTTTGATGTTTACTCTGATCGTTTGTAACTATTTTGATCTAAAATGGTGATTTTACAACAGTCTACTGTAGCTACTAGGAAATTTGCCAGAATTACACCTAAAGTAAGATATAACATACTGAGTTTGGCCTGGCCTCTGCAATTGTGGCTTGATTAAGAAGATTTCAGTTGAATACTTTCTGAAACTAAATGAATCGTTGGTGAACATCGTGGCTGTTCTGTTATGTTGTGTGTTCGTCAGTGAAGTATACGCGGCCAGTTGTTATTCTTGGTCCGCTGAAAGATCGTATTAATGACGACCTCATTGCCGAGTTCCCAGACAAGTTCGGCAGCTGTGTGCCACGTGAGTTGTTCACTCTGTGCTCCTTGCTGTAAACTCATAGATGGTACCATGTGTCCATGACTGGTACTTTCTTGACTTTAGTGATTGTTGTGTGTACCTGCAAGATTCACCAGACCTACTGTACACCATATGTTTTCCTTGTTGCCATTATAAGTAACACAGAACAGTTCAACAGTTCTTAGCTTGTTTTGCCATGCCTTGCCTGCAGTGTGGAACTGTGATTTCTGACTTAACTGTAACAACTGGTACATTTAAAAAGACGCTTAAATCTGCTCTGTACAGTCGTGCCTTCCTGCAGTCACACGTGACTTTCCCACACTTGTGATTCTTCACCTATCGGTGAATGACTTAACGTGTGTTTAAACTATGTAATAAATAAAATAATAAGTAAGAAAGTAAGCAGGAGTCCAGTCTGTACATTAACAGGTTTCTCTGTTCAAGGTGGTGTTCTCTGTCAGATATCTTGCGGAACATGTAGGCTTATAATGTGCCAGTTAAGTCTATGGTGTTTGCTACATAGATACGACTCGTCCGCCGCGTGAGTTTGAGGTCGACGGCCGTGACTATCACTTCACTGCTCGTGAGCAGATGGAGCACGACATTGAGGCGCACATGTTTATTGAGGCTGGACAATACTGTGACAACCTGTACGGCACCAGTATACACTCTGTCAAGGAAGTGGCGCAGCAGGTCAGCGACATTATTACCAATTATCCTGCAACATTTTGTAATTTGTGCACAAATAATCACTCTGGTTCCGGCAGACATCGTAAGTCGATCACTGAGGTCAGGTTTGGTCGGATAAGTTTGTTATTTGGTGAGAGTAATCATTAATCACACCTGTTGTAATTCTGTGTGATATTTTTGAAGGAATAAAATGAGAAAAAGTTTTATGCTATACATAATCTGTTTATGCGTAAAAATGGTGTTGTAAAGGAATTAATGCAAGGAACGAAAAGTGACTACAAACACTTGCTTGAAACGCGTTCGTTGTGTTGGAGGTCAGATACATGTATGTTCAGGGAAAAGTCCCGGAATGTGATGTTCGTCATTTTGTCATGCCAGAACCCATAGAAGGCCGGGTTCAATACAGTGTCGGATGGTGTTTGCTGCAGGGCAAGCACTGCATACTGGATGTTAGCGGCAATGCCATCAAGCGACTGCACGCCGCTGCTCTCTATCCAATCGTCATATTTGTCAAGCCGGCAACTGTCGACATGATACTGTGAGCAGCTTGTGATCTCAGTGTCATTTGTGTCTGTTCACTGGAAGGCTGTGATAGCTTGTCACATGCAGTGTCCTCTCTATTGTTCAATGTAATTATTATAGCTTATTTTATCTGCTGAAAAGTTTCTTTGGGACATTTGTTTCTGCAAACACGGCACAAATCACATTACCTAATTAAGTGAGCTGTCGTCAGAAATTTTTATTTGGCGTTGATTGTTGGTAATAGTGAGTGATTATGCTTCTTATCTTCTTCTTCTTTTAGCATGCACCACTAGAAGTGTGTAGCGCCAAACGCAGACATCAGTCTCCAGAGTGGATGATTCCGAGCCATAACGATTGCTTCTTTCACGGAGAGGTTTTTGGATCTCAGTTCTTGCTGGGATAGTCTTCATCCACGTAGTACGAGGGCGTCCTGGTGGTCTCCTTTAATTCTCCAAAGGGCAAGGGGCAGCTGTTAAGATTTTCTTATGCCTGCAATAATCAAACATTATGAAGTTAATGGCATTGAAACACTGAAGTTCCTTATTGATAGTATTATTATAAATGATGGTGCTTAACCTGTGTTATTATGTGTTGAGCAGTCGTCATAATGTAACGTTGAATGCTATGTTCGTTTCAGGAACTGGAATAAAAAGACGCCCGAAGATCAGGCGCGTAAGACGTACGAACGAGCACTGAAACTTGAGGCGGAGTTCTTAGAATATTTTACAGGTATTTATCTACTTACACATCACCAGTCATTGTGCAGAGTTTTTGTAATATCCTCCAAGACTTGTTTGCAGACAATAAAATATGTGGATGTGCCTCAGCCTCATTTACCAACCTGCAGCACTCATAGCTGCAAGGGATGATGGGAACCGAACTTGACAGCATTTATAGCACTGGAAAAGGAGCCAAGCTGTAACAAAAATAAGGTGAGGCAGTTGAGTCGCAAGAAAAATCTTGTGGGTGGACCGCAGCGTCACTCAAACGGCTCATGGCACTTACGTGCCACATTATATCTGTACAAAGCGTCGCCCATATGCTGCGTTTTAAACTGAAACATTTCTTATGATGTCTATATTCGTGTTCTATGCGTTTAAATTCACGATCAAATTTTGTTGTTGCACTGTAGCTGTTGTGAACGGCGAAACGGCCGACGACGTCTATGCAAGAGTGACGGAGGTTATTCGTGATCATTCCGACCTGGTCGTCTGGGTCCCAGTTCTCAGCAACCAGTAGCTGTGCACTGACGATGTGTCCGTGATTTCCATCGATCTCTTTTTGATTACTTGTCGCGTGTCTTGGACATTAGATGTCAGTTGTGTGGCTGCCGCAGCGTGTCTGTCCACTGTGGAAGTCGGCCGTTGTTGACAGGTGTGGGTGTCACCATTACTACAAAGTCTTGTCACTGCTACTGGATATGCCATTGTTGATAAACGGTTCACCAGATCATTGTAAGTAGAAAGTATGTAGCAGAAAGGCATCTGATTTTCATGTAGTTTTGATATGCTGAAAGCAGTCATATATCTCTTATGAGGAAATTATTATGCAAGGTCTTTAACTTTATCAGTGCTTGCAGTGATGTGGGCACTGTGGGTGGTCACAGCGTCTGTCATTGTATCTGACCAGTCTCTCTACTGCACCCATCTTTGGTGTGATATCTTCACACCAAAGATGTGAAGCTTTCTTTGGTCAATTACAGGGCAAAATGTTTATCATCATTGTCAAATCCTTGTTGCTGCAGCTTCTAATCTCAAAGATCTCTTCCATAATATTCATTATAATTTCTTTTATACACGCCATTGCCCTTGCTAATAAACAATGAACTCTAAGCCATGGTGTAGCCACTGTTTGTGTGATTAAAATGCCATTAAAACCCTTCCATCTCTCTTGTTACTGCAACAACGCTTAAAACAATGCCGTTAGCAAAGAATGTTTAACCATCACGCAGATTATTTCATTTACAGTCAACATTCATTCAGTTATAGTGTCTGAAACCTTCATTTTGATCAGTTTTCATAGGAATTATGGAAGTAAAAGAAACAGTATTGTATTTTGAACACCCTGTATTACTATCATGTTACATCACTGGCAGCATGTCATTAAACTACTGCTAAACTGATGATCTTAGGCCCATGGCACACAATCCAAGTTCTCTGTCCAAGTTACTGGTACCAGACAAATCTGGTACCCGTAATGCATGACAAATTAGCAAAGTTTCTGGTGTGATACTCTGGTACCAGTAACTTGGACAGAGAACTTGGATCGTGTGCCATGGGCCTTAGTTGCTGTATTGTATTTCACCGACACCTACGGTATGTTGGTACCTCTCAGGCCGTACTGGTTTTTAGACTGTATGTACTGTGTCTGTGATGGTGGCATGGCCTCAAGTGAGCTGTTATGAATGTAGTGTGTGGTTTGCTGCTTGAAGTCCACCCACGTGTGTATGTGTTACTGTTAAGTGGCAGACTTCATGTGCAAGATTGGGAGATAATTTGACTTGGTTGATGTGTGTGGTGTAATTTTGAGCATACAAGTGTCATATGAGCTCCGCTGTTTTTTAGTTATTAGTTTTGTGTGTGTGTGTGTCAATTGACCGGATATTTTACAGTAGTTTACAGCAAAAAATTCAGTCCAACTATTTCTACGTGCTGATGTCTTGTGTACTACGTGTAGTGCTGTTAGTGGGACTACAGTCTGGTAAGAGGTCATTGTGGACAATTAATGGAGGCAGTGAACAGCAGAGAAAAGCCAAGAGTCCCTAGTACATTGTTTATCGGACAGTGCAGTTGTACAGTGGATGAATATTCAGTCTGGGACCAGGACCTGTTAGGCCCATCTCAGACGCGCAACAAAGTCGAGCAACTTTGTCGCGCAACAAAGTTGCCTGTCTGACATCGCGAGTTGCCCAACTTTTGACAAGTCGAGCAACTAAGTTGCTAGACAGAAACCATCGCTATTCTTCGGCAATTTCTCGCTCTGTCTCCGAGCTGTGATTGTTTACGTGCCCATGAATTTGTCTTACACTTTCTAACATTCACCTGACGCCTCTGATGGAGCATTGAAACAATTAACAAAGTGCTGCTGATAATTATGTCGTCATCTGTGTCACTACAAGCCATGTTTGTTTGACGTTTGTTTGCTGATGGAAAATTTAGTTGCCTAGGCAACTTCATACAAAGTGGCGTGATAAACTTGCTCGACTTTGTTGCATGTCTGACATGGGCCTTAGTTACTAAGGTGTCTGTCCATGACATGATGTTATTATTTTACCGTTGTTAAAGTGACGACTGTCACGTGTATGACTTTGGTTTGATGCTGCTGACATCTGCTGGGAGTCCTCTGTTATGTCTTGTCGCAATGTCTGACCAACTTATTCCAATACTGTTGCTCTGCTTACCTTTATCTTTCCTTCATGGTGGTGACTTTCGACTGCGAGGTTGTCAACTTACGTCGCAGTGTGTGTTCTATCTTGCTTGGCTTAACTGACATTCTTTTCTTCGTAATTACTCCAGGTAGCGCTACGTCCCAACAAGAGAGATTAGGATTCTATGGAGCAGGTTGTTGACAGGCAATGCAGCACTAAATGTTATTGAAGGACTAAATTGTTGCAGTTCTGCAGAACTGTTGTGTTACAGACAAGCACGTCTTTGTATTGTAGTCTGCTTTATACTGGTCGTCTCTGCTGTTAGGTGATAATTAATTTGTTAATTTATAATGATCTCATGACAATGCGTGCTTATAATTTATGAGTGTGTGTGATACAAGTCAGTCATCTTTATATCGCTGTTCTTTGTTACTTGATTAAAATGTCGTTATTGGCTGGATTTTTCTTCCACGTTGAAGCATCTGCAGACATTTGAATGTGTTAATGATTTCTTTCACTTTCAAATGATAACAAGAAAGCCATGCTGTAGCAAGATAAGCGCCTGATGCCTCACCCCTGGGGTCCTTTGGAGCAGTTCAGTGTTTCTTTGCCACCGTTGGCTAATTTTAGTGTAATTATTTTCGAAAAATTCGAAACTATGTGAGCAGGGTTCAAAACCTTCACGGACAGACAGATGAACGTGCTCTGCAGAGCATTGTGTGCTAAAAACTAATGCTAGTTAAGTTTCACAGTGTTTTCTGTCATAACTATACTTTGCTGCAGTCAGTACGTACATTGCTATATTTTAGACTTTCTTGCAGCACGTCCTGTTAACGTTATTTTATGTAAGGTGATCTTCATAATGCTTTCATTTCATGTTTTGAACAATTGCCTGATTTTCATTTTCTTCCGGACTGCTTTTCACGCAGAACTCTGACTGGACTTCCTGACTGTCAGTGTTTATTTTAGGTTTCCACCATTTTTATCTTCTGGTCTAGTTTGGTAGACTAAACTGGCCTTTCGGTACACATTATACATTCCAGTATTGTATAATTGTATTATATTATGGTATTATTAGCTAATTGTGGCAGCCATGTAGGTGTGCCAAGTGCATTTAATTATAAGGGCTAGAATTAGTCTTTTATATTGAAGTCTTGTATCTGTCTCTAAATGACTATTGTGTCCTCTGTTACCACCATGCTGATGTTCATATTTATTATTTTACTGCCATATATTTTCTGCAGTGTTTCGGACATTACTTCATTGCTAACGTTTATGTTTTATTAAATGAATAGGAGCATTGTGTTTTCCACAAGTTTTTTGAAATGCATGTATTGTTTTATACGTTGTTTGAGATTTCTTTTGTGCATCATTTCAGTATTTTTCAGTTTTCTGTACAGTTTTTTGATATTGAACATCGTATGTTAGCTATTTATTACCCGCGTGTTTGTTGTGGCGTAGTAGCTCTACGTAGACTAGTCACTGTGTTCACATCATATTGTGTCTCTTCTCTGTACAGACTTTCTTTTAATATCCTGTTTTTCCTTCTCATTGGCCAGTATTATTGGTAATCCCATCAAGTTGCGGGTGCTAGTTTCAATATCACTTTCACTGAAGCAGATGTGGAAAATACTCTAAAGACAACACAAAGGCAGGGAAACCTACAACCCAGCTAATGCACGGTATGACTATACCTTTTTGAGGCAGGGGTGTCCCTAAAGGGTCGGTGATGGTACTATTGGTTAGGGCAATGGTATGTCGTATCTCACACTGTCCAGAATTTGTGATGCAAGTTTTGACTGGCGGTTGTGAGCCACAGTTTGGGGAAGGAGGGTCGGAGATGGGTCCCCTGAATAGCCCGATGGTGACTTCCTACAGGCTTCCATAGTAACCTAGGCATATCTCTCACAGTGCTTCGACTATCATGGACAGATGGGGTCTCGCAAAAGGTGGCACCACTTGCACTAAAGTGCATCAGCCGCCAAAAATGCCGAGTTGCATTGGTTTACTTACGATGGATGCAGCGCAGGTGTCTGTATAAATAAACCATCTGGGATTGCTCAATTTTTTACAGAATGCGCCACTCATCGTTGCCAGTGCAAAGAACGGGCCAGCAGTTTGCACACACACACACATCACGGGGGAATATTTAGCACAATATGAGACTGTGGGACAGCCACTGAGTAGAGGTATGAAATCAGAGTGCAACTTCATTGGTCCATTGTCACAATGGGGGTACCGCGGCGGCAGTCCGACCGCCGTTCAGGCCTGGCAACCCTGCCGTCTGTGGGATCCGTCCCCTAGTCACCCCATATTATTGTAGACTAGGGGACTTGCTGTGCTTTGTGTTCATGTCTGCTTATTGCATGTTTGATTTGTCTGTGTACTATTTGTTCCTTCAGTACTTTGATACTGTTGGTTGAGTCTTTTGACCTGTAAAAACCGTCTCCCATATAACCTATACTGTGTTGGCGGGGACGTAAAAC
>Ga0056129_1000222_pt1 | contig 13018 bp, 14 predicted proteins | sample WorMetLIZISLAND1_FD_71118 | JGI IMG/M metagenome (GOLD analysis project Ga0056129, IMG submission 71118) | Marine gutless worms symbiont microbial communities from Max Planck institute for Marine Microbiology, Germany - Olavius loisae LIZARD... ...
CACTGAACATCACTGTGCATCCAGCACGTATAGTAACAACATAACGTGTAACACATATGCATTTGGGTTTATCATTCTCTCGTTTACCTTGAGCAAACACCATCACACTTCTAGATGTGGCAGCTGTTTGATAAAACAGAAGCTGCTTTCTTACATGTCAGAAAAATTGAAGCATTGCATTTGCCTACCATCCTCTATGGCGGATGAATCAGGATCTATGGTGTGCAATGTGCATAGCAAGTATTCTATAAACTCTCTGATAATATCTTACAACTATGAGTGAGTGAGCAGTGTTTTACGTCCGCACCAACACAGTATAGGTTATACGGGAGACGGTTTTTACAGGTCAAAAGACCCAACCAACAGTATCAAAGTACTGAACGAGATGCTACAAAAGAGAACAGAAAACAACGAAAACAACTAAATTCATATATACATAGACAATAATGACACACAAAACCATATACACAAAATAAGCACAGCAAGTCCCCCAGTCTACAATAATATGGGGTGACTAGGGGACGGCTCCCACAGAGGGCAGGGTCGCTAGGCCTGAACGGCAGTGGGGCTGCCACCGCGGTACCCCCGCCTAACTTCTAACAAACCAAGAGGTTTCCTGTCTGTCTAATCTAAGCACACTATGTAAGTGGTTGACGATGTATTCTAATGTTACAATGGACCTAAAGAAAACTTGGTGAAAAATTAAATAAAGAAAAGTTTCTGTCAAACTGGTGCACAATGCAACAAAGTAAGACAGAATTCTTAGGCAGGCTAGACCAGGAACGTGTGCGTGTTCAGAACGTGAACTACCGAGCAGCTCCGATGAGAAGGTCGCGATCATGAACTCCGCAGACCCACCACTCCGGCATGTCACCACTCGGCTGACACAGACTGATGCGTTCATCCAGCAGAGAATTGTGCAGGATCTGCTCACGGATCTTGCACAGCAGGTCAATACGAGCTAGGCAGCGATTGGCACGCTCCTCCGTGATTGGCTCAATGTAAGGACCAGAAGGCTTGTGAACTGTACACATGCACATCGATTGGTTCACTCAACACATCACGGTGACGATATTACAACAGTCAATGACACATATAGTTGCACTGCTAATACTTGTACGAGTAATTTAACACATTTCACATTCAGGTCACTACACACAAACACTCGTCCCAGCCAGTCTCTTGACTGGCACATCTGCATAAATTAAAACCAGTAAAACATAACCATACCTATTATTGCCTCTATTATATTATACAAATATGTAATTTGTTGTGTGCCATTCAGTGACAACACAGGTCTTTCACAGCTTTCACATACATGTGTCTAAATAGAGTGCAAGAAAATATTAGAATATTATTTCAATGTTTACGTAAACGCTATATGGCACATCCATCAAACAGACAAACATTCATAAGAAATGAACACAATCTGTCAGTCGCCATTAACCCATTGACTGATCGTAACACTACGACTGAATCATAATGTGGAGCTGCATAACACTGAACTAGTCTCAGAATTTAGAGAGACTACGCCAGACAATCGATAATTCACTACAGCGCTGTCTAAATAGCTACTGTAAAAATTGTCCATGGAACAAAAGCAATGTGAACACACATTCAGTTCAGCAAGTTGAAATGCTCAGTTAAAACATAATATTCCACTTTATTTTCACTAACAAAATAAGAGCTCAATCAAGCCGTTGCATACAATTAATTATTTTAATCACACGTTTACGTGTCAATTAATGTTGTATGTTGCCATCAGCAAACGACCACATGTGTCATCTACAAGATGTGACCACTGTAGAACTTGTCATTGAACAATTTTATTAGCTTGTGAACTGAAAATTATAAGTGTAGTGTTGCAACTGGATCATAATAATTAAGCGAATATTATTTGATCGTCAAACAGCCACAGTTTAGTCACTGGAACTCCTGCTTCTTAGAAATTATGTACGTGCAATGCATTAATGTTCTAACTTTTAATGACATTAATTGTTTTAATTGCGATTAATTCTTCAACGTGTTAATTTGTCAGCACTAGTAACAATGTATTGAGTTTGTTGTTCACTAACGGCTGTCATCAGAGGACACGCGTCTGCAGACTGTCAGACACATGTGGTAGAATGCACGGAAGTATTCTGTCAATGTGTCGTCATGTTTCTTGTCGAGGCGAGCAAGTGCTCGGAATTTGGCCCAGCGGAACTCCAACGTCCTCCAGTTGCGCTCCACTCCAAACGTGGAAACGACGCGGTAGAAATCAGCTTCTTCGCGTCGCGACCAGTGGCTGTGTCCAAACACATCATCGCAATCATCCACTACAATAACTGTCATTCAAGTTTCATCTATGCAGCCACATACTTCAGCATAATAAAATCAGGATACCTCGGCATCTGCTATCTATCACTGCTAGCTTGCACCACTAATGCCACTTGTAGCCAACAACTTTAACAGCAGCCAATTCTAAGCCACATGTGGCCAGTCGATGGCATCTTCGTTGTGCCAGGCATCATTACCTCGTTGTGACTCGACACAGTATCAGCTCATATGGGCGTCAGGCATTTGCTGTTGCCGGCCCAACTGCCTGGAACTCACTGAGCAAAGATCTGTGTGATCCGATGTTTACCCCTGACAGTTTAAGACGTCTGCTTAAAACTTGGTTGTTTTCAGAGTACTAGTACATACAGGTCATTAGAGGTATCGACTTAAAACACTATATAAATTCACGAATTACTTACTTACTTACTTTTCATCATCTACTTCAGACAACAGGAGACTGTGCACCTTGAGCTTGTTCACTGTCCCTGAAGTTACGACGATGTGGTGCTACACATATTTGATCACTATTATTATTAAAATCTCAGAACGTTCAGCAGTAAATTCCAGTCCTTTGATGGGGACAAAACAGAAATGCTCTCGGCATTAATACTGTCAGCTGTTCTGACATATTACCATACTGACATATACAAATATACATAGGTTCTCCATCTGCAAAGGAGTGCAACAACACTGATGTCACAGTTGTGCTGGCATGTGCAAAAATCAAACCAGCTACATCATGAGAATACATCTTACAGCTGATACCGATTTCTATAACTAACTATATACTGAGGATAAAGGAGCTCAGTGCAAACCATGCAATTGTTATCTATTGATTAATGACAGCACAAAATCAACACGATAACATTCCAGAACGACATTCACAGGTAAAAAATCTACAACTATCACGTTCAGTCCAAATTCTCATGCGTGAACACTGAAACGGAACTGAACAAGTCACAAACAAGGATCATGAACTAACACAAGCATATCTGATAGATGACTGATATAACTAAATGACGGAATGAACTGCAACATTCACTGGAAGTGCGGGAAGTACTGCAATTTACATTTGTCTGAAGCAAAAAAAGAGAGATTTCATTCTGTAATAAGTGAATCAAAGACGGGAATATTAATGTAAGATAACAATTTAACCCTCGACACTCACTGTTGCCATATGGGTACAGCTATAAAGCATCCTGTGCCAGACCCGGTAAAGTCATTTGTAATTTTTGACATCGGGGCACTCTGACGCTCAGCTCTGAGCGTCAGAGTGCCCTGATGTCAAAAATTACAAATGACGACTTTACCGGGTCTGGCACAGGATGCTTTATAGCTGTACCCACATGGCAACAGTGGGCGTCAAAGGGTTTAAAAATAAATCAGAAAGCAACAGATAATGCTAGGGTGGACGAACACAACACCAGCACACGGCATGCCCGGCAGGCCGACCGACCGACCGACCGACGCAAGTCTCTTACGCTCTATCAGCTGCGGCCAGCATCAGCAGCGAGGCACTGCCCGACGGCAACGTGCCGTGTGGTGATGGTGAGTAAACTGACTGCAAGTGAACGGCGGCGCCGCCAGCGACAGCAGGCGCCGACATCGGCACTGAAACGTACTTCTGTAGGGCAGCGACGCGCGCCTGTTCACGCTCCTTCAGCAGCACATCAAACTGTTCACGACGCTGCAGTCGCTGAAAACAACACACGCACATCAGCACTTTCAACCACTCTCCAGAGGTCACTTCTCCACACTCTGCCAATGTGCGAATCATCCTGCCTTCTGCTAACTGCTAGAGACACAAATGAGTAATATTCAAATTAGCAGATTTGCATCTGTCACACCTTCTTCAATGTCTCTTCCCTTAAAATCTGCTTTAAAATGTTAACAATTATGTTATTATTGATTAAACGCGCCCCATCAAACTTGCCGACATATTTGATGACATAGACATCGGCATGTCTATTACACACCACACATCCACGTTGAACAAAAGATTATCAATCCAAAATTCAAACCACTACTAGAAACATGCAATTCTATCGAATTCCTGGAACAGTTAGGTCTATTACAAAGGTCAACTAATGCTCAGCAACACTTTCAACAAACAGCATCAAATCAAATCATTTTGCCCAGCTGTCTTTGATGATTTACTCTTATGGACAGTGTTGTAATGGTAATGACGAAGGTTAAGATCTCATAAACATCGGTTCAACAGAATACATTATCAACTACACAGACCTTCTCGTTCTGTTCCTGTTTCATCAGTTCTTTCTTGTGACTCTTCTGAAACGCGGCCACAATGCGCCGTAGACGAGCGTTCAGCTCCGACAGTCCAGGAAACGGCAACTTTCCGTTCTCGCTAGGCACTAAATAAACACATAAACAATCTCATGTGGCTTTACAACACTGCTGGGACGATGCAAAAGACGTCAATTAATGAAATTACTTTACCAATCCATCACCAGTGAAAAGGAATGTTTCAAAATAAAACAAGATTCAACTTAGGTCCACTTAGTCAAGAACAGACAGCAATTTTACAACATTACATATACTATCACTATACACAACCATGTACGCATTAATGTAGAACATCGATCCAAACTTTTACATTTACTAAACTCTATATACATGCCACTCAACATATGTGAGACATGTCTGGAGTTACATACACACACATACATATCATCATCACATAAGACACTGACCATCTGGAATACTGCAGCCTGTAGCCAGGGTAGAGTTCGGTGTTCCGACATCATCAATATCATCAAAAGAAATGTCTTTCTTTGACCGACGTCTCTGTGGTTGCTCATCGTCATAATCATCATCTCTGCATGACAACACATCATCACATACGTCATCAATACTCAACGAGCAGAGAACCACAGTAGCCGAAACCATCACAGTTTAGCAGCATCTGAAACACAGCCTCACGACAGACGAGTTCAATCTGATACAACTTTCAGCAGATAATAAAAAAATTAGAAACACTGACATTTTAATGCAAGCTGATAAAACAGAAGTCTATAATAACTTGATAAACGAATTTGTCCGTCAAGTGGTACCTTGTTTATTAGACACATTAAGCACAAAGACAGCGCACTTTAAAGACAAAGACTGTGGACAAAAAAGTACTGGTAAACCTATAGACATACTACCAACAATACTTTGAATCAAAGCAGGAAGTAACATAATTAAGCACATTTCAATCTTCCCAGTTAACTAATAGTTAACCTAATGAACTAGATGACACAGTGACATCAGCAGTGGAAAACAAAGCTTTGACGTTACTTGATGTCATCATCCATGTCGTCTTGTTCGGCGAGAAGAGCCGAGCCGTCCGGTGGACCACAACGTGCCAGGAAACACAGGCCGGGGTCCTGCCGTATCTGATTATACTTCTCATAGCCTGCATACACAACCGAATTCTATGACGACAGTTTCACATTCACCCAGTGGCTATAAGTCTTTCCTATTCACTACAAACTGCTCTACCAGCAGCATCTAAATGAAGAGTTTTGACAGGTTCATAAATTACTTCTTCCCGCAATTTTTTCTGTTTCTACTGTGTGCCGTGCAAATCATAAGTATGTACGAATTAATTCAACAGTGTTGACATAAACTGCTAATTCTGCATCAGCACAAACAGCGACAAGCAATCCCATCATTCGTTTCATTGTTTACTCCAACACATCGTTTTAGATCTGAGAGTTCTGTCAAACGATTCACTAACAGGATGCGAGTACGTGGCATACCGTGTCTGAAGATGCCGATGACCATACAACGGTCTGCCTCACTATCCCACCAATAGACCGGCAGCTCACCGTCCACATACGGCATCTTGACCAGGACGTCACTGACAATAACAAACAACATACAGTCGGCTCGATTACTGCAACTCGCTACTGTATGGAGCTCCAGAGGCGACCATCAAGAAGCTTCAAAGAACGCAGAACAACGCAGCTCGTGTGGTATTGGCAGCAAAGCGTCACTCTAATGCCAAGCCGCTCCTACGCCAGCTCCACTGGCTGCCAGTATGGCAGCGCATTCAATACAAGTTGGCGGTTCGGACGCGCAAAGTTCATACGACAGGTGCTCCTAGCTATCTCAGCCAGCACCTCGTCCAACATGTGGCTACATGTCAAACACGATCCACGGCGCTTCCACTACTGACTATTCCTAGAACAAACACCGAATTTAGAAGACGTTCATATTCATACTCTGCACCTTTCATCTGGAACAGTATACCCGGCGACGTCTTAAACTGAGGTTTAAGAGGTTACTCTTAAACTGAGGAACATACTTTCAAGAAACATTTACAGACATTTCTTTTTAACGGTTGTTTTTATGCTGCCTGATTGACTCCTCCTCTAGCGCCTCTGTAGCTTTGCGTATGGCGCTTTACAAATTTGAAATTATTATTATTATTACTGCAACTACCATAAATACTCAGCACTAATGAATCCTCTGTAAATCATATTTCTATTTCACCTACATAAGCTGGAGCCTAATACACGAACAAAATACAATACACAGCATGCAGATTTGACTTCACCACTTTACCTCCATGCGAGAATCTGCTAGAATTTAATACAATGACAAAAGATGACATTATAGACGTTTTCAACATGCCTTAGATGATGGTCTGCAAAAGATCACCTCGGCAGATGGCACTCAACCAACAGCAACAACTAATGAGAGATAACAAGACGACAGATGAAGATGGTCTGGTTACCTTGCTGGAGCACCACACAACACCTTCTCCGCCTCACTGCCAATCACTTCCTGCTTCAGGTAATACAGCAGTCTCACTCGCAGCAGCAGTCTGCTCACAGCACACAGCAATGTTCACGTGATCCTGTCTATCTATTTCACATTTTCAATTACCCAAATTCAACAAACAGTTAACTCCTTAGTAGCAAAAGATCATATTTTTCCATCTTAGGGACACCCGACATTGACATAAATCTTTCAATACACAATCACTTGTGTAGTTGAGTAAGGTTTAGCATCCCACTCAACACATTACAGGTCATTTTGGGGACGATGTTTGTAAAGGTCTGATAACCAAAGCAACGGTATCAAGGGAGTACGTTCTTCTGTGCAAAAATCACTATCAGTTATGCTGGGTCTCCATTATGGGGGAGTACTTTAAACAAGTTTATTGCCCCAATGGGTCGATATGATAAGCCCCCAACCAGCCCTGAGCAACAAATTGTTAAACGTTGCATTGTGATACCGAGTACCATGTAGCCTCCACAACCAGAGTACAGACAAACAGATAAACAGCAGCATTACTTAACGGCTCTTTTACAACGTGGGCATGGCTTAAATATGGCTACTTATGATGACTGACTAGCAAAGACTGCTACATTTACTACATGAGACTCAACATTATTGTCAACTGCAGGAGTAGAGTGCTGACTTGATAGCATGGCGTTCCAGGTGCTTGCGGTAATTGATGTCGGCAAGAATGATGTTTGGGTTGATGTCGATCTTCGACAGATCGGCAGTGAACATCGACTTTCTTGCAGGAATCTCAATCTTCTTGCCACCTCTTCGTCCCTTCCTACCACGTGGAACTGGTGCTGAGAGTCCTGATGAAACAGACACGGACAAAGGCTTACTGTTTATGTCACGTGTACTATTTACACACTTACAACGTCACCCATTGTGTCATCCATTCTATCTGCCATGTGATCTCTGCACACTGCAAACCCGCATCCGTCTCTGATAGCTGAGTTTCATAATACAGAAGTATAAATCACAAACAGTACTGATTCGATGACTGAACTGCCACAGCAGTAGCACCACCTGCCAAATGAAATGGAAGTAAGTACTGTTAAGTTATACAGTAAATTGCCTCTACAACTGTAACGTGCTAATAACTCCTTAAGACTTGTGTGAAAGTTGCTGTGTTGACTGAAGTGTCACGTAGCTGATCTGAAAGAGCACTGTAGGTCATTGGGGCAGTGACTGCGAATGCCTGAAATGCAACAAGTCAGTAACCTTCTAACAGTGTCATCTGTGTCAGTTGAAGAAGCCTTGGCTCAGTGCTCTGTCACATCATTTGAAATGCTACGAGGAGCAGTTAACACGACACATTTGGTAGATCGAAGCCCAACAGTATCAAAACAATGATTTTCCACTTGATGTAGAATATTAAAAAATGGTTTTACTTCAGAGAATATTTTCTTGTACTCGAGGGTACCTAGTGACTGCACCCATACCGTATCAAAACTGGCACTGTCTATGGCTTTAACTGACTGTATCGGTGTCCCAGATGACACTAAGTCAACAGATTTCATGTCATCTGTTTTGAAGGGCAAACACAGTCAGATGCTCACAGTCATCAGAGACAGAGTACTGAACCTGCTGCTGCTGTACCTGTGTGGTTCCTGTAGTCTTTCTCCTCGCCGTCAACTGTCGAAGACACAAGATCAAAAATGAAATCCTTGATGCGGTCGTCTCCGTCGTAATGATGAAGACTGAACAACAGCTGCAACAACCAGCAACAACAGAATGACCACAGTACTAGGCCAGCAGAGAATCACAACATTCAGCTTCACGTTGCCAGGAGCATTAAATGAAGTCCCCAAAATTGTACAATAGTGCTAAGCAACATAAATAAGGTGTCACCATCTGTAACAAAAACTCACCATAGCTCTGGCAATTGTTCTAACATCCTCGATTGCCAGTTTGTGCTTGAAGTGTCCATGCTTCAGAATATCAGCCCAGCGACTCCAGCTGCAACATGAGTGACAAGGTTGAATGTTACTACATTTGGCAAGACATTACTACAATAATGTGATAAAACAATGCTGAACACTGGTAGTTATGTGTCAGAGGATATTATGTTCAAAGTGTCACCTGTTCTACAGCAATGAAACCAGTGATCATCATATAACACAACATGTTCTTTCAATGGTCATTTCTCTAGCATGTGACAACCAGTGCACAAAGATTACGCCCACATAACCGTTGCACACAACTGCTACATGTGTGATAGCTCATTAATCTCGACTTTCATCATCAGACCGATCTCTGAACCGAACTTGGTATCTTACACTGGTAGCATTAGCACAATATAAAAATATTTGTGACACATTTCTACAAATTTTTGAAAAATATACAAATATATTAAAAATCTTCCTGTTTGACTTCATTCAAGAAAGTCATCACTTGATGTAAAACTGACAAACTTTTTCATCGCTGTTTGGACACACAGTCTGTATGGTTACTGATCAGCAGCCACAACTAATAACTTCATTCTCCTGAAAAAATTGTAAACACTGATAACTATGGTTACAATATCATTTCCTGGCTCGTCCGCTATCACATCAGATGGAAGCAAAGAACAAACAATATGTATCAAGCACGAAGTAGTTCAATTAAAATTATACTAGTTTACATATCTATTTTTTCAGTGGCTGAAAGATAGTAATTGGAATTTATGAAAAATATGTTACAGTCGATGTTCAACACCGTTTTATTTCTCTTTGAATAGTAAACGTAGGAGAAAGCAGACCCAAAAATGAGCAGCATTTTCTCGACGTTGAAGCAGTCAGATCGCGAGTATCCTTCGCCATGTCCACCAGCGCCAGCATTTGAAAGGATCATTCCGCTGCTGTCATCAAAGTCGCGGCCATGTCGTCCGCCGCGTTTCTTACGCCGCCCGCCCCTCTGTGACGACAACGGAGTTCCCGCTTCATCATAGTCAGCATCGGAGCCACTGGACTCCAGGTCGGAAATACGAACAGCCTCGTCCTGTTTGCCGTAGCGAGACACTTGCCTCCGTTGACGTGGCATCTCAATTATCAGATTATTCTAGCACGAAACACGTCACATTTCTTTCAGTGCAATATCAAAGATTATTACTCATGCAATGCAATAATCTTTGCAGTATTGAATAATACAAATCAATAACCTAATTTGCAAACCACAAAGATGAAAAAACATTATACCAATTATGACAATTGCAACCTTCACTTTCACATATATCGTATATATGACACTATTTGCACCAATACTCAGTTTATCAACTGAGTGCTTAAATATCAACTCAAACAACTGGTTCATAGAACAAAAATTACGGAATTCCACAAATGTTGTTATCAAATATAAAATTCACACAAAAACTGTGAATTTATCGGTACCTTGTTCTGCATGATATCCAAGTCGACGTCCGCCTTCTTCGCCCACTTCTGCCAGAACTCGGGATCGTCAATGTCAATGTCATTACGATTTGTCGACAAGCTGAAACTGGCTTTGGCAAACGTCGAGCCTTTGACGCCGGCCTCAATCTGAACCACTTGAGTCCTACGCTGAAGAATGTGGTCAATGTCTTCCTCACAGAAGTCCTTGCTGTCCGTGTCGTCTTCCATCACGGCTCCATACGCACCTTTCTTCAACAAGTCCTCAATCTCTTTCTTCGTCAGCTGGTTTGACTACAACGAGCAACGACACTTCAGCATGAATATACAGAAATGACAGAGCAAACAAGAGTGCTTAAATATAACGAGAAAAAGAAAACAAAAATAACTGCCTAGTATTGGGTTTATTCTAATAAATAACACCAATGTACGCGCAGTTTTAACAAATTGGTCAAAATAAATGCTAAATGTTTTGATGTCTGGATGTTAAAAGCCCCTAATCAAGCTCACCTAAAAATATGCAGAATTACATTTGACCAACTGTAAATGACTAAAAATCCACAAGGATAATTAACAGCTTGAAAAGTGACTTATATCATCCTTTGAGCTCAGTTAACAATAAAACTTTCTAATCAGTTCTTCTCCGGATCATTTTACAAACATTCCACACAGCAACGTCTCTACCTTTCTAGACTCATCGTGCTCAGAAGATAATGAGACCAGAGGTATTGACTGACAACACATATAGACACAATGGGTCACTTTAACTGTTGACTTAGCCTTTCGCTAAGCTTTTTGTTGAGCTACAAAGTACAGACTTAAGTCAAAAAGTAGTGATTTCGCTGAGCAAAAGTCTTAGACCCAAATTTTGGTCTAAGTACATACTTAGACCGACGTTAAGTCGAACTAACTTAGTAGTCGAATTTGCATGGAAAAGATAGCCTAAGTCACTTTACTTTTTGAATTTCGCTCAGCGAAAGTCTAAGTCCAAAGTTAAGTTGAACTTCTGAACTTGAAGTCTAGACTTTAGCATTCAGCTTAAGGTTTTGTTCAGCAAATCACTAAGCGGATAAGTCAAAAGTTAAAGTGGCCCAATGCCTCGTACCACGCAGCAGACAGAAGACAGACAAAGCTCCATGTATAAAATGATCAATGTACACTACTAATACAACCAAACAAACTGGAGAAATTTGGAACTCGTCTCATGATTATGACCAAAAATAATAATATCTCAATTCCTAATATCAGCAGTGGGTCATACAGCATTGAGGTCTTTGGGTCCCATGGACTGTAGGACAGCTTTGTCCAAGCCAAGTTTCAACGACGCTCTGTCAAACATCTCCCGCTCGTACGTGTTGCGTGTGATCAGACGATAAACTTTAACGGCTTTCTGCTGTCCGATGCGGTGACAACGAGCCTGCGCCTGTATCACGACCAAACACAGCTTCACACACTCAACAGCTTCAGGCCTGCAGCAATAACATGCATCAGTAACTATACATCTAGAATGTGTCATTTTTCAAGTATGCCCAAAGCAACAGCATTATTCTCTATAAGATCATCATTAAAACGGTATCTACATAATAAAATATCTTTATTCAATCTTCAAGGCACATATATTGTTGAAATCCAGTTCTACAAATTCTCAACAGTAACTGTGATGGCGACATTACTGACCTGGAGGTCGTTCTGAGGGTTCCAGTCCGAGTCGTATATGATAACGGTATCGGCGGCTGTTAGGTTGATTCCCAGACCACCAGCACGAGTGCACAGCAGGAACACAAACCGATCAGAGTCGGGCCGCGAAAACCGGTCGATAGCCTCCTGACGGATGTTGCCACGAATCCGACCATCAATCCGCTCATACAAGTACCTATCAAATGCATCACAGACAAGTGTGATTGATGTGTCACACTCTTCATTGTTATTCATAGCTCTGAATGTCCCACAGTCTATCTGCAATACGCATCTACATCATTTAACAGACCACATGTGATGTCATATCAGTCGTCCATTGTAATTGTGCCTCTATCATGCACCATTTCTAAATTTCTAAGAACTGGAGCTACGTGACTTCAGATGACCTGAAAACAATGTTTCAAATCCAGAAACCTCAGAAATTCAGCCATAAAACTTTCATGTGCAATCTTTTCCATCTGCAGACAAAGACTGTCTGTCACTGTATGAAAAACACAACCAAAGCTACGTACTTCTTGTGAATGACATAGTCTTCGATGATGTCAAGCACACGGATCATCTGTGAGAATATCAGCACTTTGTGTCCGTCGGCCTTCAGCTTGGGCAGCAGTTTGTCAATAAGGACAAGCTTGCCTGACGACTGAATCATGACTTGGAACATCTTATCAGACTCCATCGCATGATGTGTAGTCAACCTGCAGTCCTCCATTATCTGATCCTCAGCACCTGGTAAGCATATCAAAACAAAGATGGATTGATTTTTTTCATTTCATTTATAAAAAAATCTAAAATACCCCAGATACCTCATGCAGAGTGCCCGCTACAACTACAAATTGTCTCGT